>PVMK01129421.1_pt1 | contig 50705 bp, 48 predicted proteins | sample 1853481 | NCBI WGS metagenome assembly PVMK01 (sample SAMN08533507, study PRJNA380276) | Marine sediment metagenome, whole genome shotgun sequencing project.
CGTCGCACTCGGCGTAGCCGTCGGTGTGGCCGTCGGCGTTGCCGTCGGTGTGGCCGTCGGCGTTGCGGTCGGTGTGGACGTCGGCGTTGCGGTCGGTGTGGACGTCGGCGTTGCGGTCGGTGTGGACGTCGGCGTTGCGGTCGGTGTGGCCGTCGGCGTTGCGGTCGGTGTGGCCGTAGGCGTCGCGATCGGTGTGGCCGTAGGTGTCGGCGCTGGCTGACAGGTCTTAGTTTGCGCCGTTGGTCCTGTGCAGATGTTCGAACAACAGTCCTTGTTCTTCATGCAACTAGGCGGCTCCAAACACATGTCTGGTGTCGGCGTCGCGGTCGGTGTGGCTGTAGGCGTCGCGGTCGGCGTGGCCGTAGGCGTCGCGGTCGGCGTCGGCCCAACTCCAGCCAGAGCCGGTGACGTCAGCGCCAGGAGCATTCCCGGCACCAGCAAACTGCAGCTCAACTTCATGAATCGATTCATCACTGTGTTATCTCCCGTCGCTACTCAGCTCTTGGGTATGATCAGTTCAAGTCACCGCAGTCTGCCCACATCATTGCGAGCGAACCACTCGTGTAAAAGTAGAGGGTACGTCCCTCGACGAGGAGCAACTGTGCAAGCAACGTGCCAGGGTCCTTTCCCCCTCAGAGAATGAAAAAACCAATCGATTCCACCTACTTATGCCACGGGATTCTCCTGGCTAACGAATTGGCGGATCGTTTCGGAACGACCGTTCCACTCAGGCGGAAAATGTTTTCCAAATTTCCCGATTGCTTCCCGTCCCCTGAAGATCGCATCCCACTCTTTTAGATCGGGAATTCCGCGGGCTGCACTCCACCGATCAGAGTTCGCCTGCCGGTGCCGAACGGGAACTGGGCAGCTCGAGACCACGGCAGCCGCGGAATCCGAAATGACCAGCGGATCAGCGAGTGGAAATGACCAGACCCGGTCACCCTACCATCTAGTATTTGATTGTGTCCCGAAGATTGTGCTCGCTGTGAAGATTGCGCTGTCATGGCAGCTATTTACGCCCAGGCTACGGCACCCATCTTCCAGGACCCCGATCGCACAGGGGTTTGATCGCGATCAGCACAATCTTTGGGACACAACCTTAGTATTGCAGCAGAACGTCCGCGGCATCCGTCCCTGGTGGAGCGCCGGCGTCGAACACGATCACCTGCTCGCCCGCATCATCGACGTCGCCGTCGCTGTTCAGGTCCGCGACCCGCATCACCGTGATGCGCTGCGGCGCGGTGCCAACGACGCGGGTCGCGATGATGTCTCCGGTCACGAAATCGAGTTGAAGCTGGTTGAACCCAACTGGAAGCTGGCCAGCAGAGATGCGCTCACCCGGGTCATCCACCGCGCTCTGGACGATCTGCCCCGCGACCGACTCGGTCAGGATGAAGTAGTGATCCCCATCGCCATTGAGATCCTCGAAGCGGAACAACGCGCCGGTGCCTCCATCGAGGACCCAGAGATCTCCGCCCGGCGCTACCAACCGCGGCAGCGAGACTCCTATCTTGGCGATGAACTCGTTGGAAGTCGGTGACCCCGACGCGTAGCGCGCCACGAGTTCTGCGAAGCCCTGGACCTTGTTGCCCTGACCGAGCAACTCCACACCCCAGGGTCCCGAATACGCCAAATCGTTTCCAAAGGGTGCAATCGCAATCGGACCGAACCCATCGTTTCCGTTGGGCCCGCCAATGGGGAACAATCCCCCCGATTGGTCGACGCGCGTGAACGCGTGTTGTCCCTCGGACATTGCGAAATAGGCCTGGCCATCCGGGCGATATCGGATGGCCTGTACATCGATCGTATCTCCGATCTGCGTAACTGTGGTGCTGGTATACACGTCCGTCACGTTTCCGACCGGATCGATCCGCTGAATTTCAGAGAATCCAGTACTCAATTCGAAGCCACCTACCAGGATCTCATTCGCATCGTGAGAGCTCGACGAACAGAATCGGTCGTCGTAGGGAGCCAACATCGTTGCCACGAACTGTGTATTCCCCGTCGTGTCGATGGAGATGACTCGGTTTCCGGCGGATTTTCGATCCAGAGCCGAACAGTTCCTGGTCCCGCAGCCGCGCGACCGCTGGTGGCCGGCATCGTGCCGGTTACCACCGGGCCACTCGAGGTAAATGCCGTGATCGTCGCCGATCCAAGATCCTGCCCGGCCACGTTCGCGGTACCCAGGACGGAACCTTCAACCACTGTCGCGATCGTTTCGTCCGATGTCCACCAGTTGAACGGTATCCTCGTCGTTTGCGCGCCACCTTCGAGCGTAGCCGTCGCGACCAGCGGCTCGGTGGAGCCCGCTGGGAACGAGAGACCCGCTGGACCCACCGCGACCGAGACCACTTCGAGGACGTCCAGGAGCGCGGTCCCGGCTACCTCGCCAAGTACAGCGTCGGTGAAGCGAGCGTTGATGCTGGGTCGTCCCACCCCCCGCCCCTTCGATGACCGCCACGTTCGTCGCGCTGAAAAAATCGGCGAGGTAGGTCGCATTCGATCGACCAGCCGAATTGGTTCCACGCATTCGCACCCTGGCCGCCGAGGGCTTGGAACTCCATACGGGTTATCGAACTGTGGCTGAACCGACAGCAGCGCCTGGCCTCCGACCGGAACCGGCAAAGACCAGACGGGCATACCGTCCAATCCGATCGCGATCCATGCCCGTTACCGGGTATTGGGTGGTCGCGATGTTGACGACTGCCGATTCGCCATCTGCGGTGAACGTCACGTCGTGGTTCCCGGAGTCCGAAGTGTCCACGAACGCACCCGTCCAGGAGAAGTTCGTCCCGTCGAAGCTTGCCGATGGCGGCAGTCCGCTGGCGGTGACGCTGAGGGGGTCCCGCGGCGGGCGGCGGTGACGGCGAAATTCAATGTCTCGCCCGCAGCCACGTGATAATGGGGGGGCGGCGTGATGTCGAACTCGACCGGCAGCGCCGCCGCGCAGAGGATCTTCCGGGAAATGAGGAGCGCACCATCGTCCGTCGCCGCCGAGCCGGTGATCGCGCCCCTCGACTGCCCCTCCGGAACGACTGAGCCCTTGCAGTTCTTCGGACCCTCGAAATAGGCCGTGAACTTCGCGTGGGTCTTCTTGCCGGCAGTGCAAACGAACCCAGGCTTGCCGCGGGCCGATAATCACGTCCCCATCGTCATCTTTCAGGCTGATGGCTGCGGCCACCGGGTCTGAACTCTCTCCGGCCGTACAGCTCCCCGGGGTGACATCCACAGCCTTCAAGCGAACCGTGACAGCCACCGCCACCCTCGATGCCTTTCCATCCGTCGCGACGTCTCGCAACTTCGCGAGGTTTCCCCCAGGAAGCACGGCTTCCGGAACGCACGCGCAGTCGCTGTTCGCGGATGCCGCGCCGGCAAATAACGCCAGCAACACCGCCGTAAAGAGCACGCTCCCGCGTGCAACGGATGCGGTCTTATTGGAGATGGAACGCAACTGGAAGCGCGAGGTGTGGCGGATCGGAGGGAATCCGTCTCTGGAAACGCAGCCAAACGAGAGCGAGGAGAGCACAGGCGCCGCGCACCCAGAACGAGATTGATCTCCACTCGCCGAAGCCAAAGGGACTCCCGGGCGATCGCTAAATGGAAGCGGCTCCCGATTGGCGAGTGGATCAGCCGGCCATCGCGCGGGCCGCGGCCCCAGAAGCGTCCGCCAACCGGAGCGGTTACTCGCGCAATACGGCCGCCAGCGAAGACGCAAACGCGCGAAGCTTCGCTTCGTCTTCCACTCGAGCGCCTGGATTTGAATCGACCGCAATGGCAACCCGGATCACCCGTACCGGCCGCACCCGGCGAAACGGCGATTGGTCAGTTGCTAACAGCGCGCGCAAAACCTCCGAAATCAGCCCTTCGATCTCCTCGTACCAGTAGTAGGTGAGGACGTGTGCCAATTGGGATTGCGCGGAGACCCGCTCGACAGGCACCTCGATGAGATCGAGCGACACGGAATCCCGCTCCATGATCTCGAAGCCACGCCTCGGCACCGCGTTCTTGCGCGAGAGTAGACTTCGGCTGCGGCGGCGGCGGTCATCCACGCCAATGAACACAGATACCTGGTCGCCATCGCGCTCGTAGATCCAGTACTCGGTTTTCAGAAACCGCACGGTCCAAAGCTACGAGTCGTCAGTCGATATCCTCGAGCCCTTCGTCCAACCATCGAACTCCGCCGGAAGGCCGATGGGTTCGACCCCGGCCTCCTCTTCTTCGGGGGCGCTCCACCTGGGTATAAAGATTGAAATGCGAAGCATCACCACGGCAAGCACCGTGAGCACGGCGGCACTGACGCGACCGCTCGATCGAAGCGCACTCGAGGAATCCTTCGCGGCCTCAATAGACTCTTCCAGGTGCGATCCTGACTTGGAAGTCTCCTGCGATTCTGGCTCGGACGTCTGTTGCGATCCCAACTCGGTTGTCGGCCGCGGCGCGGCGGGCTTGGGCCGCGTCTTGCCTGGGAGAAGACGACCGAGAACGCGATCGACGAGTATCAGGCACGCGATCGCCCCAAAGTAGACCGTCAACCCCTGGAAGGTGTGGGCTGCCGAATATTCCGAGGTCGGCGCCACGGCGATCACGCAAATCCGCAAGAGATTGAACAAATACGCAATGGCAGGAGCCAATACGACGAGCAGCGCCTGGCGTAGGCGCCGGGCCGGAAACCAGCTCACGTAAAAAATCGCGACCAACGTGAGGATTTCGATGGATCGAAGCCCGCTACACGTGTCGATGACCTGGGCGATCACGCCCGGTCCGGATATGACGTTCCCCTCTTTCAAGACCGGAAGTCCGGCGAACTGCAACAACGCAGCCGCATGGGAAGCAGTCCAGAGGCGAAGGGCGTAGAAGGCCTGGTTCGTCGCGACGGCCGGAACCGGGAATGCGAACGCGAGAACGACCCAAGGAATCGCCAACTCGCGAGCAAACCGCACTCCGAACCAGAGCAGTCCACCGCCGATGGAAACGAGCATGAACGAGACCAGCACGAGGTCCATCGCGTCGACGTAGTACGCCCAGACGAACAGCGCTGAGCCCACGAGCAGCGGAAGTACGGCGAGAGCCGGAGAGCCCTGGAAGCGCATCGCTCTCCGCAAGAAATCCCGCCTTCGATAGACGAGTGCGGCCGCCACCAGGAAGATCGCCTGTGGCAGCGGGTCCGTTGGGAGGAAGAGCCACGCGTCGAGGGGCTTCAGATCCCAGGTCGGATCCCAGAAAATCAGCCCCCAGTACGCGAGAGAGCCGATTGCGATGGCCGCGATCCGTAGAAATCGAACCGCCCGGAGATCCTCTGAAGCGTCCATACCACCCAATGCATCCGATGCGTTTGGCCCAGGCTGCCGCTCGGGGCGGCCTCCACTGCGCGGCGCGGGGCCCGCATTTGGCCCGCACACTAGCTTACTGCACGTCACCGCGGTTCCGTGCGCTCGCATGGTGAATCACCGACAGGGAGCGAGCGGCCCGAGCCCGGGCTCGCAACATGCAAACCCTCGGGTGGTCCAACCATGAACGTCCGCGGTTTCTCATTGAGAACCCCGGGCTCGATCAGATCATTTGCGCAATTTGATCTTGAGACGACCTTCTTCGACCGCGAGTTGCGCAACCCCTGCCGCAAAGGCCTGCCAGAATCCGGTATCGGTGCCGTACTGTTCGACGAGGTCGACGTTCTTCAGGTTGCCCAACCACGCGTTTGGGATCGGCACACCCATTACGCTGATTCCCTTCAGCCGCACGACGGGTCGTTTTCCCGTATAGGCCAATCCCACTCCGGCGTTGACGCGAAGCGTCTTTCCTCCGAACAACGGGAAATCGGGATCGACCGGAATCAACAACCTCGCACTCGCGAGATCATCGGAAAGATCGATCACCACCCGCGTCGCGAGGTCTGTGTTCTGTGCGATCAGGGAGTTGAGTTCTCGCTCACTGAGGCTGATCTCGCGGTCCGCCTCGCTCTCGTCGTAGGGCTCGGGGCGCAGTCAGGTTTCATCGTCTTCGCGATTCGACGCCGGCCGTTCGAACCCGCCCATCCCCTCCAATCGCGCAAGCTTGGCGTCGAGCGCGCTCTGCTCGCGGGCGCTCAATTCCACCGGTTCGAAATCGGATGGATACAGATAGACGCGAACCGCCCAGGCGGTCAGCAGTGCGGTCACCAGCACGCAAAGGAGAGCGATGCCAGCGACCTGCAGCCCGGAGAATCCGCGGCTGCGGTCGGCCTCGGCACGCTCGCCGTCATTCACGCGGTGTTCACCTTCTTGATGACGTCGATTCCGCTGGACTACTCATGCTCTCTCATGTTTGGGGTTAGCTCAACTTCGAGCACTCGATCCAACATCGACCGACCATCCAGGATCGAGCGCTATAGGCCGGACACCAACTGCCCGATGCTGTCCTTCGCATCGCCAAAGAGCATGTGGGTGTTTTCGAGGAAGAAGAGCGGATTCTGCACGCCCGCGTAGCCGGATGCCATGCTTCGCTTCAGCACGATGACGTTTTCGGCATTCCACACCTTCAACACCGGCATGCCGTAGATCGGGCTCGACGAATCCGTTTCCGCACCGGGATTCGCGACATCGTTGGCGCCGATCACCAGCGCGACCGACGTGTTCGAGAAGTCCGCGTTGATCTCGTCCATCTCGAGAACGATGTCGTAGGGCACCCCGGCCTCTGCGAGCAACACGTTCATGTGACCAGGCAGGCGCCCAGCCACGGGGTGAATCGCGTAGCGAACGTTGACGCCAGCTTCCCGCAGCTTGTTGGCGAGTTCGTTGACGAGATGCTGGGCTCGCGCCACCGCCAACCCGTAACCGGGAACGATGATGACTTCCTTGCTCGCCCTGAGCAGATCACAGACCGCCGCGGCTTCGATGGGCTGGGCTTCGCCCTCGATCTCGTCGCCAGCCGCGGCCGGCTTGGCGTCTCCCGTGCCAAATCCGCCGAAGACCACGGCGAGGATGGAGCGGTTCATCGCGCGGCACATGATGTAGGAGAGGATCGCGCCGCTGCTGCCGACCAGGGCGCCGGTGACGATCAGCAGGTCGTTGTTGAGCATGAAGCCCGCAGCCGCAGCCGCCCATCCCGAGTAGCTGTTGAGCAGCGAGACCACGACCGGCATGTCTGCGCCGCCGATGGCCATCACCAGATGGATGCCGAGCACGCACGTGATCGCCGTCATGATCAGCAGGTAGGTCAGCCCCAGATCGTGGCTGGTTTGCTCCGAGACGAATAACACCGCCATCACGACAACTGCCGCGAGCATGACGAAGTTGAATGCGTGACGCCCGGGCAGCAGCAGTGGGCTCCCACTGATGCTTCCGCGCAGCTTCCCCCAGGCGATGACGGAGCCCGTGAACGTGATCGCTCCGATGGCGACGCCAACCCAGATCTCGATCTCGTGAACCATGATGGCGGCGTGGCCCCCGGCGGCGACGCTTTCTGCCGGGCTGAGATAGGAAGCGATCCCGACGAGTACCGCGGCGAGCCCCACGAAGCTGTGCAGCATCGCGACCAGTTGCGGCATCGCGGTCATCACCACGCGGATCGCCAGGATCGCGCCGATTACCGCGCCAGCCAGAATCGCCGGGCTGATCAGCCAGTAGCTCTCGACGTGGGGATGCAGCAGGGTTCCGACCAGCGCGATCGTCATCCCGACGATGCCCCAGATGTTGCCGCGACGCGCAGTCTCCTGGTTGGAGAGCCCCCCCAGGCTCAAGATGAAGAGGACTGCAGCAATCAGATAGAGAACCGCTAACGAAGTTTCGCTCATGGCCCCTATTTCCGAAACATCTTCAACATGCGGTGGGTGACCAGAAAACCACCGAAGACGTTGATGGTGGCGACGAACACCGCGATGGTCCCGAGCCACGCGGCCATGCCGACCTCACCGCCGGCACCCAACAACAAACCACCCACGAGAATGATTCCGCTGATCGCATTGGTGACGCTCATCAGCGGCGTGTGAAGCGCCGGCGTGACGTTCCACACCACCTGGTAACCGATGAAGACCGCCAGCACGAAGACCGTGAAGTGCTGGACGAATTCTCGGGGCGCGAAGAGCCCCACGCTCGCGAGAATGGCGGCCCCCACCAGCAAGCCAATCGCTCGAGGTAGCTGGCTGCGGACGGGCGAAACAGGAGCGGGGCTTTCGGGCTCCGCCACTTCGACCTTGGCCTTCGCGGGCGGCGGCGCGGCCACCTCGATCTTGGGCGGCGGCCACTTGCTGGCGCCGTCGCGAAGCACCAGCGCCCCGCGCACGACCTCGTTCTCTTCGTCGATGCCAAAATTCTCGCCACCCCCCATCTCTTCCATCAGGTGAGCGACGTTTGCGCTGAACATCTGCGAAGCGTGGCGGGGCATGCGACTGGTGAGATCCGTATAGCCGACGATCTTCACCCCGCCGTGGTCTACCGACTCGCCCGGCACGGTGTACTCGCAGTTGCCACCCTGCGCAGCCGCAAGGTCGACGACCACCGAACCCGTCTTCATCATCTCGACCATGTCGGCCGTAATGAGGGTTGGTGCCTTCTTTCCCGGGATCAGGGCGGTTGTGATGATGACGTCCACCCGCTTGGCCTGTTCGCGAAACAGCGCCATCTCAGCGTCGATGAACTCCTGGCTCATGACCTTCGCGTAACCACCGCCGCCTTCGCCGGACTCTTCGAAATCCAACTCCAGAAAGGAAGCGCCCAGGCTTTCGACCTGCTCCTTGACGGCCGGCCGCGTGTCGAACGCCTTGACGACCGCGCCCAAGCCGCGCGCCGCAGCGATCGCCGCCAGGCCCGCGACACCGGCACCGATGATCATGACTTCTGCGGGAGGTGTTTTTCCCGCGGCCGTAATCTGCGCGGTGAACTGCCCGCCGTAGACGTTGGCAGCCTCGATGACCGCGCGATAACCCGCGATGTTGGCCATCGAAGAAAGGACGTCCAACTTTTGAGCTCGGGAGACGCGCGGAATCGCGTCGAGCGCAATGACACTCACCCTGCGCGCGGCGAGTGTTTCGACGAGCGCTTCGTTCTGCGCCGGAAACAGCAGCGAGACCAACACCCCACCCTCGCGCAAGAGACCGACTTCACTCGTTTGCGGTGCACTCACTTTGGTGACCAGCTCGCAGCTCCAGACCGCGGCGGTGTCGGCCGAGATCTCAGCGCCGGACTCCTGGTACTCGGCGTCGGCGAAGCCGGCGCTGTCACCCGCACCGCTCTCCACCAGGACTTCGAATCCCAGACCTACAAGCCGCTTGACGCTGTCCGGAGTTGCGGCGACCCGCCGCTCACCAGGCTCGATTTCGTTGGGAATTCCAATCTTCATGACGGCTGCCGAATGCCTCCTTGTGGCGCGGGAACCGTACAACAAGTCGACCCGTTTTTGCGGGCTAATTTCGTGTTTTGGAGATGAAATTAACGCTCTCGTTTACGTGGAGCATGGAAGGCCAACTGCAATCGCTCGGCTGTCCCTTTTTGCCCGCGCATCGAGGGATGCGACCGGTGCGCAGCATTATCTATTCGGCCGTACCAAAGAGGTGATCGAAAAGCGGCGTGATCGAGCCGTAGTTTCCCGACCGCATGCTCACGTGATGAGTGTCGTGCTTCCGCGAGAGGTAGCTGATCGTTCGAAACGGAAAAAACGGCAGGTCGAGGCCGGTGTGATTCAAGATGTTCAAGAAGGAATAGATGACGAACACGCCCACAAACGAGTAGATGCTTACGGGGCCTACGAGGGAGGTGCTGAGCATCAGCAGCAACAGGCCAATGACGTTCTCGACAGGGTGCATGTAGAGGCTGTCGTAGGCGGTCGGGAAGCGAACCGTATGGTGAACCGCATGAACCCTCCTCAGCAGCTGCCACCGGTGGAAGGGATAACGGTGCACGAAGTAGTAGGCGAAGTCGTACGTAATCAGGATCGAGACGCCCTCCAACAGCATCCGCCAGGGTGAGGCCGCCGATTCATAGAAGAGAACGCCGTAGAGCAGGTAGGTCAGTCCGAACACCATCGAAATCGACAGCACCGAGTTCACGACCGCGATACGCCAGAACTTCTGGTCTTTGGGCGTCCTCACCGGCTCTTCGCGAATGCGGTGGCCCTCTGTGACGGGCATTCGAAACAGCAGCGTCAGCCCGATCAGCAGGCCCCCGGACATTGCGATGACCACGCTCAGCATCACGAAGAAGGACATCTCTCACTCCCGCGGAATTGGGCCCGAGAACAAACCAGCTTCGGAGGATTTACGGCCTAAATCGTAAATGAAGTGGAATCCGGACTGTCAGATCATAGATGATTCCCGTAGATTGGGGATCCCGTCCAGCGAGCGAATTCGCGCCAGTCGCCCTCCCAGATCGAGGAACCCCTGTGCAGACCTCATCCACCACCGATCGATCCGCCGACCGCTCGCCGCGCTCCGGGCACGCCGGGGGTCCCATCCCGCCGCAGCTCTCCGGCGGACTGCCGGTGATCGGCCACACCGTGGAATTCGTCCGCTCCACGATCGAGCTGCTCTTCCGCGCGCAACGCGAACTCGGTGAGGTGGCCGGCCTGCGCATCGCGAACAAGAAGATGGTCGCGCTGTTCGGTCCGGAGGCGCACGAGGCGGTCTTCAGGGCTCCGGACAGCCAGCTCAATCCCGCGGAAGCGTACAAGATCATGACGCCGGTATTCGGCAAGAACATGGTTTACGACGCCCCGCCGGAGCGCATGGACGAACAGCTCAAGATGCTGCTGCCGGCCCTCAAGGACCGGAGGATGCGGACCTACGGCGAGATCATCATCGAAGAAGTCGAAGCCAGCATCGCCGATTGGGGCGACGAAGGTGAGATCGACCTCGTCGACTACTGCCGGGTCTTGACCAACTTCACTTCCGCGCACTGCCTGTTGGGAAGAGAGTTCCGGCACGACATGACGCACGAATTCGCCCAGATCTACCACGATCTCGAGCGGGGCATCACGCCGTTGGCCTACATCAACGCGCACCTCCCCCTGCCCTCCTTTCGCGCCCGCGACAAAGCGCGCGTGAGACTCGTCGAAATGATCGGCACGATCATCGAAGAGCGACGACGGTCGGGTAAAGAAGGAGAGGATTTTCTCCAGACCCTGATCGAGGCCCGCTACCAGAGCGGAACGGCGCTGACCGACGACGAGATCACCGGCATGCTGCTGGCTTCGATGTTTGCGGGTCACCACACGAGTTCGGTGACCACCGCCTGGACGATTCTCGAGTTGATGCAGAACCCGGCGTGTCGAAGGACGGTCGTCGAACAGGTCGACGATCTGCATGAGAGAGATGGGGCGGTCAGCTTCGAATCCCTTCGGGACTTCACGGAAGGGGATTGGGCGGTGATGGAGGCGCTTCGGCTCCATCCTCCCTTGTTCTTGCTGATCCGGGTCGTAATGCAGGAGTTCGAATTCAAGGACTACCGCTTCCCGGTGGGCACCTGGCTGTTGCTCTCACCAACTGTCTCGCAGCGCATCCCCGAAGCCTTCGAAGACGCGGACTGTTTCGACCCGCAGCGCTTTTCTGCGGACCGGATCAAGGCCATGCACCCGTTCGCCTACATCGCGTTCGGCGGGGGCCGTCACAAGTGCCTGGGGAACGCGTTTGCGCGCCTGCAGATCAAGGCGATCCTCGCGACGCTGCTCCGCCGCTACGAATTCTCATCGGCGGGCGATCCGATCGGATCCGATTTTCACGGCCTCGTGATCGGCCCGAGCCAGCCGTGCCGCGTTCGCTATCGCCGGCGGCAGCCGCAAGCGACTCGGCGAACTCCGGCGCTTGCAGAATCAGAAGCAACAGCGTCCGATCGAGCAACGGCCGCGACGCCCTTCCGGGTGGTCTGCGATCTGGATCTCTGCCAGAGCCACGCGGTTTGCATGGGCGAGGCCCCCGAGGTCTTTCGCGTTACCCAGGTTGGCAAGGTCTCGCTGATTCAGGAGTGCCCGTCGCCGGAGTGGAGAGCCAAAGTCGAAGCCGCCGTGAAGAACTGCCCGACGGGGACCCTTCGAATTGAAGAGCTTCCGAGCCGATCCGAAGCTTCGAACGAGTCGACGGGATCCGATGAGGATCCGCTGGAGGAATCGGCGCACCAGACCACCGATCCGAGCGGGAACCGCGTAACGAACAGCGCGCGTTCAGCGAGTCGCTTCGCCCGTCATCGGAACGAAGCGCACGGGAAAGACCGTGCGTTTGCTGATTCCCTGCTCGGTCTTTTCGACCACCGTAAGCTGCTGATAGAAATCGCCAACGGGGATCACCATTCGCCCGCCGACGGCGAGTTGCTCGATCAGTGGCGCCGGGATCTCGTCGGGCGCCGCTGTGACCAGGATGCCGTCGAAAGGCGCTTCTTTCGGGATACCGCGGTAACCATCTCCGCTGGTCACCTCGACATTCACGTAGCCGAGTTCCGCAAGCGTCTTCGCCGCGCTCTCGGCGAGTTCGGGCACGATTTCGATCGTGTAGACCTTCGCGACCAGGCGCGAAACGACCGCGGCCTGATAACCGGATCCTGTGCCGATCTCCAATATCCGATCCGTCGGTTCGGGATGCAGCAACTCGGTCATCGCGGCCACGATATACGGCTGTGAAATCGTCTGGCCATATCCGATGGGAAGCGGGCGGTCGAGGTAGGCGCGATCCCGGGAATCGAGCGGAACGAACCGATGCCGTGGCACTTCGCGCATCGCGTCGAGAACCCGCGGGTTGCGGACCTCCCGCGCGGCAATCTGGCGGCTCACCATCTCGGTTCGCTCGGTCACCCAGCGCGCTTCGCTGTTGGTGTCTTGCGCAGCTTTGGCTTCGGGTTCTCCTGCTTCACTCGTGGGCAACATCGCGACTCCCACTCCACACACCGCAAGCAATTGGACGAGTCGATGGACTCTCGGGCTCATTCCCGTCCCCTCCAGATTGCGACGTCCATGCTTACATCACCACGTCTACGTTCGGGTCTCCACGTCTACCTTTCGGGGCTTCGCGCCGGGGCTCCATGGCGGGTTCGGCGCGCGCGCCGATGCTGGGAGTTTAGCCCGTATCCCCGCAGCCGGCGCACCCCAGATTCAGTGCCGAGCTGTGGCATCGCGGGACATCGCGCCTGCGAAATCGCATGGCGGGCGCCGAAACTCAATAGGCGCGCCCGACTTCCGCGACCCCGGGCACGGTCGCACCCATCGGATCGAACCAGGGCACGCCATCTCGGATCGTCACGAGGACGTTCTTCATCAGCTTGATCTCATCCAGTGGGTTGCCGTCGACAATCAGCAGGTCTGCCAATTTTCCGGGCTCGATGGTGCCCAGCTCAGCGCTCTTACCGAGGATTTCGGCACCGGTTTTCGTGGCCGCAGAAATAACCTGGATCGGTGTCATTCCGAGATCGACCAACGCCGACATCTCGTACCACATCGCTTCCGTGTGAAAATTCAACGGGCTCGCCGCGTCGGTTCCGACACCCATATAAGCACCCGCTTGGATGAATTGACGCGCGGACTTGCGAGCATTGCGCGTTTCCGTACCGATCTCACTGAAATAACTGAGGCGGTGAAAATTTCGAAACGACGCCTGCAACTCGGCAAAGATATCCGCGGGCATGTCTCGCTCGAGAACGGGATCGCTGAGGCGCTCCGGAAAGGCCACGGTTGCCGGATAGACCCAGATCCGGTGCGACACCGTCTGGACGATCGGAATCTGACGATGCGCGATCCTCATCACCAGATCTTCGGCGTAGGGAGGATTGCGCGCCGACCCCATGTGTTGGAATACATCGACACCCGCCTGGATTGCGATCTCGATGTCGTCGGGATCGTAGAGGTGCGTGTGGACTTTGACGCCGTGTTTGTGGGCTTCGTCGACGACGGCCTTCAAGTCTTCGAGTGTGAGACCGAGCCAGGTTTTGATCACGTCGGCTCCGCGTTCGATGTTTTCGCGGGTTCGACGGCGTGCCTCGGAAGCGCTGGAAATGCGATGCTCGTATTCTGGCAAGACACCTTCGAGCGTAACGCGGGTAATCCAGGGGCCCGAAATACTCAAGCGCGGGCCGGGGATCGACCCTTCGTCAATCTGCTTGCGCACGGCGAGGATCTCGAACGGAGTCCCCAGGTCCAGCGCGCTGGTCACTCCGGCGCGCATCAACTGCTTGGCGGAGATCGGCATCACTTCGGGCAGCCGCTCGAGGCCGCGCAAGAACTCGTAGTAGCGCGTGTAGTCTCCGTGACCGATCAGGTCCAGATGGATGTGGAGATCCACGAGGCCCGGCATGATGGTCTTGCCGCGCGTATCGATCCGGTGGGCGTCCTTCGGAATCTCGACCTTGCCTCGCGCATCGGCGGCGATGATCCGCCTCCCCTGCAGGACGACCACCGCGTCGTGAATTGGCGCAGCCTCATAACCGTCGAGCAACATCCCACCCACCAACGCGATGGGCCGATCCGTACGAGATCCGGGCGCCGACTCGGCGTGGGCAAACGCGGCTAGCATCAGCTGAAGCAGAAAGAAGAGAGCCGCCAGCGGCAGATGCGACTGCCATCGGGACGATGAGATGAACATCCCCAGACCTCCTCCGACCCGATTGGCTACACGAGTTGGCTCTAGTATACGCTCGAACTGGTGAATTCGAGATCTCCGAACAGAGCTTCCCATTTGCTGCAACGCGCCTCGGGCGCGATTGCGCTGGTGGCGATCCTGGTCGGAGCCACTTCGTGGTCGCAACCACACGTCGATGGCTCGGACCTCTGGTGGCATCTGGCATCGGGCCAGTACCTCTGGCAGCACGGTGAGATTCCGACTGCCGACCCCTTCTCGCACACCGCAAACGGTCAAGCCTGGACCAATCACTCGTGGCTCTGGGGAGGGCTCTTCTGGCTCGCGTACGACGGTCACGCAGACTTCGCCGCCTGGCTCCAGCTCGCCCTGCTCGTCGTTCTCTTCGCCCTGGTCGCGTGGAACACCTGGCGGGTCAGCCACTCCTGGTTGACGGCCGGAGCCGCAACCTGGCTCGTCGCCGCCACCTGCCACTGGTTCTTCGACCTGCGCCCCCACGTCGTCACCCTGCTCTTCACGGCCCTTCTGCTCTCGACCCTCGATTGGAGACGCGCACCTTGGCTCTGGCCTCCGTTGCTAGCGCTCTGGGCAAACCTGCACGGCGGTTTCGCGTTTGGGCTCGGAGTGATTGGCCTGTGGGCGCTGCTGCAAACCGAGCAGGCCGTTCGCCGTCGGCAGCCACTCCCCCGGGCGACGTGGATCGGTGTGATCTGCGCTGCGCTCGCGGTGGGCCTCAACCCGTGGGGTTTTGCGATCTACGGGGTTCCCCTTCAGCACATCTATTACGATTCCCCTTTCAGCGCAATCATCGAGTGGCAAGCTGTCGCCCTCAACCTGGACCCGCGAACCTACGCGGGTCGCTTCTGGTGGATGGTCTTTTTTTCGCTTCTAGGTGTCTTCCGTGGCAAGGCCACGCGCTTTTCGATTGCGCTCGCCGTCGTAACAGCCGTGATGGCCATCAGCGCGCGACGCTTCATCCCGCTCTTCGCGATCAGTGCGGCCCCACTGGCAGCGCTGGGGCTCGGGGCGATTTGGGGCGTTGCAAGCCAGCGCCTCACAGCGCTCTCGACCCCACGGAATCGCTTGATCGCAAGCACCGCCGCGCTGCTGGTCGCAATCGTGCTCTGGAGCGACGTTCGCTTGCTTCCGCGTCCACTCCAACGCTGGACCAGCACCGAATCCTATCCAAGCGGTGCAGCCGCCTACCTGGCCGCCATGCCCGATCCCCCCGAAACACCTGTTCAACTACTACGGCTGGGGCGGCTACCTGATGCTCCAGGCCCCGGGTATTCCCATCTTTATCGACAGTCGCGCGAGCACGCTCTACGACGACAATTTTGCGGCCGATTACTTCAGCATGATGGATGCCGAGGAGCACTGGCAGGAGAAGTTCGAGTCTTATGGGGTCGACGCCGCCCTCGTTCCGACCCACTCGCGCATCGCCGCCGCCCTTCGAAAACTGCGCCCGGCGTGGCGCGTGGCCTACATCGACCCGCGAAGCGCGCTGCTCTTTCCGCCTGCTGGACCGACGCGAACCAAGCTCACCCAGCCATCCCAATTCCTCCCGGACGGTGTCGATCTGAAACTCAGCCGCGGCTTCCGCGGGCGGAGACGCGGCAATCTCGATAAGGCGAGCGTCGCGCTGCTCGCCGCGCAGCGCATGGATCCAATGCAACTCTTCATCTACGGAGAGCTCATGTTCGTCGCTTCATTGCGAGAGGATGCAAATGCGGTGAAGCGCTGGCTCGAAGCAGCCCTCGAGGTGTATCCACGTCGCTGGAATCCAATCTGGTCCTTTGCCGAGCAGGCGTGGGGTGGAATGGGGCGCTGCGAAGAGACGCTCGAGGCCCTTCAAAAGATTCGCCTCGGAAGCCCGTTCGTCGCCGACGAACTCCGCGATGAGATCCAGACCCGAATTCGCGAGTTCGAGTGCTCGCCAGTAAAGTAGGAACCCATCGGATCATCGAGAGGCGGAACCGCGCGCTTCGACCTCCAGGGAGTGGATTCATGAGGGCCGCGACCACCATCCCCAGCGCGCTCGCGATTCTCCTCTGCGTTCAGCCCGCACAGGCATTCGATTGCCTGGCCCGAGCCACCGAACACATCGAGAACAAAGACCAGAAAGCAGCGACCGGCGCCGCCAGGCGAGGAGCGCGCGAGGGCGATGCGCGATGCAAATTCATTCTCGGGATGTGGTTGCTATCGGGCACGGACTCTCTGCAAGACCCGGAAGCAGGTCTTCGTTGGCTGAAAAGTGCGGCAAGAGACCGACTCCCGGCTGCTCAATCGGTTTTGGGTCTGCTCTACGCGAGCGGGGTGGGCGTAGAGAGGGATGACGAGGCCGCAGTGCGCTGGTATCGAGCCGCTGCAGAATACGGAGACCCACTCGGGCAGTCCGCACTCGGCCTGGCCACTTTTCTGGGTGTCGGCATTGAAGCAGACCGCATCAGCGCCTACCAGTGGACGAGTCTTGCCGCCGCACAGGGCGATCAAAAAGCTCTCGCTCATTTATCTACCGTTGAGAACACACTAACACCGAGCGAGTTGCAGCAGGCAAAGGAGAACGTCGCACGGTTTCGGCCGAAGGAGAGGAAGGGACAGCGTCGGCCGAGTACAAAACAGCTCCTGCGTGTCGTCGGGTTGAATCGGACACCGGGAGAAATCGAGAGATTCTTCGGGTTCGGCGGAGTTGACCGCTGAACCAAGAGCGGCCACTCGACGAAGTGTGCGCGGGTGGGGCGGACGCAAAGGAGGTTTGGAACATGGCGGGAGTTGAGGATCGGGTCGCGCTCGTCACGGGCGCAGGCCGCGGCATCGGGCGGGCGACCGCGGAACTGCTGGCGTCGCGCGGCGCCAAGGTCATGGGCATCTCGCGCACCGAACAGGAATTGGCCGCACTCGGCCTCGAGTATGCGGTCGCAGATCTCGGCACACCCGAGGGCTGCGCGCTTGCGGTCGCAGAAGCCGAGCGTCGCCTGGGGCCGATCGACATTCTCATCTGCAATCACGGGATCGGCTCGGCTCACGAGCGGGTGATCTGGGAGCAGGACCCGAAGGATTGGAGTGAGACGATGCGGATCAACCTCGACGGTCCCTTCCACCTCTCGCGCTTGGTGGTGCGCGGGATGGTCGAACGTCGCTACGGGCGCCTCGTCTACACGAGTTCGACGGCCGGCCTGGTTGCCGAATACGCGGGTAGCGCCTACACGGCCGCCAAACACGGCTTGATCGGATTGATGCGATCGGTCGCACAGGATGCGGGCAAATACGGCATCACCTCGAATAGCGTGCTGCCCGGTTGGGTGCGAACCGAGATGGCCGAGCGCTCGGCGCGTGCCGAAGCGGAAGAGATGGGAATCACCCCCGAGCGGGTGTGGGACGACCGTGCAGCCCTTTATCCGCCGGGCCGGGTCGCCACACCGCAGGAGGTGGCCGAGATGATCGCGTTTTTCGCATCGGAGGAGTCGAGCGGCGTCAGCGGCGAGGCCATCCGGGTCGCGCTCGGGAGCGTTTTGGTAGGCGCGCCACGCGTTGAATCGCGCGAAATCGGGCGCTCCATTCCCGTGAGAATCCAATCGGGCTCGGCTGCGGTCAGATTCGAACGACCGCCACCACGGCGAGCACACTGCCGATCGTTGCGAGCAGATAGAGCAACGGCGCCACCCACGCATCGCGCTCGCCGCCGCCGAAGTCGATGAAGGTGTGGCGCATGTGGTGTACGCCCTTCCAGAGCGGCAAAACGATCAGGCCGAGCAAAATCAATCGCCCGATGATGTGTGAGGCCAGCAGGGTTGCGCGCTCGTACGACAGCGCGTCGGCGGGAACGATGCCGAGCGGAATCCCCAGGCCCACCACGAGCACCCAGGGCGTCAGCAGTACGGTTCCGAGCAGGATGCCCTGGCCGAAGAGCAACCAGATCAGCGGTTCGAGTTTCAAGAGGGGGATGCTTCATCAGAAAACTCCGCCCGCGAGCACGATGGACAGACAGACCGTTACCCCGATCCACAACGCGTAGAGCCCTACGAGAATCACGCCCTTCGGCGGTGGCTTCACGGGGCCAACGCGGGGCGGCTGCGCCTTCGGAAAGAAACCGAAGAATCGGATTCCCACGAAGATCAACCCGACCAGCGCAATCGCGTGAAAGCCGAGGTAGAAGATGTTGCGATGGCGCTCTAGCACGCCGTTCCAGACGGCTTCACCGGAACCGAGTGACCAGACCGCGCAGAGCACCAGAAAACCGAGCAGCAGGTAGAGGATGCCCGTCAGATCGAAAAGTGTGTAGGCGAGGTAGCGACCGCCGAAGGGAAACCGATCCGGGAGCTGGGGCGGCGCGGTGCGCGTGCTGCCCGGCTTCGAAGGCGCCATCGCATGCGGGTGCGCGTTTCGAGGCATCTACTTGTCCCCTCCCCTCGGCAAAACGAGACCCGTCGCCCAATCGATCACGGCGTTGAGCTTCGCCTGGTTGACGGCCGCAGCCGGGTCGACGTGCTTGGGACACACCTCGCTGCACTCGTTCGCGAACGAGCAGGAAAAGACCGTTCCCTCACCGCGAAACACCTCGTTTCGATCGGCGGCGCCCTCGTCTCGCGAGTCGAGGTTGTAGCGATGCCCCAACGCGATCGCTGCCGGCCCGATGAATTCCGGCTCGTTGGCGACGACCGGGCACGCCGAATAGCAGAGCATGCAGTTGATGCACATGCTGAACTGCTTGAACTCCTCGAGTTCGCCCGGCGATTGGCGCATCGGGCCCTCTTCGACCGCGAGTTCCTTGGCGCGAATGATCCACGGCTTGACGCTGGTCAGCTTCTCCATGAAGCCATCGGCTTCGATCACGAGATCGCGCACCACCGGGAAGTTCGCGAGCGGTGCCACGTCGACCGTATCGCCGTACTGGCTGAGCGCTTCCTTGCAGGTCAGACGGGGCTCTCCGTCGACCATCATCCCGCAGCTACCGCACACCGCCATCCGACACGACCAGCGGTGCGAAAGCGTCGCATCGATTTCGTCCTTGATGAAGTTGAGTGCGTCGAGAACCTTCCAATCCGGATGGACGGGGATCTCATAGGACTGCTTGCGCGGCGCTTCGTCCCGATCGGGGTCGAAGCGGGTAATCACGAAAGTCTTTTTCGCGTGACCGTCGCTCATCTAGTACTTGCGCTCCTCGGGTTCCCAATGGCCCAATGTCACATTCTTCTTGCCGAGCCGGGGTCCGGCCGGATCGAAATGGCAAAGAGTGTGGTAGAGGAAGTTCTGGTCGTCGCGGTTCGGCACATCGCGGAGGGTGTGGGCACCGCGAGATTCGTTTCGCGAAGCGGCTGAGTTGGCGACGGCCTCTGCGACGTCGAGCATGTTGCCCATCTCGAGAGCCGCAACGAGTTCGGTATTGAACACGGTGCTCGAGTCTTCGAGCGCGATGTCCGCGTAGCGCCCCCTGAGTTGCGCGACCGTGCGCGCGGTTTCGTCCATTGTCTCCTGCACACGGTAGACGCCGCAGCCCGACTCCATCGTCTGGTGTAGATCCGCGCGAATCCGCGACAGCTTCTCGCCACCCTTCTGCTTGCCGCGCAGCGCGACGATCCGCGCGGCCTCTTCCTCACCCTCACGTCGCAATGCGTCCTCGGATCCTTCGCTCGAACCCTTCGCAAAGGCCATCGCGTTGCGCCCGGCCGAAGCACCGAAGACGAGACATTCGGTGAGCGAATTCGAACCCAGCCGATTCGCGCCGTTGAGCGAAGCCGACGCAACCTCGCCCGCCGCGTAGAGGCCCGGAAGCGAGGTAGCCGCGGTGATGTCGGTATCGATTCCGCCCATCATATAGTGAACCACCGGGCGAATCGGAATCGGCTCGTAGACAGGATCGACGCCAATGTAGATCTTCGAAATCTCCCGCACCATCGGCAAGCGCGAGACGATCTTCGCCTCTCCGAGATGCCGGAGGTCGAGGTGAACGTACTCGCCGTACGGGGCCCGAGATTCCGCGGCCCGCCTCGATCTCTTGAATGATCGCTCGCGAAATCATGTCGCGCGGTCCGAGTTCGGCCTTGGTTCCCACCCCGTAATCGCGGGTCACTAGAAAGCGCTCACCCTCGGAATTGATCACATAGCCACCCTCGCCGCGGGTCGCCTCGGTGATCAGAATGCCCGTTCCGGGCAAGCCCGTCGGGTGGTACTGGACGAACTCCATGTCCTTGAGCGCGACCCCGGCTCGATAGGCCAGCGCCATGCCGTCGCCGGTCTTGATGTTGCCGTTGGTGGTGAAGGGAAAGATCTTTCCGGCGCCACCCGTCGCCATGATCACTGCTCGGCCCAGCACCACCCGGACCACCCCGGTGCGAACGTCGAGCGCCGCGACACCGCGCACCGTCCCGCCGTCGACCAGAAGCTTGGTCGCGAAATGCTCGTCGTAACGCACGATGTTGTCGAAGCGCAGCGAGTGCTGAAACAGCGCGTGGAGCATGTGAAAGCCGACCTTGTCGGTCGCGTACCAGGTTCGCTTGGTCGACATGCCGCCGAACGCGCGCGTCGCAACGGTCCCGTCTTCGTTGCGACTCCACGGGCAGCCCCAGTGTTCGAGTAGCGTCAACTCCCGCGGCGCCTGCTCGACGAAGTACTTGATGACATCCTGGTCGCCGAGAAAGTCAGAGCCCTTGACGGTGTCGTAACCGTGCATCTCGAAGTTGTCGTCTTCGCGCGCGACCGCCGCGGCACCCCCCTCCGCCGAAACGGTGTGGCTGCGCATCGGATAGACCTTCGATACGAGAGCAATCGAGGCATCGGGATCGATCTCGCACGCGGCGATTGCAGCGCGCAAGCCCGCGGCGCCTCCTCCAACGATCACAATGTCGTGACGGGTGACTTCGATCAAGAATTCGAGTCCTCGCTCGGGTTCAAGTGGACGATCTATGTAACGAATTTGAGTAGCAGAAGAAAGTAGGAATCCGGCCCCGGCTCAAATGCGCGGCGAAGAAGGCTGCCCCCGCAGGCTCCGCGTGCAACTCAAAAGAGTTCTGCGGCCCGCAGCGAGGCGTACGGCAGAAATCCCACGATGGGAGTTCCACTCGAACATTCGCTCGGCGATCAGCGCCCTGGCCTACACAAGCCCTCTCGCTCATTCCAATCGGCCGTATTTCTTCATGATCGCCACGAGTTGGTCGAGCGGTATCGCGTGGGCGGTGTTGCCATCGCGCCCCACGGTGGTCGTCGCCATCGTCAAGGCGTTGAGGATCGCCTCTTCGGTCGCATCCTGGGTGGCTTCGAAAATCGGATCGAGATGGGCATCGGCAACGACGCGCATCGTGTAGGTGCGCTCCTTCGGGTAGTGGGGCACGCGGTTCGCGGTCGAAAACGCGATGAAGAGGTCTCCGCTGCCATGACGGGATATCGCCCCGGTACGCGCAAGACCGAGCGACGCCTTGGAGGCGAGGCGCTTGAGTTTGAGGTGATCGAGCGGCGCATCCGTGGCGATGACAATCACGATCGACCCGTCCTGGCCTCGGATCGGCTGACCATCGCCAATCTCTCGTCCGACGGGAACCCCGTCGACGCGGAGATTCTTCCGAGTATCCATGTTGGAGTTGACGAGCACGCCCACCGTGTATCCACCGTCTGCTTCCGCGAGAACGCGGGACGAAGTTCCGATTCCACCTTTGAAGTCGAAAGCCATCATACCCATGCCGGCGCCGACGGCGCCCTCCGCTACGGCTCCCCCCTTCGCGTTTTCGATTGCGCGAACCGTGTCCTCGATCGAAACGTGAATCCCGCGCGCATCGTTCAGCGTCGAGTCATCGCACTCGGCAACGGTCGGCGCGACCACATCGTCTCCAATGCCAATGTCAGGGTAACGCTTCATCATGTACGCCACGACTCCGTCCATCACGCGACCGACGTTCATCGTGTTCGTCAACAGGATCGGCACCTCGAGCGCACCCTGGGTCTCGATCCAGATGCTCCCGGTCATCTCTCCCGTGCCGTTGAGCACATAGGTCGCGGCGGGAACCTTCTCGTTCCAGAGATCGCCACCGTGCGGGAGGATCGCCGTCACACCGGTTCGCACCGGCCCCTTGCCAGGCTCGAGCTTTCCCTCGCCGCGGTTCAGCGTGACGTGGCCGACCAGGACGCCATCGACGTCCGTAATTGCGTTGAGAGGTCCCGGAGTGAGGGTGCCGATCGAGATCCCTAGATCGCGAATCCGCTTCCGCTCTTCAGTCTTCTCTGAGTCAGCGGCATTCGCAGCCGGGGTCAGCGTCATGGCGATGGCAAAGCACATCCATGCGAGGCGAAATTCCGTCAAGGCACCCTCCGATAAGAGACCGGTATCGTCATCCGGACCGAGGCATCAAGTCAAGGGCCTCCGACCGAGCATTTACGGCCGAGATCGAGCCGAAACGAGCGAAGCGTCGGCTCCCGCGAGTGGCGACGGACCGGCTGCGTTTTGTGCGGTGTCACGCTAGCCTCTTTCCCCAACCCTTGATGAACTGCACGTCTTGCGAACATTTGAATCCCGATGCCGCCCGGTTCTGTAACCGTTGCGGAACTGCGCTCGAAATCCGCTGCGGCAGCTGCTCACAACCCAATCCCCCGGAGTCTCGCTTCTGCAACCACTGCGGCACCCAGCTCGCGGAAACGACCGCAGAGGACACACCCGCGCCCCGCGACTACACACCCAAGCACCTGGCCGAAAGAATTCTGCGCCAAAAAGCGGCGCTCGAGGGTGAGCGCAAGCACGTCACCGTGCTCTTTGCGGACCTCGCCGATTCGACAGAGTTGGCCGAGCAACTCGGCCCCGAGGACATGCACGCCCTGATGGATCGCGCGTTTCAGTCCATCCTCGCCCAGGTGCACCGCTACGAGGGGACGGTGAATCAATTCACGGGCGATGGCGTGATGGCCCTGTTCGGGGCGCCTCTCGCACTCGAAGACGCGCCCCGCAAGGCCGTGCTCGCGGCGCTCGAGATTCAACACTCACTCGAAGCGCTCGACGCCGAAGTCCGCAGCGCACACGGACGCAGCTTCGAGATGCGCATTGGAATCAATACGGGCCCCGTGGTTGTGGGGAAGATCGGAGACGACCTCCGCATGGACTACACGGCGGTCGGCGATACGACGAATCTCGCGGCGCGCCTCGAACAGCTCGCGGCTCCGGGCGGTGTGGTGGTATCCGAGTCGACCCGGCGTCTGGGCGAGGGCTATTTCGATTTTCGCGCACTCGAACCGACATCCGTCAAAGGTAAAGCGGCTGCGGTCCAGGCCTTCGAAGTGCTGGCCAAGCGGACGGCCAGCGGGCGGATCGATGTTCTCACAGAGTCCGGTTTCACACCCTTCGTGGGTCGCGACGCCGAGAGCGCCGCACTGCTCACCGCATTCGAATCTGCGCGTGCTGGGCGTGGGCAGCTCGCGTTCCTAGTCGGCGAAGCGGGACTCGGTAAATCGCGCCTCCTCTACGAATTTCGTCGCAAATTGGCCGGCGTACCGCACAGCTGGTTCGAAGGAAGGTGCGCGTCATTCGCCCAGACCACGCCGTTTCACGCGGTCATCGACGGGATCCGCCGCCGCGCGGGGATCGACGATCAAGACGACGACACCGCAATTGCAGAGAAGCTGGAGAGCCAGGAACTCGATGCCGGAGGCGGGTTGGAATGGACGCTCCCGTTCATGCGCCACCTGCTTTCGCTGCCCAGCGGGAATGCCGACGTCGACGCACTCGATGCGATGACCCGCCGCAGCGAGTGCAGCCGCGCGCTCCAGGCGCGATTTCTCCGCGAGGCGAAACAGCAGCCGCTGGTGCTCGTGATCGAGGATTTTCACTGGATCGACGCCGCGTCGGAGGAGTTCCTGAGTTTTCTCGCCGACTCCATACCGGCGGCTCCGGTACTTCTCGTCTTCACCCATCGACCGGGCTACGAACACCCATTCGGCGACCGTAGTTTCCACGTTCGCATCCCACTCCAGGCGCTCTCCGAGCAGGCCATGCGCCAAATGGTGCAGTCGGTGCTCGAATCCGACGAGCTACCGAAAGGGCTGCACCAGCTGATCGCCAGCAAGGCCGAAGGCAATCCGCTCTTCATCGAGGAAGTGGTTCGGTCCCTGCTCGAAGAGGAAGTCGTCAGCGTCGAAGCGGGTGTGCCCCACCTCGCGCAAGATCTCGGCGGGATCAACGTCCCGGATCGCATTCAAGACGTCCTGATGGCGCGCCTGGATCGCCTGTCGGAGGGACCCAAACACGCCATCCAGATTGCCTCGGTGATCGGCCGCGAATTTGCGCTTCGCCTGTTGGAGCGCATCACCGAGGCGGGTGATCAGCTCAGCGAGATCGTGGGTGAACTCCGCGCACTCGAACTGATCTACGAGAAGGCCTCTCACCCCGAACTCGCCTACATGTTCAAGCACGCACTCACACACGACGTGGCGTACGAAAGCGTGCTCGTCCAGCGCCGCAAGACGCTGCACCAGATCGTCGGAACCGCGATCGAAGAGTTGTACCCGGACCGAATCCAGGAGCACTACGAGGCGCTCGCCCACCATTTCAGCGCAGCCGAAGACTGGGAACGTGCATTTCAATATCACGAACTCGCGTCCGAAAAATCGCAGGCGGCTTACGCCAATCGCGCCGCAGGTGATCACTGCCGATCGGCGATCGCGATCGCGGATCGGCTCGGCGATGGCGTATCCGAAGAGCGGCGCCATGCGCTCGCACAGCGGCTCGCTGTAAGCTGTTGGCACTTGAGTGAGTTTCAAGCCTCAGCAGAGGCCTTTCGACAAGCCGCGGCGTGTGCTGACCAGCCCGCGAAACGCGCACTGATGCTCGCGCGATCCGCTCACAGCTACCTCTGGAATCACGACTACGAGAAATCGCGCCAGGTCCTGCGCCAGGTCCGCGAACTCGCGATCGCCAACCACGCAGAGGCTGCGATCGCGTACTCACAGATGGTTCTCGACGAGTTCGAGCTGGTGCACGGGCGCGGCCTCAACGACGAAGCGGAGATCGAGTCTGCCGTCGCGCGGGCCAAGCGATCGGGCGACGTCGCGGTCTACACGCATGTGCTTCAGCACATCGGTCAGCGCGCAGAGTGGCGCGGAGAATTCCGCCGTGCGATCGATTACACACAAAGGGCGGTCAAACTAGCGGCAGACCATCGAATGCCTGGAGAAGCCCTGTTCGGCCAGTGGTTCCTCGCCATCGCCAACGTCGCAATCGGAGAGTACGCCCGGGGATTCAAACTCCTGGGTTCTGCACTGGAGTTATCGGATCGGATCGGCGATCGCGCCGTGAACGCTCGTCTCCTCAACACTCTCGGCTGGAGTTACGCCGAATTGGGCTGTCACTCCCGCGCCATCGAGCACAACCGCATGGGCACCGAGATCGCGCGCGAGATGGTCAAACTCGGCCTCGTCGCGGGCGCGCCGGAACTCTACGCAAACGCGGCCATCAACCTGGCCGGCAACCTCACGGCCCTGGGAGAGATCGAGGCAGCAGCGGATCAGCTGGCTGCGATCCAGGAACAGTACGACACGGACGAAGATCCCTGGATGCGCTGGCGCTGGTCGCTGCATCTCCAAGATGCGCTCGCGCGCGTGGACCTCGCACGCGGCGATGCGGAGCGCGCGCTCGATCGCGCGGATGCTGAGATCGGCGGCGCACGCGAGCGGGTTGCGCGGAAAGTCGAAGCCCGCGCACTGGAGCTTCGCGGCCGCATCCTCATCTTCATGGACCGCCGTGAAGAAGCGGCAACCTCACTTCGCGAAGCCTACGAAACCTCGATGCGCATCGAGCATCCGCCGGTCGTATGGCGAGCGCTCTCGCTGATGGGAGAGCTGGCGCGCCGCCAGGGCGATAGTGAACTCGCGGAGCGCCATTTCAGCGAAGTGCGCTCCTTGGTGGAGAACAAAGCGTCCTCCATCGAATGCGACCAGCTTCGAAGCGAACTCCGGGGCATGGGCGAGCGGCTGATCACGGACCCGTTGGCCGCCTATCGGTAACCTGGAATCATCCGCGCGGTCTACGCGTCGGGTCGCGCGTCCGGCAATGGCTTCAGATGCGGATTGTCGCCCGGATTGTTTCCGCGCATGACGAATACAATCCAGCGGTAGAACGCGACACCGATCGCGTTCTCGTCAGCCCACGACGCACCGCGCGGAAAATGGTCCAGGCGGGGCCAGTCCTCGGGACGAAAACCCTTGGGCCAATACATGACGTGATCGACGATCGCCTTCAGTGCATTCACGGTGGCCAATCCCGAGTCGCCCACACAACCGCCGGTATCTTCGACGACATAGATTCCGTGATCGGAGAGTGCGGGAAAGAGAAAATCGAAGGTCGTGAGTTGGTGCTCGACCCGATGACTGCCGTCGTCGATGATGATGTCGAAATGACCGCCCGCGCTTTCGACCACCTGACTCAAGAAAGCGCGATCACTCTGATCTCCGATGAAGATCTTGCAGCGGCCGCCCGCGAGCCGCTCGCACTCGGGGTCGATGTCCAAGCCGTAGATCGTTGCGTTGGGGAAGAACTCCTCCCACATCCGGATCGATCGGTCCGTCTGAACCCCGATTTCGAGTACGTGCCGAACCTCGAAGCGGATGTCGCGAAAATGCATCCAGTAGTATGGAAGGTAATTGTGAATTCTCTTTGTAGGAAGGTACTTGGCGCCCAATTCTTCGAGCGGATTATCCTTTGATATCGGGAATCCGTAGGGGCTCGCAGGGGGGCTTCGCGCGCGGTTGAGAAGGAGAACCGGGCGTGCGGCAGCCAGCTGCGCTTGGCGGCGATTGCGCGCCGAGCGAGATCCTGCGCCCATCCGGGCAGGCACTCCTTCGCGCGACCCCGCAGCCGCTCGATGTTCACCGGCACCCCTCCCGCACGAAACCTGCGATTCAATAGCACGATCGAAGCGCTGCAAGAAGAACGTGCTGGAATCGCACGCGAAGGGATCGTGCGGTCGCAGCTAAAGAGATCAATTGACCTTACGCGACCCCAAATGGTAGAAGGCTCTCAGCAGCCGCGAAATACACCCAAGCCGCCCGACGCCGGACAACTGGCGCCTGATTGCCCGACGCGACGGAGAGGCACCTGACCCATGACGCGCAATTTGATCGCCCTACCCATCCTGATTGCAATGGTTTTCGTCAGCGGAGCAGCATCTTCGAAGCGGCCCACGCCGCCCAAGAGCTTCGTTCACCATTTGCGCCCCACAGCAGAAATTGAAAGCCGATCGCTGCCGCCGATCGATCTGGCCGCCCGGCTCGCAGAGGAAGATCAGCTCCGAGACGAGCCCGCTCCGTTCCGGGTCGCGTATGCGATCCCGCTGCGCGCGAGCCCGCAAGATGCGGGGAGCTGGGAAACCATTCCGGGTGTGGGAAGCGTCTGGAGACTTCGGGTCGACTCGCCCGGGGCCGTCTTTCTGAGCTTCAAGTTCGCCGACTTCGAACTCCCGGAAGGTGCGGAACTCCATTTCATCTCCGTCGGCCGCAACTACCACGACGGCGCCTACACAGAGAGACACAACCGCCCGCCCAGGCGCTTCGGTTCCCCGATGGTTCCGGGAGATTCAGCGGTCATCGAGCTGTTCCTTCCCGAGGGTTCGGAACCCGCGAGCCTCGAACTCGAATCCGTTTCGCACGGATTCAGAAACGTCATGGGGATGGGTTCTTTCGCGACTCGAGGTGGCCCGCCCGCAGCCGCGAGCGAATCCCTTGATGTGCGCACATCCGCATTGGCTGCCGGCCCATTCAGTTGCCAGCGGGACATCGGCTGCGAGGAAGGCGTCCCCTATCAGGACGTCAAGCGCGCCGCTGCCGAGGGCTACGACGGTCAGTACATCTGCAGCGGCCAACTGATCAACAACGCTCGACAGGACAACCGCTATCTCTACATCACAGCCGAACACTGCGAGTGGTGGATCGACCCGCCGACGATGGCCTACTACTGGAACTACGAGAACTCGACCTGCGGATCGAACGACGCGCCGCTGCGGTTCTCCACGGGCTCGACCGATCTCTATCACAGCGCAGCCGCGGACCTCGACCTGCTCGAACTCGACGGAGTCGATCTAGAGACCCACTACGACATCTACTTCGTCGGCTGGAATCGCAGTGGCGACACTCCCACATCCGCCGCCACGATCGGATTCCCATCCGACAAACCCAAGCAGATCTCGATCCGAAACGATCCGGTCATCGACTGCGCGGCCGGTGGATGCCCGAATGGCTGGGGGCCGAACTACTGGAGAATCGACTTATACGACGTGGGCGTCCCGGAGGGTGGGTCCTCGGGTGGCATGCTGCTCGATCAAGACAATCTGCTCGTCGGCACCTTGACCGGTGGCGTCGGAACCAACTGCACCAATTTCGAATGGGACGACTACACGAAGATCGCACCGCACTGGGCGAACCTGCAGCCCTTCCTGGACCCCGACGCCACGGGCCGAGTTTCGCTGCCCGGGAAAGACCACGCCGACGTGCCGGGTGTACCCGTCTTCTCATTGTGGGGAACCGCACTCTACGCAGCACTGCTGCTGATCGCAGGGAGCCTCGCGATCCGATTTGGAAGAACCGCCCGACCTGCGCAAGAATGATCCCGATTCCGAATACCGGATCCAGAAACTCCAGAAAAGCGAGCGCCCCATAGATCGTTAGAGGAGCGTTGAACACATGCGTCTAGCAATGGGTGCATTACTTCTTTGTGGGTTGCTGGCCATCGCATCGCTTTCTCGCGCAGAGCCTTCGGCGTCGGTCGGTTCCGAGATCCAGGAGCTTTCGATCGATTACTGGGATCTACCGATACCGCCCCTCTGTCCGGTTCTCGGCATTCACCTAGCACCGAGCGAGGCGGGCGCAGGGCGCAACGACAACGCACCCTCGATCGATCGAATTCAGCCGGAACTCGGTGACGTGCCCGGTAATGTGGTCGTCATCAGTTGGCGCGCGAATCGTCTGAAGTGGGAAGGGAGCGCGGCGGAGTTTCGCAAGCTCGCCGAGGTTCTACCCCGTCTCCACGGACGGTTGAGTTCGACTGCATCGACGATGCCACCTGCTCCCGAATCGACGACATAGTAGAGCGGGCGACTGCCCCGCGCGGGATCGACGAAGACCGCTGAGACCGAGGTTGCGCCCTCCGCCCGGAGTCGGGGTTCAACGTCGGGTGGCTACGACTGCGGCCGCGTTGTCCACCATCTGACGCAGATCGGGATCGTGGCTGTCTTCAAACTCAACCGCGAAACCATCGGAGCTGTGTCGGGCGACCACGCCCTTCAGCTCGGATGGAGCCACCGCTTCGATGGCGCAGGGCGGTTTAAGGTGCACGTAGAGTTTGATGGGCGTGCCGATTTCCGGTCGTAACTCGGTGTCCGCGACTAGGGCGCCAGTGTATGAAATGTTAGTGAGTGTGGCGATTCCTTCCACGCGTTCAAAGGAACAATAAACTTGCAAGGGTGTGGGAAAGCGGTCGGCGCGGCGGTCGTTCGTCTCGGTGGACATCCTGATTCTTACCTCTTCCCAGAGCCACGTTTATCGGCAGGAGTCGCGGGCCACGTTACCCTGAAATCGCGAGTCGAATCGCTTGCTGCATCCCCGTCCTCTCCCCGACTCACCCGCAGCGTCACCTTGATCGGTGTCGAAGCCGCGCTTTCGCGGTTCGGCTTGGTGCGGGGGAGGTGGCAACTGAGTCTCCCAGCCTCGCCAGCCACTGCCGCAACTCGTCAAGCGACGCGAAGCGGCGTTCGTTGGCGGTGTGCCAGGGGAGTGAGGTGAGGGTTTACTTGGCGAGAATCGGTGGCGGGGTAGGTGCGGGCTCGAGTGCAGGTTCGGGTAGGCGATCGAAGCCGGAGATGAACAGGCGACCGGAGGACGGCATGGTACGACTCCTTGCGGTTAGGTGATTGGAAGGCTGGCGGGAAAGCTCGAAACCGAGAGTCGAGCCCTGGAGTACACAGCCAGCCACTCGGTGCCACAGACTCTGCCACCGAATCAACCAAGGGGGTGCGGCAGCCACTCGAATAAAAGCGGGACTCTCAGCCGGTGGTGAGCGATTCTTTTTGTTTTTGGGCGATTTGGGCGATGTTTTCGTCGAAATTATTCGTTTTTAAGATGTTTACGACGAAATACGGCGATTCTTCGAAAGCCTTTAAGTCGCCAACCGATTACTGGGATCGCTCGAATTAGACGCGATCGCCGCTCGCTCAGTCGACTACCACGAGATCTTTCGGAAAGTCGTGCATCCAGCGGATCTCGCTGCTGGTGACTTCGAAGGTGTCGATCAACTCTCGAATTCCGTGCCCACCCGGCAGATAGAAGTTGAACTCGTGGTTACCCACGAAACCGGGTTCGAGGATGTCATCGGGCTTCGCGGAGCGGTGGTCGTAGACGAAGTCCCCCACCCAACACGGCGGGAAGGCGATCCCGAGTTCGTAGCCGCCGAACCACCAGACGTCGTTCCAGATGCCCTCCGCTTCCGCGACAGCCTTGCCAGCGTCGAGAAACTCGAGCACCCGCACGCCGGGGTGCATCGCCTTGTAGGTCGCTTCGAAGACGCGGTTGGTGCGATCGACCTGCGCGCGCACTTCGGCGGATGGCTCGCCAATCGAGAATGAACGCGCGAGGTTCGAGTGGTAGCGGCGCACCACACCCGAGAGGTCCATGTTGATGATGTCGCCGTGCTCGAGTCTGCGCCGCGACGCATGCCCGTGCAGCGAGTGGCTCTTCGCTCCGGAACCCATCATCTTCTGGATCGCCGAGTGCTCGCCGCCCCGCTTCGCCATCGCGTAGTCGGCCTCGGCCCAGATTTCGATTTCCATCACACCCGGGCGCATCGCCTTGTAGGCGGCCTCGATTCCGAGTTCCGCAATGCGCGCCGCGTCGTGAATGTAGGCGAGTTCCTGGGGTGACTTGATCCGGCGCACTCTGTTGACCACGTCCGAACCGTCGACGATCGCTCGAACGCCTTCACGCTCGATTTCCGCCTGGAAGAGTTCGCTGTAGCCCCGGTTCGGGCGATAGCTCCAGAATTCGAGTGCGACGTTGCCACCGAGCCAACCCTCCGCCTTGAGTTCCTTCGCGATCGCGCGCCCTGGAAACACCTCTCCCGCGGGAAGGATCTCACTCCTCGGATCGTCGGCGCTGACCGCTTCCGTGCTGTCCTGTTCGTGCCAAGCGGTGAGAGCGAGCATGGTCGGTCGGATATCGCGTGTAATCGAAGTGATTCGGCTATTGATCACCTCGTCGATGTCTTCGAAATAGATGAAATCGTCGGCGTTGACGTTCACCGCGATGCAGCTCGCGGGATACCAGGTCTTCGGCCGCCCGTCCTGATACCACGAACACTGGTAGCCGCTCAGATAGTAGAGGTTTGCGGGATCGGAAACGATCAGCGTATCGATCTCGCGCTTCGCCATCTCCTGCCTCACACGGCGCAAGCGATCGACAAATTCGTCTTCGCTAAACGGCACATCTTTCTCGCCGTAGACGGTTTCGAGTGCGTGCTCGGCATTGGATTTTGCCTTCGAATCGTTGGAAACCATCCTGTTCCCCCTCGTCACTTCGCTCCCGCTCCGAGGCCGCAGGCAGCCCGACACAGCGATCGCGAGGATGTCAGCAGCGGAACCGCTGCTCTCGGGCATGGTACTCAATGCGGGGGATAGTTACCGGCTGAGCGGTTGACTTGCGGCACTTTCATACGCGTTGATCTTCGTGTTCGCCTACCAACCGTCTCGCGGAGCGGAAGCTGGTTTGCGCATCCGGTAGCCGACTGCGAGAAGCGAGAGACCTGCGACCAGCATCACCCACGCGCGCGGTTCCGGCACGAATCTGAGGATTCCGATGCCGACCGTCTCGTAGTTCACAGCCGGCTGGAGCCAGCGCGTCAGGACGGGCGTCACGAGTTGGAGCGTCCCCACCTGCAACGCATAGGGGTAACCGGTGCGCGTCGGCGCTCGCCGCGATCGTCCCTCCCTCGTCGTCTAGGAGCGCGACCTCCGAATGCGGTCACGCGACGGCCAAGCGAAACCGAAGGATTCGCCAGTTGGCTCCCGCTTTGGGGCCTGCCACAGCGAACTCGAGCAGGTCAATCGGCCGACTCGACAACCCGCTGATCTTCTGTCAAATAGGCGCCAAAGGGGGAATCAAGCCGCGCGCGGCTCTGGGGCTTCAGGGATTTTCAGCTGGTCAACGCCTCCCAGGCGCAATTTACGCGCCACCATTAGCCGGGTTTCGGAGCTTGGGGTAGGTTCGGGAATTCCGATGGAGATGGTTTCTCGCTTCTTAGCCAAAGGAGAGCGTCGATGCGCGGTTTGAAGGGCAAAAACGTATTGGTCACGGGGGGCGCCAGCGGCATCGGACAAGCCACGGCGGCCCGCTTCCTGGAGGAGGGCTGTGCGGTCTGCGTGCTCGATCGCAGCAGCGAGGCACGCGACCGGATAACAACCGAGCTACCCGCCCTCACCGCCGTGATCGACGCCGACGTCTCGAATCTCGAGCAGGTTCAGGCGGCGGTCGGCGAGGCGATCGAGCGTATGGACTCGCTCGATGTGCTGATCAACAATGCCGGCATCAGCATCCGGCACGACTTTCTCGACATCACGCCAGCTGAGTGGGACGAGGTGCTGGGCGTCAATCTCAAGGGAATCTTCTTCGTGGCACAAACAGCCGCGCGACACATGATGGACAAGGGCTCCGGCGTGATTCTCAACACCGCCTCGACAGGAGGCAACAACGGATACCCACACTACGCCGACTACAGCGCCAGCAAGGGAGGCGTGATTGCGTTGACCCAGGCCATGGCATTGGAGCTGGCTCCCGTCGTCCGCGTGAACGCAATATCTCCGGGTTATGTGCTTACTCCGATGCAGCGCGCCGAGTACACCGACGCGATGCTGGACGCGGTGAACCGCAAGATTCCGTTGGGGCGACACGCGAAACCCGAGGAGATCGCTGCGCTGTTTGCATACCTCGCCTCCGACGACGCCGCGTTCGCCAGCGGCCACGTCTATGTCATGGACGGCGCAGAAACCACCGGCGGACTCTGCAGCCAGTGGGCCCACGAGTAGAGGACTCCAAACCAACGCCCAGCGCGTAGGGCGACACGAAACCACCGCAGGAGGATTTTCCCGATGAAACTAGACGGCAAGGTTGCGCTGATTACTGGCGGAAACTCGGGCATCGGTAGCGCCACCGCCGCCCTACTCGCCAAGGAAGGGGCAGCTGTCGTGCTCACCGGACGCAACAAGGAGCGCGGCGAGCAGGTCGCACAGGCCATCAACGATGCTGGTGGTACGGCGATGTTCGTCCGCTCCGACGTGCGTATCGCGGAAGACTGCCGGCAGGCCGTCGAGCAGACGCTGGAGCGGTTCGGTCGTATCGATGTGCTGTTCAACAACGCCGGCGTCTATCACCCGAAGACGGTGCCGGAGTGCACGGAGCAGGAGTGGGACGAGACCATCGACTCCAGCCTGAAGGGCGCCTTCCTGATGTCGAAGTACACCCTCCCCTCGATGATCGAGCGCGGCAGCGGATCGATCATCCACACCAGCTCGGGCTGGGGGATCCTCGGCGGCAGCCGGGCGGCGTCTTACTGCGCGGCCAAAGGCGGTCTCATCATCATGGCCAAAGCCATGGCGATCGACCACGGCCCCGACGGGATCCGCGTCAACTGCGTCTGCCCCGGTGACACCGACACGCCGATGGAACACGAAGATGCCAAGAATCGCGGCATGACGTGGGAGGAATTCCGCGCCGACGCATCGGATCGCCCGCTCGGCCGGATGGGCACCGCCGACGAAATCGCCCGCGCGGTCCTCTTTCTGGCCTCCGACGACTCCTCTTTTGTAACCGGCGAGTCGCTGGTCGTGGATGGCGGCGGTGTCGCCGGCTAGGAAGATCGGAAGTTCGAGCGGGGATTTTGCCAGGTCCGCGAAGTAGATCTTCTGTCAAATCAGCACCGAAGGGGGAATCAAGCCTCGCGTTGAAGAGTCAGTGTCCTGCATGAGGCGACGCACCCCGTCGGACCACACAGGGAACAAAGAAACAGGAGAAGAGCATGGCGAAACAGGAACAGTCTGTCGCGCATCCCTACATTCCGAATGCCGAACCCGGCATGCGGAAGAAGATGCTCGAGGAAATCGGTGCCGCCAGCGTCGAGGAATTCTACGCGGACATCCCCGAGAAGCTGCGTTTCAAGGGCAAGCTGGATCTGCCGCCGGCCCATCTGTCGGAGTTTGGCCTGAAGCGCCACGTGGAAGGCATCCTGAACAAGAACGACAGCTGCAGCGAGAACCTCAGCTTCCTCGGCGGCGGCTGCTATCAGCACCACGTGCCGGCGATCTGCGACGAGGTGAACCACCGCAGCGAATTCCTGACCGCGTATGCGGGCGAGCCCTACGAAGATCACGGGCGTTTCCAGACCCTCTGGGAGTACTGCAGCATGATGGGGGAGCTTCTGGAAATGGATGTCGTGAACGTGCCGACCTACGACGGCCTGCAGGCGGCGGCAACTTCCCTGCGCATGGCCGTACGCGTTACGGGGCGCAAGGAGATCATCCTGGCCGGGGCCGTCGGTCCGGATCGCCTTTCGCGCATCGTCGATTACGCAAAGCCTCATATCAACGTGGTGCAGATTCCCTGCGACGCGGCCAGCGGTCTGGTGGACGTGGATGCGGTGACCAACGCCCTGAGCAAGAACGCAGCGGCGGTCTACTTCGAGAGTCCGTCCTACCTGGGAGGGATCGAAACCGCCGGTGCCAGGCTTACGGAGCTCGCGCACCAGAAGGGTGCCCTGAGTGTGGTGGGGGTCGACCCCTCATCGCTGGGCGTCCTGGCACCGCCCGCCAGCTACGGAGCGGACATCGTCTGTGGCGACATCCAGCCCCTGGGAATGCACATTCAGTACGGCGGCGGGCACGCGGGTTTCATTGCCTCGGCCGATGACGAGAGGATCGTCATGGAATACCCGTCGCGCCTGTTCGGGATCGCGCCGACGACCGTGGAGGGAGAGTACGGCTTTGGCGATGTGGCCTTCGACCGCACTTCCTTCGGCGTACGTGAGGAAGGCAAGGAGTGGGTCGGTACCGCCGCTGCATTGTTGGGGATCACCGCGGGGGTGTATCTGGCCACGATGGGGCCGCAGGGCATGCGGGAGCTGGGCGAGGGCTGCATGCAGCGCGCGCAGTATGCCGCGCAGGAGCTGGCCAAGATTGACGGCGTCGAACTGGTCTTCAACGCGACACCCTTCAAGGAGTTCGTGCTGCGCTTTACCGGCAGCAGGTCCGTCGAGGAAATCAATGCGGCGCTTCGCCAGAAGAAGATCTTCGGTGGGCACGCTTTAGAGAAGGACTTCCCGTCCCTCGATAACTGTGCCCTGTACTGTGTGACGGAAATCCACAGCCAGGCGGACATCGACAGCCTGGTGGCGGCAGTCAAGGAAGCGGTGGCCTAAATGGAAGACATCACAGACAAGCGCTACGAGAACGGCAGACCGAAGCTTCGTCGCTTCCAGCAGGCGAAGTGGGACGAGGCGCTCATCTTCGAGCTGAGCACGCCCGGCGCGCGCGGCATTCTGGTCCCCGAGGTCGAGGCGGAGCTGGCTGCCCAGGTCGGTGACGTCGTGGACAACCTGCCCGATGGCGTGGCGCGCACGACCCCGCCGGCCCTGCCGGAAATGTCGCAGCCGGAGGTGCTGCGGCACTACCTGCGCCTGAGTCAGGAAACCCTGGGTGTCGATTTCAACGTCGACGTCGGACAGGGCACCTGCACCATGAAGTACAGCCCGAAGATCCACGAGCAGTTCGTGGCGATGCCGCAGGTCGCGGCGCTCCATCCCTTGCAGGACGAGAGCACCGCGCAGGGCATTCTGGAGCTCATGTACGGCCTGGAGGGGATCTTCAAAGAGATCTCCGGTATGGCGCGTTTCAGCCTGCAGCCCGGCGCCGGTTCGGCCGCGATCTACGCAGCATCTTCCATGATCCGCGCGTATCACGCCGAACGCGGTGAGTCGCAGCGCGACGAGGTCATCACCACCTACTGTTCGCATCCGTCTGATGCCGCCTGTGCCAAGACGGCAGGGTTCAAGGTGATCACCCTGCACTCCGACGAGAACGGCTACCCCGACACCGAAGCGCTGAAGGCGGCGGTATCGAATCGCACCGCGGCCCTGCTCGTGGCCAACCCGGAAGACACCGGCATCTTCAATCCTCGAATTGAGGAATGGGTGCAGATCGTGCACGACGCGGGGGGCGTGTGCTTCTACGACCAGGCAAATGTCAACGGAATCATGGGCATCACACGCGCGCGCGACGCGGGCTTCGATATGTGCCACTTCAACCTGCACAAGTCCTTCTCTACGCCGCACGCCTGTGGCGGGCCGGCCGTTGGGGCGCTGGGCGTCAGCGAGCAGATGATTCCCTTTCTGCCGGGCCCCATCGTGTGCTGTGAGAATGGCGTCTACAGCCTGCAGCAACCGCCCAAGAGCATCGGCAAGGTGGGCGCCTTCTTCGGTAGCACGGCCAACTTCGTGCGCGCCTATGCCTGGGTGATGAACCTGGGCGCCGACGGTCTGCGTTCGGTTGCCGAGACCGCCGTGCTGAACAACAACTACCTCTACAGCAAGGTAAAGCAGATCGATGGCGTGGATGCGTGCTTCCCGCAGACGACACGCCGTGTGGAACAAGTGCGCTATTCCTGGAAAGAACTGGCCGATGCTACCGGCGTGCACTCAGAAGAAATCGGCGTGCGCTGTGCGGACTTCGGCATGCACTACTGGACGAGCCACCATCCCTACTCGGTTCCCGAGCCCTGCACCCTGGAGCCCACCGAGAGCTACTCCAAGCGCGAGCTGGATGAATACGTCCAGGTGCTTCAGCACGTCGCCGAGGAGGCGCGCAAGGACTCGGCGCACGTCAAGGGCGCGCCCTACAACAGCTGCGTGCACCAGATCGATCACGCGCCCCTCGATGACCCGAAGGAATGGGCAATCACCTGGCGCGCGTACCTGAAGAAACACCGCAAGGGGAAGACTGCGGGAGTCGGCGCATGAAGAGACGGACAATCGGGTTGATCGTCAACCCGGTTGCCGGGTTGGGGGGGCGCGTCGCGTTGAAGGGTTCAGACGGCGCCGAAATCCAGGCCCTGGCGCGTGCCCGCGGCGGGGTGAGCCCGGCCGGCGATCGTGCGGCCACAGCCCTGGGTGCCATGGACGCCGTGAAGGACGAGGTGGAGCTGTTGACCTGCCCCGGCGAGATGGGCGAGGCCTCGGTAAAGCAGGCGGGCTGGACGGCGGAACTCCTGCAGGCCCACCCGGCAGGCGAAACCACAGCGGAAGACACGCGCGCTGCTGCCAAAGAGATGGTTGCGCGGGGTGCGGAGTTCATCTTGTTTGCGGGTGGCGACGGCACCGCGCGCGATCTCTACGACGCGGTGGGCAGCACGCAGCCAGTGCTGGGCATTCCGGCGGGTGTGAAGATTCACTCGGCCGCCTTTGCGCGCAGCGCCGCCAGTGCCGGCGAGATCGTGTCGCAGTTGCTGACGGGCCGCGCCAAACAGATGGCCGACCTCGAGGTGATGGATATTGATGAAGCAAAGCTGCGCGAGGGCGTGGTCTGCGCGAAGCTCTACGGGCTGCTGCGCGTGCCCACAGGTCAGGGTCTCATCCAGGGCGCCAAGGCGCCGAGCCCCGCCTCAGATGAAGTACAGATGCAGGCCATCGCCCAGCGCATCGTGCGCAATCTAGAACCGGGCTGCGCGTATATTCTGGGGCCCGGCTCTACGACCTGGCACATCAAGCAGGCGCTGGGCATTGAGGGGACGCTCATCGGTGTGGACGTGGTGCGCGACGGTAAACTGCTGCATCGCGACGCCGATGAGGCGTGTCTCCTGGAAGTGGTCGCGCAGGGCCCGGTCCGTCTGGTGCTGACTCCCATCGGGGGTCAGGGGTACCTGTTGGGGCGCGGCAATCAGCAGATCAGCCCCCAGCTGCTGCGCCAAATCGACCGCGAGCGCTTGATGGTCGTTGCGGTCCCGACAAAGCTGTTGAGCCTGTATGCTGCGGCATTGCTGGTGGATACGGGCGACGACGAAGTAGACCGTACGCTGTGTGGCTACCTGCGGGTGATCACCGGTTACGACGAGGAAAGTGTTTGTCCGGTACGTTCCGCATCGCAGGGGTAGCCCTGTGAGAAAGGAGCCTGATCGTGGTAAAGCAGTTCGAAGGGAAGGTGGTACTGCTGACCGGCGGGGCGCATGGGATTGGCCGCGCGACGGCCATTCGTTTCGCAGAGGCGGGCGCCTCGGTCACGGTCTGTGACGTGCAGGAAGACAAGGGCCAGGAGACCGTTTCCCTGATCGAAAGGGCCGGCGGCCGTGCGCTCTTTGTGCGCTGCAATGTGACTTCCGCGGCCGACTGCGAGGCGGCCGTGAACAAGACCGTCGAGACCTTCGGTGGCATCGATGTACTTTTCAACAACGCCGGAATTACGCGCCGCGCCAACGTCGTGGAAACGACAGAAGAAGAATGGGATGCCGTGATGGCGGTGAACATCAAGTCGATGTTCCTGATGTCGAAGTACGTAGTGCCGCAGCTGATCAAGCGCGGCGGCGGCGCCATTGTGAATACCTCCTCCGGTTGGGGCATCGTAGGCGGGGCCAACGCCGTGAGTTACTGCGCCTCCAAGGGTGCGGTGGTGCTTCTGACCAAGGCCATGGCCTGCGACCACGGCAAGGACAACATCCGCGTGAACTGCGTCTGTCCCGGTGACACCGACACGCCCATGCTGCGCAACGAGGCCAAGCAACTGGGGTTGGAAGAGGAGGCTCTGGTCAATGAGGGGCACCTCCGGCCCCTTGGGCGTGTTGGACAGCCCGAGGAAATCGCAGACGCCGTGCTGTATCTCGCCAGCGATGCCTCCTCCTTTGTGAGTGGCACTTCGCTTGTCATCGATGGCGGCGGCCTGGCGGGATCGCAGTAGCGTTGGTTTCGATCGCGGGGAGAAGCTGGACTTTCGTACTCCAGCGAAGGTACTCAACGAGAGTTGTTGCGTTAACCGCTTGAACCAAAATTCGAATTGAGAGCCGACTGATGGGCGGGGTTTGCCTTTGTTCGCAAACACCCCCAAGAGGATCGAGCTCCATATGCGCGCACGATCCGCGACCCCCATCGACAGCAAGCGAGCGCTGGCCGTGCTCAACGCGGGAGGCAGCTATCGGCTGGTCGGTTGGCTCACGGCGCTCTCGTACGCGCTGGTCTTCGCATTCGCCTATCGACCGTCTCGCGCGGCGGAATCTGGTTTGCGCAACCAGTAGCCCACCGAGAGCCGTGGGATGTCCGTGCCCAGTATCAGCAACGCGCGCGACTCGAGCCCGAGTCTCCGTGTGCCGATGCCAAATGCTTCGAAGTTCGCACCCGTTGGAAGCCGACTCGCAGATCAAATAATGTCAGCGCTCCGACACCACCTGAAAGGTCGCCAGCGTGCGATCTGCCGCGTACTTAACTTGCGTACCATCGGCCATCACCTGCCGCAGCCCCTCGACGGCCTCGCTCGTGATGCGCTCACCGGGCGCGAGCACCGGAATTCCAGGTGGATACGGCGCAACGACCTCCGCCGACACTCGGCCGATCGCTTCATCGGCAGGCACGGTCAGGTGCGGCGCAAAAAACGCCTCGCGCGGCGACATGACCACCTTCGGCTCGATGGTCCACGAAATCGACGGCCGCACGGGCCGCGGCGTCGAGCGCTCGCGTTCGATCGCCTCGGTCAACCGTGGCGAGGCGCTGCGCAACGTCATCGTCTTCCCGTAAAGCCGGCCCGCCTGCGGTTCGCGCAAGCCGGCGAATCAGTCTATCCTGCGCGGCTCCAAGTCATCCCAATCTGCGCGCCAATTCAAACCTCCTGACGAACGGAAATTGCACATGAGCGAAACACCCCACAAAGCCGAGTTCAACCACTTCAAGGGAACGGCGGAATACATCGCGTCCGATGCGCTGATGGAGGCCGTCAATTGCGCGATCGCGCTCGAGCGCCCCTTGCTCATCAAGGGCGAGCCCGGCACAGGGAAGACCCTGCTCGCGAAGCACATCGCCGAAGCGCTCGACATGCCGATGGAATCCTGGCACGTCAAGTCGACCTCGAAAGCTTCCGAGGGTCTCTACGTCTACGACACGATTCAGCGCCTGAACGATGCGCGCTTCGGCGATGGCGACGTCGGAGACATCCGCTCCTACATCAAGCTCGGACCCCTCGGCCGGACCTTCAAAGCCGACGCACGCCACGTTCTGCTCATCGACGAAATCGACAAGGCGGACATGGAGTTTCCCAACGACCTGCTCCTCGAGCTCGACGAAATGCGATTCACGGTGATGGAGACCGGTGACGAGATCGCCGCGAAAGAGCGTCCGGTGCTGATCATCACTTCCAACAACGAGAAGGAACTGCCCGACGCATTTCTGCGCCGCTGCATCTTTCACTTCATCGATTTTCCAGACGTCGAGCTGATGAAGCAGATCGTCGACGTCCACCACCCGAACCTGGACGCCGCGCTGCTCGACCAGGTACTGATCAAGTTCTACTGGCTGCGCGGCCAGAACGAGTTGCGCAAGAAGCCCTCGACGTCCGAGCTCGTCGATTGGATCTCGGCACTATTGCGCTCCGGCGTGACCCAGAGCCGGCTCGAGACCCACATCCCATTCCTGGGATCGCTGCTCAAGAACGAGCAGGACACAGAGTCTCTGCTCGATTACACGAACAAGGGCGGCGAGTTCCCCAGGAAATGGGGAGACCTCGGACCCAAGTTCAACCAGTAAGACGCGATAGGTCGACTACGTGTTTCTCGAATTCTTCTACGCGCTGCGAGCCGAAGGCGTTCCGGTCGCCATCCAGGAATGGATGATGCTGATGAAGGCCCTCCAGATGGGCCAACACGCGTCGAGCTTGACGTCGTTCTACAATCTGTCGCGCGCCTGCCTGGTCAAGAGCGAGACCTACTTCGACAGCTTCGACCGCGTGTTTGCGAAGGTCTTCCACGGGGTGGAGGGCGAGTTCTCCGCCAGCGATGAACTCATGCAGTGGCTCGAGAACCCGATCAATTTCAAGGAACTCACCGAAGAGGAGCGCGCGGCCCTCGAGATGCTCACGAGCGACGAATTGATGCGCCGCTATCTCGAAATCCTCGAAGAACAGACCGAGCGCCACGACGGCGGCGGCAAGTGGATCGGGACGGGCGGGCGTTCGCCCTTCGGCCACGGCGGAGAACATCCCACGGGCATACGCGTCGGAGGCACGTCGAGAAACCGCTCGGCGATGAAGGTCGCCGAGGATCGCCGCTACCGAAACTACCGGACGGATGTCACGCTCGACCTGCGCCAGACCAAAGTTGCACTCAAGCGTCTGCGCCGGCTCACCCGCAGCGGCCCCGCGACCGAACTCGATCTCGATGAAACGATCTCGGAGACTTGCCGAAACGGCGGCGAGATCGAACTGGTGTTTCGGCCCGAACACCGCAACAACGTTCGGCTGCTCTTGTTGATGGATGTCGGCGGAACGATGGACCCGCATTTCTGGCCCGTGAGCCGCCTGCTGACCGCGTTGCACGAAGAACACGGTCTGCGAGAGTTCAAGCCCTACTACTTCCACAATTGCATCTACGAAGAGATCTACGAAGACGCCTGGCTGCTCCAGGACAGCGCCATCCCGACCGGCGATCTGATGCGACACTACGACGAGCGTTGGAAGGTCGTGATCGTCGGAGATGCGGCAATGCACCCCTACGAACTGATGGGCCTGCGCGGAAACATCAACCCGCGCCTCGAATCCCACACGCGCGGCATCGACTGGCTGCGCCGCATCGACGATCACTTCCAGCGGGTCGCCTGGATCAACCCGGAGCCCCCGCCTTACTGGCAACGCAGCCAGACCGCCAACGTGATCCGAAGCGTCTTTCCGATGTTCGAACTGACCGTGGACGGCATCGAGCAGGCGGTCTCGGCGCTGATCGGTGCCCGCCCAACCGCCGCGGCCGGCTGAGAGAGAGGTCCCGAGAATCGAGCACTGACTTTCCGCTTGGATTGGCGGAGCCCACTCTTTATGATCCACAGCGTGCTTCAATCGGTTGGGTGCGTTTCGTCAAAACAGCATCGACTTTAAAATGGGATGGCGACCTGTGATCGCAAGAACCGCAAGAACACTCTTGGCCGCAATCTTCATGTTCGCAATCGCGAGCTGTGGCGAACTCGAGAATCGCTCGCGAAGCATTGAAACGATTGCCGATGAATACCTGGCGGCCCTGCTGCAACGTCACCCGGAATTGGGCACCTACTACAGCATTCCGGGCGCTCGCCACGACCGCCTTCCCGACAACTCTCTCCACACGCTAACCGCCTGGCAGCAACGCGAAGACGCATGGCTCGCGGAGTTGGATCAGATCGGGGCACCCGCCGAGATCGGAAGTCGCGACTGGGTGACCTACGGAATCCTGCGCGAAGCACTCGCCGCCTCGATTGGCGCCCGGGTCTGCCACTCAGAGTTGTGGTCCGTCAGCAGTGCGACGGGTTGGCACACCGCGCTGCCATCGGTTTTCGAAATCCAGCCGCTGGACACACCCGAACTTCAGCAACAGGCGATCGATCGCCTGTCGAGCCTCGCCGTGTATGTAGATACCGAAATCCGTGTCCTGCGCGTCGGCTTGGAGGCCGGCTACAGCGCGCCGCGGCTGAACGTACCGGCCGTCATCGAAGAGAGCCGCGCACTGCTGGCCGAAGACAGCCCGCTGCTGAGTCCGGGAGTTCGCGCCGAAGATCCGGCTTTCGCCGCACGCTTGAGAGAAGTCTTCGATCGAGAAGTGGCCCCGACCGTGGAGCGGTACGCGGCATTCCTCGAAAACATCTACCTCGATCGGGCGCGCGAGGGCATCGCGGTCAGCGGTAACCCCAACGGCGAACAGTGCTACCCGGCCGCGGTGCGCTACTTCGCGACCATCGCGCCCACAGCGGCTGAAATCCACACGCTCGGCATCGAACAAATCGCAGTCATTCGCGCCGAGATGCAGGAGATCATCGACGCACATTTCCCGGGCGAGACCATCGAGTCGCTGATGGCCCGGCTCAATACAGATCCAAAGTTCACCTTCAGGACCCGCCAGGCAGTACTCGACTATTCGCTCGCAGCATTGGGCGCCGCCCGAGAGCGGATGTCCGACGCCTTTGGTCGGCTTCCCAAGGCGAATGTCGAAATCAAGGCCTACCCCGCGTACCGCGAGAACAGCGGTACGGGCGAATACCACGCCTCATCGGAGGACGGCACGCGGCCCGGAATCTATTACATCGCGGTCGTCAACCCGGAGGGGCGTTCCATCGCGGGCCAACTTTCCGTGCTCTATCACGAAACCTATCCGGGGCATCATCTACAGGGAGCCATCGCACTAGAACTCGGCGACCGGGTTCATCCGATCGCGCGATATCTCTACAACTCGGGTTACGGCGAGGGATGGGGGCTCTATTCCGAGCGACTCGCGGACGAACTCGGGCTTTACGCAGGGCCGCTGGACCGGATCGGGATGCTCTCCGATCAGGCCGCGCGCGCGGCGCGGCTCGTCGTCGACAGCGGCATGCACACGATGGGCTGGACGCGCGAGCAGGCCGTCGACTACATGCTTGCAAACACCGCCTGGGTTCCCGGCGACATCGAATCGGAGATCGATCGCTACATCGCCTGGCCCGGACAAGCCACCGCCTACATGCTCGGAATGCTCGAAATCAGGCGGCTGAGAGACTTCGCCGAGGAGGAGCTCGGCGAGCGATTCGACCTCCGCAGCTTTCACGACCGGGTACTCGAAAACGGCAGCGTTACACTGCCCATGCTCGAAGAATCCATCGAGGCCTGGGTCGTTGCCCAATCAGAGGAAACCTGAATTCCGAGAACACGAGGAGCCGGGTACCAGCATGATCCACGCAATCACAAGAGAAGTCAGTCCCGCCATCGGCCAGTGCGAGCTGACCCATATCGATCCCGTTGCGATCGACGTCGAACTCGCGCGATCCCAGCACGCCGCGTATCGCCAGCTCCTGGCCGAACTCGGCTGCACGGTCATCCATCTTCCAGCCGAGCCCGACTTGCCCGACTCGGTCTTCGTCGAAGATACAGCGGTCGTGCTGGACGAACTCGCCGTTCTCACGCGGCCCGGTGCAGAATCCCGCCGGACTGAAGTCGCTTCCATCGCAGAGGCGCTCGCATCCTATCGGTCGCTTGTCGAGTTGACGGCACCTGCGATGCTCGACGGCGGAGATGTCTTGTGCGTCGGCAAGACGATCTGGATCGGATTGTCGTCTCGCACCAACCGGGCCGGAGTCGAGCAATTCGAGCGCCTGGTTGCTCCCCACGGTTACACGGTTCGATCCACCAAGGTGCACGGAGTACTCCACCTCAAAAGTGCCGTCACCGCAGTTTCGGACGATACGCTTCTCGTGAACCGAGATTGGATCAATGAGGATTTCAACGGCTACCACACGATCGCTGTGGATCCCAGCGAGCCATTTGCAGCCAATGCGCTTCGAGTGGGAAGGCATGTGGTCTTCTCGGCCGCCTACCCGCGGACCGCTGAGCGCCTCGACAGCGCCAGCATCCAGAATCGTTTAGTTGTGTCTTCAGAGCTGGCCAAGGCCGAGGGCGCCCTTACCTGCTGTTCGCTGATCTTCGACGTGTGAGTGCAGTTGAAAATCACCGCGTCGATCAGCAGCATCGCGACGGAAGGAGTTTGAGCATGAGCCGATTGAAATGGATGACCGCGATCACGGTGTCAGGCCTGATGATAGTCGCAGGTGCTGCGGCGTGGGCGCAGGATGAAGACCGAGGTTCCTGTGTCGACGCCTGCCAGCAGGCCAAAGAACAGTGCGTCGAAATCTGTGATACGCACTCGAATCCGGTGGAATGCGACGAGGATTGCCAGGATACGGCCCACGACTGTATCCGCGAGTGTCGGTAAGGCGCTACATCGCCAACACGCGGCGGTACGCGGCCTGCATTTCCGCGCCCACCTTCAGGTAGAACGCCGCGATGGTTGGATCGCGAAGCACATCGCGCCAGGTCCAGGCCCCGCCCGGGTGGTACCCCGCGGAAACCGTTCCGCGGGGTACCCCGATCGAGTCGTTACTCCGCCCCCGGTCCGACGTGCAGCACCCGCATCATCTCGTGATCTTCGTGCGAGAGGATGTGGCAGTGCCACACGTAACGCCCCGGCTTGTCGAAGGTCATCTTGATTTCGGTCATCTGCCCCGGCAAGGCCGTCACCATGTCCTTGGGCGCGTTCTCGACGTAGGCCGATCCCGGCTGGATGACGTTTCCGGTCCGGATGTTCTCCAGCCGGAAGCCGACACCCGAGGTGCCGTTGTGCTGCAGCAAGGGTTGCTCGATCAAGTCTGCAGTGTAGGACCGGCGTCGACGGACCTCGAAGTTGACGAGGTGCAGGTGAACCGGGTGGGCCTCGCCGGTGGCGTTGTAGATCTCCCAGATCTCCGTGGCACCGAGCCCCGGGATTCGCGGTGGTCGGGCTGTGCCAGGCGATCGCGCCGGTGACCGAGTTGCCCGACACGTCGACATCCGGCTCGGCGGTGCCGAGCAGCGGCTGGAGCCGCCCGAACTCGTCAGTGCCTTCGAATAGCGCCACGCGGCGCCTTCGGGTCCCTGATGATCCCTCTCCGACCTCTGCTGCTCGCTCCCAGAACCGTTGCGCTGTCGGCGCTCTGCTCGAGGACGGACGGATCGAAGGCGTCGGGGACGCTCGACTTCGGCACCACGACATCGAAGGCCATGATGCGATCGGTCTGGCGGTCCGGGAAGAAATCCCCGGGTGCCAGTGCAGCGCCGAAATCGCCACCGAACGGTGCGTCACCGCCGATGTTCTCGAAAATGACGCGGCTCCCGTAGTTGAGCTGGCTGAAATCGATCACGATGTCGTAACGGCCACCGGGCTCGATCACGAGTGCGTCCGTCTGAGTTGGTCGTTTGGCCAGGCCCTGGTCGCTGCCGATCACGTGGAACGGAAGCGGCGCACCCGCATTGCTGAGATCGACCGCGTCGAGGGCGACGGGGCGGAAGCGCGCGATCAGGAACCGCGAGTCGGTACCGTTGAGCAGACGCAGTCGGTAATTGCGCGGCTCGACATCGGTCTTGGGCCAGATCAGGCCGTTCACGACCATGTGGTCACCAAAGAACTCGGCGAGTGCCGAGGGCTGCGGAACCTGGTCGTCGAGGAGCCCCTGGTCGGTGATGAAATCACTCCAGAACGGATCTCCGGGATACGCGGGATAGAAGAGGTCACCCCGGTCCGTGAACATGCGATCCTGGATCGCGAGGGCCATTTCGTACGGGTAGGCGGGCAACCCGAGCGGATTGTCCGCAGTGCCGGTGTCGGACTCGTCGCGCACGAAGTAGAAACCGGCCAGCCCCGCATAGACGTTCAGCCGTGTAATGCCGAGCGCATGATCGTGGTACCAGAGGTTGCCCGCTTGAACATCGTTGTCGTAGCGAAACTCGTTGGTGAATCCACCGGGCACATGCGCCCATTGCGGCCCGACGACCTGATTGCCCGGGCTGTAGAAGAACTCGGGGTTTCCGTCGAACTGATAGTCGGTGTGGCCGCCGTGCAGGTGCGTGACGATAGGCACGCCCGTTTTCTTGATCGACTCATTCTCGTAGCCGGGCAGGCTGTACGCCCAGTGCAGCGAAGTGTCGACGGGGAGCAGGTGCTTTGCGGCCGAGGCCGTTCTCCCAGAGCACGCGGGTTTCCGGCGGGCCACCGGCGCTGACGCTCTTCACCTGGAAGGTCCGGCCCGGCCACGTGGGGCCGCGCTCGTCGCCGTATCCCCAAAGGGAGGTGGTGAGCGGGCGGCCGTTGCGACCCACCAGGCCCGTCTGCTGCTGTGTCTCACTGAGTGCAACCCGGTACCGACCGAATTCGTCCGGCTGGTAGATAAAACCGGGAGCCAAAGCGTTGGGAACGTAATTGACGAACTTCGGCTGCAGTGCGGGATCGCTGAGTCCCGGCGCGAGTGTCGCGGCGAACGCGCGACCCGCCCAGCCGGGAACGGCCATACCCGTTCCGGCCAAGGTGCTGAGTTTTACGAAATCTCGACGGTTGAGCTTCATGATTGATCCTCCGATCCACACCGACCCATCGCAGAGGGCGGCAGCAAGACACCTGCCATGCTGCCGGCATCGCCAAAGGAGCGCCGCACGGCTTATCCGTCCCTGACTGGTGCCATCCTACTCCCATCCGTGACAATCGTGGGGGAAAATTAATTACGTTCATGATCATTTTGAGAAGGAATCTATCGACATGTGTCAATTCGCCACACTGGAGAATCCCGAGCACGCCGCGGATTTCAGCTCGTGGCGGACCGATTCCCGTCGAAGGCACTCAGAACGCCTCTGATCGGACCTTGCCGAAAATCCAGTTTGCTCTTCCGCTACACGTGGCGTGGATCGCGCATCAATGGACCAGATCGCTCGAACCCACCCCGCGGGTTTTGCGGTCGACGTCGTTGCGAATGAAGATTGTCGCGGTGGGTTTCCTGCCTTGGAGCACGGCGTTGGAATCCGCGCCCCTGGGTACGCGCACCAACTCCATCCCGCCGCCTTCTTTGCCGACTCGAAGTGCGTGGACCCGGTATTCCCCGCGCCGAAAGACGCCGGAACCAGTTCGTGAGCAACTGCGGCGCACCCTCTTTGAAGAACATCATGTTTGGCAACCAGACCATGACCAACGGCCGAGCACTCGCGACTTCTGCGATCACACCCTGTTGGCGTTCGCGGGCATCCGGGAACGGGCCAAAAAGCGGAAACAGGTGGATGTAGCGCGTCGCTGAAGCGCGTCGCGCGTAAAAGAGAACCTCGGGTTCCGTGCCGAACAGGAACACCGTGTCATCGGCTTCCGTAATCGATTCGATCTCGCTCGCGATCGCCGGCATCGTGTCGAAGGAGTTGTGGGGATAGATCCGCTTGATCGCAGCTTCAGGACTCAGCGTCCAGAAAAAGAGTGCCGTCAGTACCAGCGGCGCCAGAGCCAGACAGCCGACGGCCGCGACGCGCCAACGCGGGGGTTCGACGCTTCCACACCCGCCCCAGACCGCAGAGCCGGCGAGTGCTGCGATCACGGGCAGCAGTTGCTGAAAATAGTGGGGAAAGTAGTGACCGCTGACACTCACGCCTGCCGCACTGACCACCGCCCAGCCAGCGAGGAAGAGCGCCGCAAGCGGTCCTTTCTGCGGGCGAGCCCCACCAGCCCCAGAGCGGCCAACGCCCAGGCGACGCCTTGCGAGGGCAGCATCGGCGTTCCATAGGCAATCAGCAGTTCGAGGCGTCGCGACAGCGGAAGTGCGCCCGCGTACGAGATGTTGTGCAAGAAGGTGGCGTCGATGGCTGCACCGAGCGCCCCGCGCAGCTGGAGCCAGGCGAGGATCGGGCCCCATACCAACGCCACGCCGAGGCCCATCCATGCGGTGAAGACGCCGAGCCGACGCCAGCGATCCGGCCCGCGCACCCGCAAGCCGAAGGCCAGCAGGAAGAACGGGACGTTCAACACGGCGACCTGTTTGAATGCGATCGCGATCCCGATCGAGATACCCGCCGCGAGAGATGTGGCGATCGGTGTCTTCGCCGAATCGATCGCGCGCAACACCAGCAAGGTTGCGATGATGATACCGGGCAACATGAAGAGTTCGGTATTCGCGATCGATCCGTGGACCATCGGATCTGCCGACAAGAACGCGAGTAACAGCGCAGACATCAAGCCCGCACCAGCGCCGAGCAGCGCGCGCACGAGAAAGAACAGCGCAACGCTCGAGACCGCGGAGAACACGGCCGCAAGCGCTCGAACCGCGACGACAGCGTTGTCTGCATGGCTGATCGCCAGGCGATAGGCGAAAAAGATGCCCGGCGGCTTCTGGTCGAACCAGTCGAGATAGGGCGTTTCGCCGAGTGTCATACGCCAGGCGATGTAGGCATACTCGCCTTCGTCGCGCTCGAGCGGAAGATCCATCAGCGGTGCCCGAATTGCGATTACGAGCAAACCGATGGACAGTGCCAGGACTACTTCAGCTCGATTCGACACGACACCCGCTGGGTTGACACGACGCCCGCTGGATTGAAAGACCGCTCGCAAGACCCGGCAAGGCGCTGCCCCTCACTCGCTCGGAGGGGGCTCCCGGAAGATTTCTCTCGCTCCCACCCGGATCGTGTGTTGGCTGACCCGACCCGAGGGCCAGCGCAGTTCGACCGCAGCCTGCTCGGTGCCCATCAAATTGACGAGTTGCCAGCTGCTGTTCTGGCTCTGGAAACCCTCAGCCGAGCGAACGCTGTAGTGAAAAGTCTGGGGAGGCTTTGCTTCCGGAGAAACCGTGACCCGGATTCGCGCGCCGATGGCGTCCCGATTGCTGTCGACACCCTCCAGCCGAAATTGCGCGGTCTGCTGGTTGCCCCCTTTTCTCGAGTAGAGGGTGTTCATCCCCCTCGATTCGGTCCCTTTTCGGACGTCCCAGCCGGCTGCCCCGCCGAGGTTGAAGACGATGTCGTTGCTGCCGTCCTGATCGAGGTCGCCGACCGCGATTCCGTGGGTCTGGATCTTGCCGTGCCCTTTCTTCGCGAAACCGCCACACGAGTAGAACTCCACCCCGAATTTGCTGTCGGGCTTGGGCCGGGCGCAAAACACGAGATCGGATTGGTTTTGGTCCGGGCTTCCGGTACCGATCAAGAGGTCGAGGTATCCGTTGTTGTCGACGTCGCCCACACCGAGACCCATCGTGTTCTCTGATCGATCGGGGCGAAGCTTGGTCTTGATTCCGATCTCACGACCTGCCCGCTCAAAGGTTCCGTCGCCCGCGCCAAACGCGACCATGTCTTGATCCATCTGTCGGCCCAGATAGAGATCGAGGTTGCCGTCGTGGTTGAAATCTGCAGAAACCGAAGCAAACGTGAGCGGGTTCGGCTTGAAGTCACCCAGTCGCGAAGTGATCTCGGCGAAACCGGCGTCTCCGTCATTGCGGTACAACTTATGGAACCGGCTCGCGCCCAGATAAAGATCCTGATCTCCGTCGTTATCGATATCGAACCAGACGGGATTCTTGCCGTCTTTGAATGCGGTGATGATGCCGAGTTTCTCGGCAACTTCAGTAAAAGTCTTGTCGCAATTGCTCTGATAGATCCACGTCCGGTTCTTGCGCGCGGTC
>PVMK01129441.1_pt1 | contig 50690 bp, 49 predicted proteins | sample 1853481 | NCBI WGS metagenome assembly PVMK01 (sample SAMN08533507, study PRJNA380276) | Marine sediment metagenome, whole genome shotgun sequencing project.
CTCGGCGGTCATTCCCGAGGAGTCTTCAACGGATCCGTGCTAGTGCGTCAGGATGCCCAGAAGACGAACGCGCAGCAATTCAATCCGAACCTACTGATTTCGGACGACGCCCAGATCAACACGAAACCGACCCTCGAAATTTCCGCAGACGACGTCAAGTGCAACCACGGCTCGACGGTGGGCCGCCTCGACGAAGACGCGCTGTTCTACTTGCGCGCCCGCGGCGTGGACGAGCGGGCGGCGCGACAGATGCTGACCGTCGCGTTCGCGTCGGAAATCGCCAATGCCATCCCGCAGGACTCGCTGCGCGCACAGGTCGAGCAGTTGGTCGACGCAAAGCTCGAGCGAAGCCAAGCTGCGATGGCAACAGCATGACGGTCGCCGGAGGATCCGCTGTGAGCACCGCAGAGAGGCTGGCTCCCCGCGACGAAGGATTCGATCCGACACGTGCGAAGCAGGACTTCCCGATCCTGCAGAACACAGGCCTCATCTTCCTCGACAGCGCGGCGAGCGCCCAGAAACCCCAGTGCGTGATCGACGCCATCGCAAACTGCTACAGCCGCGACTACGCGAACATCCACCGCGGTGTCTACGAACTCTCGGCCCGAGCGACTGCAAACTTCGAGGCGGTGAGAGAAACCACAAAGCTGTTCATCGGTGCCGCCGAAGCGCGTGAGATCGTATTCGTGCGCAACACCACCGAAGCGATCAACCTGGTTGCCGCGACGTACGGCCGCCAGAACGTCGGACCGGGCGACGAAGTACTCGTCACCGAGATGGAACACCACTCGAACATCGTTCCCTGGCAGATGCTCTGCGAAGAAAAGGGCGCAGTCCTCAAGGTTGCGCCGATGGACGATCGCGGCGCACTGATGCTGGACGAATTCGAGAAACTGCTCTGCTCGCGCACGAAGATCGTCGCGGTTGCCCACATTTCGAATGCACTCGGAACCGTCAACCCGGTGGAAGAGATCATCCGCCTCGCTCACGCACAGGGGGCCGTGGTCGTGATCGATGGCGCCCAGGCAATCCCCCATCACCGGGTCGATGTCACTAGCCTCGACTGCGACTTCTACGCACTGTCGAGCCACAAGGTCTTCGGGCCAACCGGCGTGGGCGTGCTCTACGGCAAGGCAGCACTCCTCGAATCGATGCCTCCCTATCAGGGTGGGGGATCGATGATCGAAACCGTTCGCTTCGAGAAGAGCACATATGCGGAGATCCCCCAGCGCTTCGAAGCCGGCACGCCCGACATCGGCGGGGTCGCTGGCTTCGGGGCCGCACTCGACTACGTGACTGGCCTCGGCCTGGATGCGATCGAACGTCACGAGCGCGAACTGCTCGCCTACGCGACAGATGTGCTGGCGAAGGTTCCGGGGTTGCAGCTGATCGGAACGGCGCCGCAAAAGGCCGCTGTCATTTCGTTTTCGCTAGAAGGTGTGCATCCACACGACGTCGGATCGATTCTCGACCACGAGGGCATCGCGGTGCGAACCGGCCATCACTGCGCGCAACCGGTGATGGAGCATTTCGGCGTCCCCGCGACCGTGCGCGCATCGTTTGCCCTCTACAACACCAGGGAAGACGTCGACGCTCTCGTTCGAGCGTTGCATACCGTTCGGGAGCTATTCCAATGAGTTCAGACCTTCGCGAGCTCTACCAGTCCGTGATCCTCGATCACAACAAACGACCGCGCAATTTCTGCAAACCCAAGTGCACGAACCGAACCGCGGAAGGCATCAATCCACTCTGTGGTGACCAACTCACCGTTTACCTGGACGTCGAGGATGGTGTCGTCAAAGATGTCGGCTTCAGAGGCACGGGGTGTGCGATTTCGACCGCCTCGGCGTCACTGATGACACAGACCATCAAGGGTATGAAGATCGAAGAGGCCGAGCAGCTCTTCAAGGGATTTCGCGAAATGGTGACTTCGAATCCACGTTCAGAACCTGGAGACGAAGACCTTGGAAAACTCTCGGTCTTCTCGGGGTGTTCGGGAATTCCCGATGCGGGTGAAGTGCGCGACGCTTGCGTGGCACGCGATGAGCGAAGCGCTACACGACACGGGCGAGACGGCGACGACCGAATAGGGAATCGCAAACAGGAACCACGAAATTGGGAGGCGGCGGCGCAATGGCCCCCGAAAGCGAAGAAATAGCAGCCGATACGGTGAAACCCGATTCGGCTGAAGCGACTCCCTGTGGGATTCCGGGAATCCCGACGCGATCCGCGAGCAGGTGATCGAAGAGTTGAAAACCGTCTTCGACCCGGAGATCCCGGTCAACATCTACGAACTCGGATTGATCTACCAGGTCGCGTCGCGGCCGACGGCGCCACGCAGGTCACGATGACACTCACGACACCCATGTGCCCGGCCGCCGAAGAACTCCCCCCCGAGGTCGAAACCAAGGCCCGCGGCGTTCCGGGCGTGACTTCCGTGCAACTCGACCTGGTCTGGGATCCACCCTGGTCGCCCGACATGATGTCGGATGCCGCCAAGCTCGATCTCGGAATGGTCTAGGAGCATAATCCCAACGGGTTCATGCGGCGCTGCAAGTGAATCCACAGGATTCACCAACCAGACGAGACCGACCGGTCTCGGCGCCGCAAAGCGAATCCGCAGGATTCGCCCGCTAGCCGTCGCGACTCAGACCGTCTACGGTCCGCAGCCTCATGATCCCGCTCAGCTACTGCGGATTCTTGTGCCTTGGCCTCGTCCTGACCTTGCTGGGCGCGAACCAGGACTACCTCGCGGCGGATCTCGAACTCGATCTCGCGCGCACCGGAATGCTCGCATCGGCGCTCGCGCTGGGCCTGCTCGTTGGAACAGTCGGGGCCGGCCCTCTCTACGACCGGCTGCCGAGGCGACCACTCTTCGTTGCAGCCATGCTGCTGACTGCGGCCGCGCTCTTCGGCTTCGGTGCAGACCTCAGCTTCCGGGAAACCCTCTTCCGCTTTGCCTGGATCGGCCTGGGAGCGGGCGCGTACGACACGCTCTTCATCGCAGCGATCGCCGAGCGATTCGGCGCGCGGTCCGCGAAACCGATGTCACTGTTACATACGGGAACAGCGACGGGCGCGATCATCGGCCCACTGCTCGTTGCCGCAATCGCGACTCGATGGCATTGGACCCTCTCCTTCCACGCGATCGGCGTCGTCCACATCGCACTCGCAGTCGCTGCAATGCGAATTCGACTTCCCAAACCCACACGCACAGTGCGACCAACGAAAGCCGATCCACACGTTGCCCTATCGCTGGCGATCATCCCATTCGTCATCGTGACATTTGCGTATCTCGGTCTGGAGACTGCTCTCAACGTATTTGCGATCCCCTTCGCGACCGATGGTCTCGCACTCGAAGTGATACGCGGACAGACAGCGATCAGCAGCATGTGGTTCGGGTTGCTAGCGGGGCGGCTCGGTGCGCTCGCGCTGCGAGGCAATCTCGATGGCCGCGTATTGATCGGCTCCGGAATCTCATGTTGCGCGGTGATCCTGATCGGTGCGGCAACCGGCATGCGTCAGATCGAGATTCTCTACTTCTGTGTCGGCTTTTCGCTGGGACCGGTCTTTCCCGTAACCATCGCTCTTGCAGGCCAGCGCTTTCCAAACGCTCTCGGTTCAGTGGTCGGTCTCTCCGTGGGAGCGGGTTCGATCGGCTGTTTCGTCGTTCCGTGGCTCACGGGTGCGATCGGAGATCAGACCGGAATCGTCATTGCAATGAAATGGCTCACGGGCTGGGCGGTCGTCATCGCGCTAGGCGGTGTGGTAATTCGCCGCCGCCAAGCGCATGTGCTGGCCGATCGCGTAAGCTAGGCAAGTGCGGATCCGTGGCGCCGTACTCCTCGTCGTTCTGCTGGTGGGATATGTGATGTGGGACCGCCTCGTCGAATCGATGATCTTCTATCCAGTCCGGGGTGTTGCGGTGACCCCCGAGCAACTCGGAGTCGAGGGAGAAGAGGTCTACTTCGCAGCCGAAGACGGCGTTCGGATCCACGCCTTCTACCTGCCGGCGCCAGGCGCGCGCCGCGCCCTGCTGTTTCTTCACGGCAATGCGGGAAACGCCTCGCACCGCCTACCCAACGCGGCTGAACTCGTGCGGCTCGAATGCAGCGTCCTCGTGATGGACTATCGCGGTTACGGATTGAGCGAGGGGCGAGCGACCGAAGCGGGCGTATACGCGGATGCCCGCGCGGCACTCGGCCACCTGATCGAACAGCGCGGTTACTCGGAAAGCCGCATCGTCGTCTTCGGGAGATCGTTGGGGGGTGCTGTCGCGGTCGACCTCGCTCAGAGGCGAAAGCTTGCCGGTTTGATTCTCGAAAGCACCTTCCCATCGATCGCCGAAGTCGTCGCGAGCGGACCCGCTGGCAGATTGTTCCGCGCGCTCGCCGGCCGGCGGTTCGAATCGGCGTCGAAGATCGGACAGATCAGTGCGCCGCTGCTCTTCTTCCACGGCGATCGCGACGAAGTCATCCGTTACGAACTCGGGCAGCAGTTGTTTGACAACGCTCCAGAACCAAAGACCTTCGAGACCATCCGCGGCGCGGGGCACAACGATCTCACCCAGGTCGGTGGGCGCCGCTACTTCGATCGCATCCGCAAGTTTCTCGAAGAAGTCGCCCCACTATCGTAGCGGGAACAAGAACATCGTCTTCCAACGCGCCCACCCCTCCATCCTGGGAGGCAGCAATCGGGAGTCCTCAGGCTCCGCATCACTTCGAAGAACCCGACAGTCTTCTCCGATCATCAATTGGCGATATCTGGCATTTGGCCCGATCTCGTGCCTTCACTGGCACTGAGTTCCGGGAAGCCAGAGGCGCGGACATCAAGACGTAAGCCCGAAACCGCATAGTGGCAAGTCGAGTCCTGGGCCATCCAAAGCTGAGTCCGTACGGTGGGACTTCGGTCGAGCCCCCTATCGCACGAGCGACTCGCAGAGTGCGAGCATTCCGGCGTCTTGCAGGGCGAAGAGGCGGGGGTCTTCGAATTCGGGATGTGAGGAGAACTTGACCACGACCGTCTGTGACGGGTGGTGGATGAGCAGTACCTGCCCGTTTATCCCGATGCCCGCGTAGATGCCGCGCACCGCATCGAAGATCCACCAGTTGTCGTGGTAGAACGCGTCCGGCTTGGCGGCGTCGTACTCCGGCGCATCCGCGTAGGCATCGATGAGTTCTTGATCGCGAACCCGCAGTCGCTCGAGCCATTTGGCGGGCAGCAGTTGGCGGCCCGAAAGCTTGCCGCCAGACAGGCACATCTGCCCGAATCTCCCGAGGTCTCGCAGCGTCGCGCAAACACCGCCTTCGACGACCGAAAAACCGGCAGTGTCGAGGATGATCTGCGCATCGAACTCGGCGCCGATTGCAGACCAGATTTCGCGCGAGAACAGATCTGCAAAGCTCCCGCCACCCGCGCGCTCCAACACCCACCCGAGCACGTCGCTTTCGAGGGATACGTAGCGGAATGGCCCGCCGTGCTCGTGAGAGTTATCGATCGTGTTGATCCACGAAACGGTGTCAGTCGGGATATCGCGGCGTGAGTGGGTCCGATAACCAGAGACGTCGCAAATCTTCATTTCATCGTCTTCGTAATCCCAACGCGTGCCCGCGCGCATGTCGAGCAGATGTTGGACCGTGCATCCCTCCCAGGAGGTACCGCGCAGTCTTCGATGTAATCGACGACAGCAGCTTCTGGCTTCACGAGGCCGCGTTCGACGAACACGCCACAGAGAGTCGAGTTCAGCGACTTCGAGACGGACATCAGCAGGTGGGTGTCCGATGGCTTCATCGCATCTGCGTAGTATTCGTACAGCACGACGCCGTCGTGAAGGACGAGCAGGCCATCCGTGTAGGTGGATTCGAGCATCTTCGGAAACGTGAACTTTTCTGCCTCGAACTCGAAGCTGAACGAATCCAGATTGCGTTCAGCTCGGGGCAGCTCGAGAATCGGGGCGTCGCCGCGCGAGATCCGCTCCGTGCGAGTCAGTTCCGGTACCCGGATGAATCCCAGTCGATTGTAGGGTGCATCGATCCAGTTTTCGGAGGTCACATCCGATCGTTCAGCACGCTTCACTCGCCAATTGAGGGATGGGTGATGCTCGAGCGGAATGATCGCATCTCGATTGCTCCCACGCACCTGTGAGATCTGGAAGTCTCGGGTGCAGCTCGGGCGCTTACCGCCGCCTGCGGGAAAACGCCAGCATTGCGGATCCCGCCACCAACACGATCGCAGCTCCGGGCTCGGGAACCGGCGTGGGGTTGTTTTGCATGAACGGCCAGAAGACGTCTTCGTTGCCCCAACTCGGATAGTCGTGTCTTCCGTTCCATTGGCAACGCACTACTTCAGCGCCGGTCGTGCAATTTGCATGTTGCACACAAGTCAGATTATCGAAGCCATCTGCGGGTGTCGGGTACGCGCTCGTCGTGGCGCTGCAACCCTGCGCGGCCGCGAACTCGGACGCGACCGTGGCCATCGGCGTGTAGAAGTAGCCGTCGCTCGACGCCGAACCATCGATCGGAACCGTCCGATCGTTGGTTCCGCCGATCAGAAGAATCGATTGATGCGCTGTCGGCGGGCCACAACTGAACCCTTTCGCGAGAAAACCGTGCTGGGGAATTACGGCGGCGAGCCGTTCGTTGAGTTCGCACGCCATCCGGTGGGCAAACATGCCGCCGTTGCTGTAGCCCACTCCCGTACACGCGATCGAGATCGACGCAGAGGGTTGCCTCGAGATTGTCGATCACGGCGTTTACAAAACCCAGATCGTCGTGGCAGCTGCACCAGTTGCAATCTCCGCAGGTTCCGCACTCGGGCGGACACGGATAGACGTCAGCAGTCGGCGAACAGGTCGGCCCCTCGGGCCCCGGCGAGGCATTGCAGGCCTCATCGTTCCACGAATTGATCGTGCCCCATCCAGGTGCGCTGAACGAGGTGGACTCCGGGTAGACGACGATGAATCCGTTCGTGTCTGCACTCGTGCTCAAACCCGTAAAGCTCTCGTTGGTACGACCGTTGCTGTAGTAGCCGTGGATGCTCACGACGAGTGGCGTGGGTGCCGAGGCGTCGTAGCCATCGGGCAGGTGAAGCCGGTAGCCACGAGCGAGTCCGTCGTAGGAGAGAGGGAGGTCGGCGGACCGGCCCGGGGTGCTCGGCGGCGTGAGCCCACAACCCGGGGATGCATCGCCCGCGCTGGGCTGCGGCATTCCAACGGCGACGAAAACCAACGCGCAAGCCGCCAACAACAATCGATCCCGCAACCAACCGCTCCGCATCTGAGAACTCCTTCAGCAGCAACACCAGATCCCCGATGGCTCGACACCTCCGGACCCATCCAGTCTACGACAGATCAACTCGAAAAATCACACAGTGCCGAGCAGTCCGTGCGAGTGCAACAAACACGCCGTTCGGGGGCAGCCGCGTCGAGCAAGTCCGTGATATCCTTTCAAGAACACGCCGCGGCGAGCGGCGGGAAACCCAGCGGGGAGGTTGAGCGTGGGAAGCTCGTCTGACTTCAGTGCGGCGGAGTGGGAGGTTCGCTGTGATCTGGCGGCTTGCTACCGCGCGTTTGTCCAGTTTGGCTGGACGGACCTCATCTACACCCACATCTCGGCGCGGCACCCGGCCCGGGACGACTGCTACTTTGATCAATCCCTACGGGCTGCTGTTCGATGAGATCACCGCTTCCAATCTGATCACGGTCAATTTCGATGGCGAAGTGGTGTACGGCGATCACCCGGTCAACGAGGCAGGCCATCCAATCCACAGCGGCGTGTTGCTCGCGCGACCCGATGTCAATTGGGTGCTTCACAGCCACACGCGCGCAGGTATGGTCGTTTCGTGCATGAAGTGCGGTCTGCTGCCGCTGACCCAGCAGGCGATGTTCCTTCGCGACCACATCGGCTATCACGAGTGGGATCTGCAGACTGCCGAAGGTGCCTGCGAACGCCTGGCCGCCGATCTAGGCGCGGACAACATCGCAATGATCCTGCACAACCACGGCCTGCTCAGCTGTGGCACCAGCATCGGGGCCGCGTTCACGGTGCTCTACAACCTCGAAAGCGCGTGCAAGGTACAAGCCGACGTCGTGTCTTCGGGCGGCGAGTGGATCGTTCCGGAATCCGACGCGATCGATCGCACGACCGCCATCGGTGGGCCGGGAGGGCTCGACGGAGAACTCGAATGGAAGGCCATTCGACGGCGACTCGATCGACTCGATTCTTCCTACAAGACGTGAAGCGACGCCGGGCAAATCGGAACCAGACATGACTCAGCCATCGAACCCACCGCGCGCGCAAAATGATGCAGCGCGCGTGCTCGTGACCGGCGCGAACGGCCAGATCGGGCGCCGTCTGATCGAGCGATTGGCGCGCTCGAATCCGCCAGTGCCGGTGCGCGCGGCCGTTCGTTCAGCACGGGCAGCAGAAACACTCGAGGCCTTACCGGAGGAAATCCGTCCCGAGATCTGCGTCGTCGACTATCGCAACGCGGCAGAACTCGCGGAAGCCGCTCGGGATTGCCGCTACGCGGTGCACCTAGTCGGCATCCTCAAGGAAACCGCGACCAGCCGCTATGAGGACGCGCACGAAGCATCGACTCGGGCGATCGCGGACGCAGCGGCGATGGCAGGTCTACGGCGCATCGTCTACCTGAGCATTCTCGGCAGCGATCCGAAGTCCAGCAACGCGTGCCTCGCCTCGAAGGGTCGCGCCGAGCAGATCCTGCTCGATGCGAAAACGCCCGCGCTGATCCTGCGCGTTCCGATGGTGATCGGCCCGGGCGATGTCACCGCGAACATCGTCCTCCGGGAAGCGCTCTCGCGTGCGCTCCCACTGGCGGCGGGGGGGCGCTCTCGAACCCAGCCCATCTACGCGGGCGACCTGATCGAAGCCATCGCCGCAGGCCTCGAACGAGACGATCTGGACGACCTGATTCTCGACCTCGCGGGACCGGAGTCACTGCCCCAGCGCGAATTCATCGAGCGCGCCGCACGGCTATACGGTCGCCGACCTCATATCGTGTCGATCCCAACAGGCCTGATCCTGTTCATCGCGGGTCTCGCGGAGCGCTTTCTCACCAACCCGGCGATCACGAAGACGGCACTCGAAGTCATCCTCGCAGACGATGACGTCGACCCCGAACCCGCGAGACAGAAACTCGGCATCGATCTGACTTCACTCGACGAGATCCTGCGGCGCTGCGTGGGACCACAGGCTCCCCAACACGAGTAAACGGAGAAACCGCGAAACCATGAGCGACGAGAATGCGCCCCAAGCCACCAACCGACCGAAAGCTCCGCTCTGGCAACGCGCTCTTCCCTGGCTGATCACCGTTGCGTGTTTCTCCTACCTCTACAGCCGGGTCAACGCGCAGGCCGCGCGCGAAGGACAGACCGCCGTCGAATTCTTGATGGCGGTGTTCGCCGACGTGAGCTGGGGGCGCTGGCTCGCGCTGATGATCCCCTACTCGGCGTTCTTCTTCCTGATCGACTCACTCGTGGTGTGGCGCATCATCAATTGGTTCAACGCGCGGGTTCGATACGTCGACATTCTCCCGATCCGCGGCAGCACCTACATCCTCTCGATCATCAACGAACAGATCGGCAAAGGCGCAATGGCGCTCTACCTCAACCGCCGAGACCACGTCCCCGGTTGGCAGGTGGGGTCGAGCATGCTCTTCATCATGTTCTGCGAGTTCTTCTATCTGCTCGCGTGGGCACTGGTGGGCGTCACGATCGGCTGGGATCACTTCCCGGAAATCTTCCACTGGATTCCCTGGATGGCGCTCGCAGCCGCCGGCTTCTTCGTAATCTGGCTGCTCTACTTTGCGGGCGTCATCGCACCGCGCAGCACCCTTCGCGATCGCCAGATCCTGCACGCTTTTCGCAGCGCGAAGCCCTGGCAGTACGGTGTCATCGTGCTGCTCCGCTCGCCCGCCCTGATCGCCGCGGTCTTCGTCTACACGACGGCACTGGGGCTATTTGGAGTCGAAGTCGGTTATCTGGAAATGCTCGGTTATCTACCGGTGATCTTCTTCGGCGCCGCCACGCCCGGCCCGATGCGCGCGGTTGCGATCCTGCTCTGGGTGACCCTGTTTCCCGACCACCCAGCCGAGATGACCGCGTTCGGCCTCGTCCAGCACAACTTCTTCATCTTCTTCAACGCGGCGATCGGCCTGCTGTTCTTGAAGCGCGCGAACCGGGAACTCCTGGGCTAGCAGGTGAAGCCGTTGGCTTCCCTTTGCGGCATGAGATCGGCTCCGGATCATCCGATCCCCCATCGACACGAGCGTCGAGCCGACCAACAACCAGCCGAGCGCCATGATCAGTCCCGGTGCGGGCCATCCGATTCCGAGTGCATCGCGAACGATCGGGATCGCGACGATGACGTAGTAGGCGATCCCGTTCCAGCGACCCAGACTGCTCGGACGCGGGCCAGACGATTTCGAAATCCGCGCGTCGAGTGCGTACTGGAGAAATGAAACGGCGATCAGCGTGGGAAGCAGCGGCGGAAGAACCCCTGCATGCGCGAGAGTCGCAGCGGCAGCTGTGACGAAAGCCGCATCGGCAGCGTGATCGAACAGCCGGCCGAAGCCAGACTGTTCTTCGAAGCGGCGCGCCACGATGCCATCGGTGACGTCCGTGGCCACCGCGAGCACAAACACCGCGAGCGCCAACCAGGCGGCTTCGGCGTGGATCGCGACCGCCACGGCCGGCACGGCGGCGATGCGAATACAGGTGAGTGCATTTGCGCGGGTCAGCCATGAACTCCGGGCCTGCATGACGCCCAGCGTACCGGATTTTCGGCTCAGAACTCGACGCCCAAGGCGCTACATTGCTCCGCCTCTGGCGGAGGAAATCGACTCGTGAGACGTGGCAACCCCAAACTCAGCCTGGCGCTGATCGCCATCGCAGCACTGGCGTGCTCGGGAGAATCGGAAGAATCCGGCGATCCGGCGGTCGCGCGCGGCGAGAAGATCTACCGGAACATCTGTCTGGTCTGCCACGACGCCGACCCGAATCAGGCGGGCGTGCTGGGACCCGCGATCGCGGGTGCAAGCCGTGAACTGCTCGAAGCGAGACTCTTGCGCGGCGAATACCCGCCCGGCTACACGCCTCAGCGCGCTACCCAGCAGATGCCGCGCTTTGAATTCCTCGAGCCGAACCTCGACGACATCGCCGCGTTTCTGGCGAGCCGGCGGAAATAAGAAAAGGGCATCCGGCTAGGAAGCGTCCGCCAACAGGGAAGAGTTCGCGGCCACCGGAGGGGCTGAGATCAGCCCCTCCGGCCTGTTCCACAAGCGAATCGGGAAGATTCGCCCGCTATACGGGACCGTGAGGTCCCGTCGCCGCGTAGTGAATCCGAATGGATTCACCCGTTAGCGAAGCAATAGAAACTGCGCGGCAAAAAGTACGACCGTCACGATGACACCCACGTGGATCGTTCCCTTCACCGTCGCCAGCGACTTCTGCGTCGGGAGTCCCGGACCCATCAGCGCGCCGGCTTCGAAGATCGCGATCACCACCAACGCAATGATCCAATACAGTCCGAGCTGGCCGCCGCCCATGTCGAGCGAAGCGGTCAGCGACGGGAAGTGGCTCGCCGCAGCCATGAAGAAGAGCATCGGAATCGAAAACAGGGTGTTGGTGCGCGACGCCAATCCCGCACGCGCTGCACACGCCGCCGCCGCAGGGTCGGCCTCGCCACCTCCGGCGACATTGTTCGCGTTTGCGATCACGATCTGCTGAGCGGGCCAGATCACGAACCACACGTTCGCCCACATCAGGGTGCCCATCAGCCCGCCCGTCAGGATGCGAGTCATGTAACCGCTCGTGATCGGCATTCCGTCGTGGCCCAATTTCATCAAGATGATCAGCAAGCCGGTCACGAACGTGAACATCGCGCCCCAGCGAAACCACCAGAGCGCGTTGGGCACGAGCCCTCGCGTCATTGCACCCTTGGCTTCGCCACCGAGATCGGTGCCAAAGAACGGGGTCTGGATGAAGTTGAAGTAGTAGAGAATCCCGATCCAGGTGATTCCGGCCAGAAAATGGAACCATCGGAGTAGGAAGTAAATGTACTCTTCCATCGCCCGCTCCCCCTCGATTTAAAGTTGATTCGCTTTGACGCGGCGCCACCCTGCGCGGCGCGCGTCGGCGGTCCATCTTAGCCGCAAATCAAAGCAAATGAGCAGGGGTTTCGCGCGGAATTATCGCCGCTCCACCAGGCCGCCCCGGCGACCCAAGAGCGTGCGGGGCGAAGCGACTACACCCGGAACGGGACCGAAGAGGCCCGCGCCGCAAGCCGGTCCGCGATTCAAATGCCCGGGCTGAAGGCGCGCTCTTCGAGGATCGCCTCGGCGACCGTCGCGGCGGCTTTCTCGACAGCGACGTTGCGCGACTTGCGACCGCGCCGTTCCACGATCTCGACGATTCCCTCCGCGAGCCCTTTGGGCCCCACGGTGATCCGATAGGGGATTCCGATCAGGTCGGCGTCGTTGAACTTGACGCCGGGGCGCTCGTCTCGGTCGTCGAGCAGGACTTCGATGCCCTCTGCGACGAGCGCGTCATACAGGGCGCCTCCCGCGTCAGTGGCGGCCGCATCCTTGGGTTTTACGACGGTGATCACCACCTCGAAGGGCGCAACCGAAACCGGCCAGATCATGCCCGCCTCGTCGTGACTGCGCTCGACGACAGCAGCCATCGTGCGCTCGATGCCGATCCCGTAAGAGCCCATGATGATCGGACGCGACTTTCCGCTTTCGTCTTGAACTACCGCCCCGAGCAATTCGCTGTAGCGGGTGCCGAGTTTGAAGATGTGACCGACCTCGATCGTCTTGCGCACCTCGATGGGCGCGTCGCAAAGCGGGCAGGCTTCGCCGGCCTGGGCTTCACGCAGATCCAGCCAATCCGCATTCGGAATGTCGCGCTCGACGTCCACGCCCCGGAGGTGAAAGCCGTCGCGATTGGCGCCGGTCAACATGCCAGCGCGACCGCGCAACGCGAGATCGGCGAGGATCCGGCAACCCGTGACCCCGACCGCCCCGAGGCTACCCGCCGAGGCTCCAAGCGAATCTTGGATCTCTTTGTCCGATGCTTGGCGCACCTCGGCCGCGCCGGTCGCATCCTGAAGCTTCTGCTCCGAAAGCGGGTGGTCGCCGCGCACCAGCACGAGCGCGACCTCGCCGTCCAACGCGAAGATCAATGTCTTGATCTGGTGTTCCGCGGGCGCACCGCCTTCGAAAGCCGCCAGATCTTCGATCGTGTGCACGCCGGGCGTGGCGAACTCTTCGGGCGCATCCAGGCTGGGCAGGTTCTCGACCGACGCCACCTGCGACCGGGCCTTCTCGACATTGGCCGCATAACCACACGCCGCGCAGGAGACCACCCAATCTTCACCGGCGTTGCTCGCAACCATGAATTCCACGGATTCGGATCCGCCCATCGCGCCCGAAGACGCCTCGACGGCGAGGGTGTCGAACCCGCAACGGGAGAAGATCCGCCGATACGCCTCGAAGTGACGCTGGAAGGCGGCGTCGAGTCCCTCGGGAGTGATGTCGAGCGAGTAGGAATCCTTCATCGTGAATTCGCGGACGCGAAGCACGCCGGATTTCGGACGCGGTTCGTCGCGGTACTTCTTCTGGATCTGATACCAGATCTGCGGCAACTGCTTGTAGCTGCGCAGCTCGGCGGCCAGCGATGCAAAGACCTCTTCGCAGGTCATTCCGAGCCCGATGTCGGCGCCCTTCCGGTCCTTCAGCCGGAACATCTCGTCGCCCATCGTCTCCCAGCGCCCACTGCGCTGCCAGAGGTCCGCGGGGTGTATCGACGGCAGCAAGAACTCCTGTGCGCCGATTCCGTTCATTTCTTCGCGGGTGATCTTTTCGATCTTCTGACAGACGCGAAAACCCAGCGGGAGCAGTGAGTAGACGCCCGCCATGAGCTGGCGCACGAAGCCCGCTCGCACCAGGAGTTTGTGGCTGATGGCTTCGGCGTCGGCGGGATCGTCGCGCAACGTCGGGATGAAGAGTTGCGACCAACGCACAGACGACCTCCACAAGTTGAAAATGAGAACCTAACGGATGCGCGGGAAGCACGCCCCTCGACCCGATCCGTCGGCCCGCACCGCGACCTCTAGAACGGGGTGCCGCGCCCAGCCGCGGTCTCTAGAAACACAGACCGGATCTTCTCGTAGACGGGGCCCGGACCAGCGGCGCCGATCGATCGCCCATCGAGGGAGCGAACCGGAACCAGGGCCGCACCGCTACCGGTCAGGAATACCTCATCGGCGGCAAACAGATCGAAGCGCCCGAGACTTTGCTCACGGGCGGGGATCTCGAGCGATGCCGCGATTTCGAGCACGGTCGCCCGGGTGATGCCCTCGAGTGCGCCATCGGTCGCCGGCGGGGTGAGAAGATCGCCGTCGCGCACCGCGAAGATATTGGTCACGGAGGTTTCGGCGATCGTGCCCGCCGCGTTGAGGAGCAGCGCTTCGTCGCCTCCGCGTTGTTTCGCCTCGAGCGTCGCCATCACGTTGTTGAGATAATTGAGGCTCTTTACGCGCGGGTCGAGCACGTCCGCGGGCGGGCGGCGCCAACTCGAGGTCAGCAGATCGAGACCCGCCAAGCGCTTCTGCTCGGGGTAGATGACGATCCGATCGACGATGCAGATCAAACGCGGCGTAGAACAATGGGTGGGATCGATATCGAGTGCGCCTTCACCGCGGGTAGCGAGCAGTCGCACATACGCCTCGTCGGCGTCGAACGCGCGTGCGGTCTCGAGCACGATCTCTCGCACGGCTTCGATTCCGCCGGGCAACTCCAGGGCGATGGCCTTCGCGGAGGTCGCAAACCGCTGCAGGTGGGTATCGAGCCGGAAGACGCGGCGCCCGTAGATGCGAATCCCCTCGAATACGCCGTCTCCGTAGAGCAGACCGTGATCCGACACGGGAACCCGCGCCTCGCTTCCGTCGACCACTCTTCCGTCGATCCAGACCTTCATTGCGCCACTCCTTCTAATCGCGCGGCAACCCGCGCCGCGGCAGCCATCATGCGACGGCCCATTTCTTCATGCCCGAGCGACCGCATCCGCGGGGTGGGTGCGGCGACCGCGAAAGCGGCCAGCATGCGTCCAGCCGACGCGGTCGCGATGACCGGTGCGGCGACCACCGACAATCCGGGAATCCACTCGTCAGAATTTTCGGCAAAGCCGCGCTCTGCGGCGCGCGCGACCGCCGCTTCGAGCGCGGCGCGCCCGGTGATGGTCTCGTCCGAAAATCGCGCGAGGTCGCCCGTGGGCGCTTCGACCGATCCGTCTCCGAATGCCAGGTAGAGCTTGCCGACGGCGGTCGCATGAATGGGGACCGCCGAACCGACCCGCGGCGCCGCGCGCAAGAAGCCCTCGCCTTCAGATTTGTCGAGCACGATGATCCGGCCGGCCCGAGCGGCGACGAGAAATACGGTTTCGCCGAGGGCTTCGGCCTCGGCCTCGAGCACCGGACGCGCCGCGGCCACGACCGGTTCGCGATCCAATGCGCCGACGCCGAGCGCCACCAACCCGATGCCGGGCCGGTAACGCCCCCGATCGTCCTTTTCGACGAGGCCGCGGCGACTCAGCGCGGTGAGCAGTCGGTGGGTGCTGGATTTGGAGAGGCCGAGCCTGCGGCCGATCGCCGTGACCCCACAAGAATGGGGTTCAGCGTGGAGGTGGAACAGGATGTCGACGGCTTTTTCGACCGTACTCTGGGTTTGCATCGCGATCTCGATCCGAGCTTCGGGGGCGGCTTCGAACCCTTCGAGCCTTTTAGATAGTGTTCCTATTATAGGAACACTATCCCTTTAATCGGAACACATCCTATCGCACCAATCGGCAATCGCAAACCCCGCACCGCTCCATCAGCCTTCGAGGAGGGCCATCACTCCGGTATAGGTCAGAAGCTCCACGCTCGACTCGCCCGAAACACCGATCGGGCCCAACTCGTGAGATCCAAACATTCCGGCGATCGGCGTTTGCGGCAGCGCACTCTCCAGGTAGGCGGCCTCGAGGCCCGGGATCCCGAAGAAAGCAGAGCCGCGCGCGCAGCAGTTGAAGTAGAGCCCAAACGCTGGCTTCGCCCCCTCGAGTCCGGCGAGCATCGCCTTGAGATCCGCTCGGGCGGATTCGGGCTCTCGAACCGCGAGCGCGATCAGCTGGCCGCGTTCGACGGTCTCGGGCAACGCGAATGCGCGCTCGTCGGGCGAAATGCCCACGACGTGCCGAACCCGGTAGCTGCCCGGAACCAGCGAGGCCTCGCGGTCGCTGGGCAGCGCCACCAACACGAAGGCGGCCGCGCGCTGGAGGTCGTCGGCCAATGGCCCGAGAGCCGCCTCGCGGTACACGTCGAGTGCGGGCCGACCGTCGAGTTCGAGAACCCAATTGCCCTGGGCTCGGGTGATCACCAGCGGCTCGGTGGTCGGGCGGCACGCCTGGGTGACGCCGATCCGGACCCCGCTGCCGCGCAAAACGACCCCGGCGACCGCCCCGGTTTCGACATCCCCGCCAAGCCATTGTGCGGGCGCGTTCGCAAAGGGGTCTCCCGCACCCGCCCCCACTACTTGGGCCGGGCGCAGCGCGGAATCGAAGCCATGGACCAGTGCCGCCGTGTCCAGCCGCGGGTCCGGCAGGGCCACGACGAGGTCCTCCGGCCGGGGCCCACCCGGGATCCGGGCGGCGATCTCGGCACCGATCTGGGGCTCATCGCCCCGCACATCTGGAATCAAAAAGGGCTCGGCTTCGATGCCAGCGAGCGCCATCACGCTCACCGAAGCCCGGTTCTCGCACTCGATTCCCGCGCCGAGCACGCCGTGGGCCGAGGCGCCAACGACCGCCGAGGTCCCCAGCACATCGACGGCAGCCGCCAGCAGGCGCTCGACGCCTTCCGGGTAGCCGGGGGTGGCAAACAGGATTGCGAGATCGGCCCCGCCCACGCCCGCGAGGGCCGCCGAAGCAGCCTCCTCGACGGCTGTAGGGCCATCGGTGCCCGTTGAGATACCCACTCCCGCTCGAATCATCCGACCCAGGATACCGGAGTCGCGGCCGCCGGGTTTCCCCTCCGCGCGGGCTCGGCTAGCATCGGCTCACCGCGTCGCTCCAGTCCCTCCTTGCGTCGTGTGCCCTCCAAGCCGACTCCCGATTGCGTGCGTCGTCTTCGGGAACGTGAAAAATGATGAGACCGGCAAAGAGGCCACAAGTGGCGGATTTTCAGCTGATTGAGACGCGAGAAGATCTCGATGATCTCGCGCAAGAACTACTGGGCGAGAAGTTGCTCGCCTTCGACACCGAAGCCGACAGCTTCTATCACTACTTCGACAAGACCTGTCTGGTCCAGGTCGCCACGCGCAAGCAGATCTATCTGATCGATCCGCTCGCGCTCGGCGGACCCAAGGAACTCTCGCCTCTCGCGCCGGTCTTTGCCTCCCCGGACATCCGTAAGATCTTCCACGCCGCCGAGTACGACCTCTTCGTCCTCAAGCGCGATTGCGGCTTCGAATTCAGCAATCTCTTCGACACGATGATCAGCGCGCAGATTCTCGGCTACCCGTCCGTGGGTCTTGCGGGGATCGCGGAGCGACACTTTGGCGTCATACTGCCCAAGGAACAGCAGCGCTCGGATTGGTCGACGAGGCCGCTGTCCGCGAAGCAGCTCAGCTACGCGGCCTCGGACGTGCTCTATCTGATCGAACTCAGCGCCCTGCTCAAAAAAGAACTCCACGAGGCCAAACGCCGCAAATGGGCCCAGGAAGAATTCGAGACGCTCTGCGGCCGCAAGTGGCCCGAGCGCGAATTCGACAAGCTCGGCTATCTACGAATCAAGGGCGCGCGTCGGCTCGCCTCGAAGAGCCTCTCTATTCTCCGCGAGCTCTACTTCCTCCGAGACAAGCGGGCTCGGGAACTCGACCGGCCGGCCTTCAAGGTGCTCGGCAACCGCACGCTGCTCGAGATCGCCGAGAGACAGCCCCGCAAGCAAGCGGACCTCAGAGAGATCACGGGAATCACCGACCTGATTCAACGAAGAATGGGACGGGAATTGATGGCGGCCGTGCGCGAGGGCAAGAAGACCGAGCACGGACCGATACCGAAGCTGCCGAGCAGTGGGCGCAGCAAGAGACTCGACCGACAAGGCGAACGCCGCCTGACCGAACTCAAGCGATGGCGCGCCGAGAAGTCGATCGCTTTGAACATCGATCCGGGCGTGCTGTGTCCCAACGCAGCTCTCGAGGCGATTGCCTGGCGGGATCCTAAATCGAGGACCGATCTTCAAGACCTGCCTGAATTGAAGGGGTGGTTCGTTCGGGAATTCGGGGTCGAAGTCTCGAAGGTCAATCGCGAAGCCACACCTTCGCCGAAGGAGTCGTGAACCGACGCCGAGCGGTCTCTCGACTGCCCGGCTGAGGATTTCAATGTTGCTCCGCGCGTTTCGATTCCAGCTGCACCGCAACAGCGGCAGCCACCTCGTAACCTCGATCGCTCTCGCAGTGTCGATGCTCACCGGCTGCCTTCACCCGGACAGCGGCAAACCCGAATCTCGAATCTACGTCGATGAGACGCCGAGTTCCGTCGAGCGCTATTGCGCGTGGTACGGAGACGCTCGCGACGCTGTGCTCTATTTCGGCACGGCCGCATTCTGGTCCGCGATGCGCTCCCACGGCAACGACCCGATGGCGGATCTGCTCGCGGAGGGACCCGTCGCAATCGGCCGCTTCGATCTGCGCCGGGAGCGGATGCTCGAACCGTTGGAAGTGGGTGCCGGCGGCGATCGATCCGGCGTCTGGGACGTTCTCGCTCACCCGAACGGGCGGATTTATTTCACGACCTTCTTCGAATCCGCCGGCTACACAGAAGTGCCCAGCGGCCGTTTCGTCCGGCTTCCCAACCTGGGCGCCGGTCTCAATGAACTCGCAGTCGGGCCCGATGGGAGCTTGCTCGCCTCCCGCTACGGCAGCGCGTTCGAACGCGAGGGCAGTGGTTCGATCGTTTCCTTCGACGCCGACGGAGCGCTGCTCGCGGAGTTTCCACTTCGGGCGCCGGATGGTTATCAAGTTGCACCGAAAACCATCGCTTTCGATCCGGTGCGCGCTGAAATCTGGGTCACGACCGACCTGCTTCCGATCGCTCCCGGAAATCCGCAGCGCCATGACGCCTACGTGTTGAGCGAGCGGGGAGAAGAGCTGCGGCGGATATCCGAACCGGAAATCCAATTCGTCACATTCGCAGAGGACGGAACGGGCTATCGCGCAGAGATCGAAGGTCGGAACCTTTGGTTGCGCGTCAGTGCGCCCGGGGAGGTGATAGAGGGCGGCCGCCGCATCCTGCTGGACGCCACCTTCGCTCCGGCACTGGATTTCGTCCAGGACATCGAGTTGACGGCGGACGGGCGGGCAGTCGTTTCGCGCTGGAGCGGTTGGATCCACGTCGTCGATTCACCCAGCCAGGTTCGCTCGACCCGGCTCCCCCAGTTCGAAGACGGCGGCCTCTACTACAGCGCAGTCGCCGAGGGCGACCGCATTTGCGCGACCTACTGCTCGGATGTGAGCGTCGTTTGCCGCGATATTCCGTAGAAAAACCGCAAATTTGCGCCCCCCGCGCTTCGCCGGGACCGGCCGGGAAATGCGGGTTAAGATGGGCGGATGTTTGAAGAGCGACGAAAGCGGGTGCGCGACGCGATCGGTCCCGACGCGATCGCGATTTTCCGGGGTGCGCGCATGGTTCAGCGCTCTCGGGATACCGAGTATCCATTTCGCCAGGACAGCGACTTCTGGTATCTGACGGGTTTTGACCATCCGAACGCCACCGCGCTGCTGCGGACCGATGGCGGACCCGAGTACAGCCTGTTCGTCGAGCCCCGCAACCCCGAATTGGAAACCTGGACCGGCTATCGACCGGGCGTGGAAGGCGCGCGCGAGGATTACGGAGCCGACGAAGCCTATCCCGAAGCGGAGTTTCTCAATCAACTTCCGGACATCGTCCGGCGATCCAAGCGAATCTATCACGTGCTCGGGCACGCCTCCGAGATCGATCGCGCAATCACGAACACCCTCGAGGGGATGCGCCTGCGTTCGCGCAACGTCGGTTCCCCCGCAGACGCGATCGTGGATCCCCGCTCCATCGTTCACGAGATGCGCCTGTACAAGGAGCCCGCCGAGCTCGACATCATGCGCCGCGCCTCGGCGATCAGCCGCGAGGCCCACGAAGCGGGTGCCAGGCTCGCACAGGGCGGCACCTACGAATACGAAATCGAAGCGGCGATCGAGTACACATTTCGGCGTCTGGGCGCGCGAGGCCCCGCCTACACGACGATCGTCGGAGGGGGTAACAACGCGACGGTCCTCCACTACGTGACGAACAGCGAGAAGCTTCAGGATCACGAGATGATGCTGGTCGACGCGGGCTGCGAGTTGGAGGGATACGCGTCGGATGTGACTCGCACCTATCCCATCGGCGGAAGCTTCAGCGCCGCGGGCCGCGCGATCTACGACGTGGTGCTGGCCGCGCAGCGCGCGGGGATCGAACAATGCGCACCCGGCAAGACCCTCGCCGATGTGCACGCGGCCTCGGTGCGCACCATCGTGGAGGGCCTCGTCGACCTGAAGCTGCTCTCGGGTGAGGTCGATGACGTGATCGAAAAAGAGGCCTATCGCCGTTTCTACATGCACAAGACAAGCCACTGGCTCGGCCTCGACGTTCACGACGTGGGCAATTACGGGATGGAGGGCAATCACCGCCCGCTCGAGCCGGGCATGGTCTTCACCGTCGAGCCCGGAATTTATCTGGCTGCCGATGACGAGGACACCCACGCGGAGTTTCGAGGCATCGGCGTTCGCATCGAAGATGACATCGCGATCACCGAAGACGGTTGCGAGAACCTGACGGAAGCCATCGCGACAGATCCGGAAGACGTAGAGGCGCTCGTCACGGATCGCTGAACCCAAAGCGATCGACTGAAACCCAGGAACCGATCCGGAGGATGGAGCGGCATGGCTGACATCGAATCCCTGTTGAAAGAGAAGCGCACCTTCAAGCCGAGCGCTGAGTTCACCAAGAACGCCAACTGGAATAAACGAACCGTCAACGAGTACCGCAAACTCGGCGCGAAGAACCCCGAACGCTTCTGGGCGAAGATGGCCAAGGAGAACGTCAGCTGGTTCACCCCCTGGAAGAAGGTCCTGCAGTGGAAGCCACCGGCTGCCAAATGGTTCGTCGGCGGCAAGTTGAACGTCTCCTACAACTGTCTCGATCGACACCTGGTTGGCGAGAACGCCTGGCGGCGCAACAAGGCCGCGATCATCTGGGAAGGCGAGCCCGGCGACACGCGGGTGCTGACCTTCGGCGAACTGCATCGCGAGGTATGCCGATTCGCGAACGTCCTCAAAGGGCTCGGCGTCAAGAAGGGTGACCGCATCGCTCTCTACATGCCCATGATCCCAGAACTTGCAATCGCGACTCTCGCCTGCACTCGAATTGGCGCGATCCACAGCGTGGTGTTCGGTGGTTTTTCCGCGGAGGCACTCCGAGACCGCATCGAGGATGCAGGCGCGCACGTCGTCGTGACCGCAGATGGTGGCTACCGGAAGGGTTCACCGCATGCGCTCAAACCCGCTGTGGACGAAGCCGTCGCGGGTCTCGAAGTGGTGAAGCACGTCGTGGTCGTGCAAGAGAACGGGTGAAGAAGTCGCATGGGAGTCGGGGCGCGACCACTGGTGGCACGATCTCATGCAAGAGGCCAGCGCGAAGTGCGCGCCCGCAAAGCTCGACGCCGAGCATCCACTCTTCATCCTGTATACGAGCGGAACGACGGGTAAGCCCAAGGGCATCCTGCATACCACGGGCGGCTACCTCACCCATGTCACGACGACCGCCAAGGCGCTGTTCGATCTGAACGAGACCGACACCTATTGGTGCACCGCGGACATCGGTTGGATTACGGGGCACTCCTACGTGATCTACGGAATTCTTGCGAACGGCGTGACGAGCCTGATGTACGAGGGCGTCCCGACCCATCCGGCTCCGGACCGCTTCTGGGACATCATCGAGCGCCATCGGGTGAGCATCTTCTACACCGCACCAACGGCGATCCGAACCTTCATCCGACTCGGTGACGAGCACCCCAAGAAACACGACCTCTCATCGCTGCGCTTACTCGGCACGGTCGGTGAACCCATCAACCCCGAAGCCTGGATGTGGTACCACCGAATCATTGGCGGCCGCCGCTGCCCGATCGTCGACACCTGGTGGCAGACCGAGACGGGCGGCATCATGATCACGCCGCTGCCCTCCGCGACGGAAACCAAACCGGGCTCCGCGACCCTGCCCTTCCCCGGTATCGACGCAGACGTCTACACCGAAGAGGGTGTGCCCGCGAATCCGCCCGACGGCGGCTTTCTCGTCATCAAGAAACCGTGGCCCGGAATGCTACGCGGCATCTGGGGTGATCCGGAGCGCTTCAAGGAAACCTACTGGAGCAAGTACGAGAACACCTACTTAGCGGGCGACGGCGCTCACCGCGACGAGAAGGGTTACTTCTGGATCATGGGCCGGATCGACGACGTGATGAACATTTCGGGACACCGGATCGGAACCATGGAGGTGGAGAGCGCCCTCGTATCGAACATGAAGGTCGCCGAGTCAGCAGTGGTGGGTCGGCCCGATGCGATTACCGGAACGGCGATCGTCGCGTTCGTCACTCCCCAAGAGAGGAGTGACGTCCGATGACGATCTCGTCAAGGAACTGCGCGACCACGTCGCAAAGCAGATCGGCGCGATCGCCAAACCCGCGGACATCCGATTCACCGATGCATTGCCCAAGACGCGCTCGGGCAAGATCATGCGCAGGCTGCTGCGCGACATCGCCTCCGGCAAGGAGACGGTCGGCGACACCAGCACGCTCGAGGATTTCAGCGTGATCGCGAAGCTGCGCGAATCCGGCGAGGGCTAGACGAGGTCGAACAAGACTCATCGCCGAAAAGCAAATCCGCAGGATTCGCCAGCCAGGTGAGGCCGCCCAGGCCTCACCGCCGCAAAGCGAATCCGAAGGATTCGCCAGCCAGGTGACCGACCTCAGCATCGTCGCTCGATCAGCGGCGCGGCCTCTTCTTGACGGGTCGTCTGGCGCCACTGTTTGAGTTATCGATGTACTCGCGATCCTGGTCGAGTTGCCAGACTCGGCCTCCACCAAAATCGCTGCACGTGTCGTTGCAGGTTTCTTCTGCGTCGTCGTCACTGAAATCGGCGCCCACATTTTGCTTGGTCATGCCGTTGTTGCACTGGCACTTCAAGGTCGCAAACGCGGTACCGGGGCCAAGCAGGCAAATGAGGAAAATGGCGATTACTAGCGAACCGATGCTTCGATTGGGCATGTCTTGCGGCCTCCTGAGAAGTGATACCCGCCGAATCGACCAACCGCAGCACGCACTTAAGCACCATTGACAAGCAACTACCGATCAAGAATTCCAATATTGATGGAACCGCACTCAACGAGCAACCAATCCGAGCCCGAGAGCAGCCCCCCCTCACCAGACAACGCCCCAATCAAAGACGACCAGGTCAACTGGGCCCCGGCTGGTGGAGCGATCTCAATAGATGACGGAACTGCCCGGGCTGCGCGGACTATTCCTCGAGGCCGGGCGGGTTGCTGCCGCGGCGACCTTCGTGCCAGCGACCATCGGTGCCGCGGCTGACCGATACGATCCCGCCGAGTTCCGGGCCCTCCGACAGAGGCGTTTCCAGCAGTCGCTCGCCAATCATGCGGATCACGCCCTTGTGGCTGACGACGAGCGCGCTCGTGGCGCCACTCGCGAGTAGCGCGTCGAGTCCGCGCGCCACGCGCGTGTGAAACGCCTCGCGGAGTTCGCCGCCGGGATACTCGAAGCTCGCAGCGCCCGCCTGCCAATCCCGATACAGGGCCGGGTCCGAAGCCTCGATCTCCTCGGCCGTCATCCCCTCCCAGTGACCGAAGTGGACCTCGCTGAATTCGGGGTAGAGCCGCACCTGTGCGCCGCCAGAAACGATGACGGCACCCTCCCAGGCGCGCTGCAGCGGGCTGGCAGCCACGAGGTCAAAAATCTCGGTCTTCATCTTTCGGGCGGCCTCGCGAAGCTGGGCCCGGCCCTCGTCGTTGAGTCTGACATCTGCGCTGCCGTGGAAGCGGACACTCGATTGCCCTTCGGTTTCTCCATGTCGAACCATCACGATGCGGCGCAGCGAAGACATGACGCTCTCCTCAATTCAGACAGTCGAGGATCGGCGAGGCGCACGACGGCGTCAATACGCGAGCGCGTCTGGTAGACTGCGGCAACTCATCACACGGACAGCGGGGGGATTCGTGACTGGGAGAGGATGGCTGGGAATCGCGCTCGCAGTGCTGCTACTGGGCGGCGGCGCGCTCGCCTGGGTTCGGTTCGAAGGTGATGCGCCGAGTGTGGAGGGCCCCGCGTCGCTTTTGATCGGCAGCCTCGGCAGCGTGGCTTTCGACATCGGTGATCTCGGATCCGGCCTGCGGGAAGTCCTGATCAGCGTCCAACAGGCGGATGGCGAGACCGTCTTATTCGAGCGCAGCTTTCCCGGCGACTTGCGAACCGGTGGCCACGCGCCGGGAATCCCCGAGCGGTTCGAGATCGAGATCGACCCGAAGGCGCTCGGGCTCGCTCACGGTGACGCGAGCCTGACGGTGACGGCGCGCGATTGGTCGTGGCGCAACAGCTTCCGCGGAAACGAGACCCGGCACGAGATCCCGCTGAAGATCGACCTCAAGAAGCCCCGGATCCAGGTGGCAAGCGGCCTCACCTACGTGTCCCGCGGTGGATCTGGATCCGTAAGCTACGCGATCAATGAAGAAACGGCGCGCGACGGCGTGATGGTGGGCGCGAATTTCTACCGCGGCTTTCCGGCACCCGGCGCGGCCGCGTCCTCGGGCCAGCGTTTTGCGCTCTTTGCAGTCCCCACCGATTCGCCGAAGGGAGCGCGAATCGCCGTCGTTGCAGAAGATCGGGCGGGCAATGTCGCGACCTCGAGCTGGTCCGTGGTGCTCAAAGAGCGCGTCCTACCAGATGCCAACATCACGCTCCCGGATCGATTCCTGGAAACCAAGGTGCGCAATCTCGCGAACGCCACGAATATCCCCCAGGACGATCTGGTTCGCGCATTCAACCAGATCAACACCGAACTACGCGCCGCCAATGAAGCGAAGATCCGGGAGATCGTTGCAAACCCCTCCGAGTCGAAGTTGTGGAATGGGGCGTTCACTCAACTCCGAAACTCCAAGGTGACGAGTAAATTTGCCGAGCAGCGCTCCTACTTCGTCAACGGCAAGAAGATCTCCAAGGCAACGCACTTCGGTTACGATCTCGCATCGACTGCAGGCGCGCCCATCGAGGCTTCGAATTCGGGGCTCGTGATCTTTGCCGACGATCTCGGCATCTACGGAAACTGCGTGATCATCGATCACGGAATGGACCTCTTCTCCCTCTACGCGCACCTCTCGTCGATGAGCGTTTCGGCGGGCGACCGCGTCGAGAAGAACGACACCCTGGGATTCTCGGGTGCAACCGGGCTCGCGGGTGGCGATCACCTCCACTTCGCAATTCTCCTCGGGGGGACCTACGTCGAACCCCTCGAGTGGTGGGATCCCCTATGGGTCAAGACGCACATCGACGTGCACCTCACGACACCGACCCGCTAGGGATCCGATCCGGCTGCGGGTTCATGCGATCGGTGCCCGTGTGAGGCTCGCGCGCAAACGGCTACTCAGCTGGTACCGCGCCAACAAGCGCGCGATGCCGTGGCGGGAGACCCGCGACCCCTACGCGATCTGGATTTCAGAAGCGATGCTCCAACAGACCCGCGTCGAAACCGTCATCCCCTATTGGGAGCGTTTTCTCAGCCGCTTTCCCGATGTGCACGCACTCGCGACCGCAGATCTCGACGATGTACTCGGAGTCTGGGCGGGGCTCGGCTATTACTCGCGTGCGCGCAACCTGCAGGCCGCCGCGCGCGTGATCGATCAAGACCACGGAGGGAAACTTCCGGACGACGCCGAGACCCTGCAGACACTCCCCGGAATCGGTCGCTACACGGCGGGTGCCGTAGCGTCGATCGCCTTCGATCGACCGGAGCCGGTTCTCGACGGAAACGTCAAGCGCGTGCTCGCGCGCCTGCTCGGAATTCGAGAAGACATCGGGCATCCCGCGACCATCGAACGGCTTTGGGAAGAAGCCGGAGCACTCGCCCGCGGACCGCATCCGGGTGACCTCAACCAGGCCTTGATGGAGCTGGGCGCGACGGTCTGCACCCCGCGCACGCCGCGCTGTGAAAGCTGCCCCGTGTCGCAATTCTGCGATGCATGGGCAAAAGGAGACGCCGAGTCGCTCCCCATCAAGGCGCGAAAGAAAGCGGCGCGAAAGGTCGAGGCCGTCGCAGCACTCGTGGTTCGGCGCGGCAAGGCGCTCGCCGTGCGTCGCCCCGCCCGCGGACTACTCGGAGGGTTGTGGGATCTGCCCGGCGGCGACCTCGCAGCCGGGGAAACACCGCGCGCAGGCCTCACGCGCGCACTTCGCGATCGCGCGGGGCTCGAGATTTCGCGCGCATCCGCAATCGGAACCGTCGAGCACGCATTCACACATCGAAAACTGACACTCCACGTCTACCGAGCCAACACATCGACGGATCGAATTCGGCTCGACGGCTTCGAGGGTCACAAATGGCTCGCCCCTCACGCAATTTCCTCCCTGCCCCACGCCAGCCTGACCGCCAAAGCACTCGACCTGCTCATCTCTCCGACGGCCCGATCTTCGAATTGACAGGTCGGTGACGGCGTTCGAAGCTACCGGAGCCAATTACGGGGAAATCGAAAATGGGATTGCCGATCGCCGACCGCTGGTTCGACCGCAAGCGCATCGATGACGAGATCACGCTGCTCTGGGAGCCCCATGTCGACCCGTTGCTGCGCTGCAACATCTGGCACGTTCGCGGCCGCGACCGCGACGCCATGATCGACTCGGGGCTCGGCATCGCGTCGCTGAGAGCGGCCGCGGACGACCTGCTCGAAAAAGAAGTCGTCGCCGTCGCGACCCACGTCCACTACGACCACGTCGGGGGACTTCACGAGTTCGAAAACCGGGTCATGCACCGGATCGAAGCTCCCGAAATGCTGAACTACGGCGAGGCCGGTGGCCTCTACGCAAGTGACATGGGCGAAGAAATCGCCGACGGCCTCCGGAGGGCCGGTTACGAGTTTCCCGAAACCCTGGTGACCGCGGTGCCGAAAGGCTTCGATCCCGCGGAGTATCGCGTCACACCCACTTCGGTGACCCGCAGCGTGGACGAAGGCGACATCATCGACCTCGGCGACCGACACTTCGAGGTCCTGCACCTGCCCGGCCACTCGCCGGGCAGCATCGGGCTCTACGAAGCAGCAACCGAAACGCTCTTCTCGGGGGACGCGGTCTACGACGGCCCCCTTCTCGACGAACTCCCCGAGAGCGACATCCCGGGCTATGTGCGCACGATGAAACGCCTGCTGGAGCTTCCCGTGCGGGTCGTCCACGCGGGCCACGATCCGAGTTTTGGCCGCGAGCGGCTCCGCGAGCTCGCCAACGCCTACCTGACACTGCGCGACTGCTATCCTCCGGCGTCATGAGCAGTAGCTTCGGACAGATCTTTCGCATCTCCACCTTTGGCGAGAGCCACGGGGGCGCGGTCGGCGTGGTGGTGGATGGCTGTCCGCCGCGGCTGCCGATTTCGCTCGAGGAGATCCAGGCGGACCTCGACCGGCGAAAGCCCGGTCAGAGCCGGATCACGACCTCGCGCCAGGAGGCCGACCAGGCCGAAATCGTCTCCGGGGTATTCGAAGGGCAGACGCTGGGCACGCCAATCGGCATCGTCGTTCGCAACAAAGACGCGCGGCCCGCCGCCTACGAGCAGATGAAGGATCTCTACCGCCCTTCCCACGCCGATTACACCACCGAAGCCAAATACGGCATCCGCAACTGGCAGGGTGGCGGCCGCGCGAGTGCGCGAGAAACGGTCGGGCGGGTCGCGGCGGGTGCGATCGCGCGCAAGCTGATCCGCACCGCGGCCGACATCGAGGTGCTGGCCTGGGTGCGACGCGTCCACGAAGTCGAAGCCAAGATCGACCCCGAGGCAGTGACGCTGGAAAGCGTCGAATCGAACCTCGTGCGCTGCCCGGAGCCCTCGGCTGCCGCTGAAATGGTGGAGCGCATCGACGCGGCGCGTGCCCGGGGTGACTCGCTGGGCGGTGTCGTCGAGTGCGTCGCGCGCGGCGTTCCGCCGGGACTCGGCGCGCCGGTCTTCGACAAACTCGAGGCCGAACTCGCGAGCGCGCTGATGTCGCTGCCCGCGTCGAAGGGCTTCGAGGTCGGAAGCGGCTTCGAGGGCACCCGCATGACCGGGATCGAACACAACGACCCCTTCGTTCCCGGCAAAGACGGCAAACCCCACACGGAATCCAATCGCTCGGGCGGAATCCAGGGCGGCATCAGCAACGGAGAGCCCATCGTCATGCGGGTCGCCTTCAAACCGACGGCAACGATCTCGCAAGCGCAGCAAACCGTGACGCGCGATGGCAAGGCGACCACACTCGAAGCGCAGGGACGTCACGACCCGTGCGTTTTGCCACGCGCCGTACCGATCGTCGAGGCGATGGTCTGCCTGGTCCTCGCCGACCACTGGTTGCGTCAGCGCACCGTCGACGCGCTATAGGCCGAAGCGTCGAAACCCATCCATTGGATTCAGGGCAGCAGCACCATGCCCGCCACCACCGCGACTGCAGCTACGAGCACGGCGAGCCCCGCGAGCAACGCATGCGCGTCGACCGGGCGACCGCGGCGATGCTCCATGCGCCACCCGAGTACGGCGGCCGCGAGAAACAGGCCGACGGCGAGAACGCCGAGCCAGGCGTGGAAGGTTGCGAACGGCGTCCAATCCCGGAGCCAGGCCGCGGAGATCGGGCCCGCGAGAAAGCCCACGCAGATGGCTGCGATCGCGGGCTTTGCGACGCGCAGGTGGGCGCGAAGCAGATCCGGCGTCCGCCGCTCGCGGCCGAAGCGAGCCCGGCGCAGACGCAAACCAGCTCTCAGTGCGAGAGCCACGGCGCCGAGACTCGCGACCATCCACAGGGGATGCACGTAGGCGTAGAACTTGAGCAGCGGGTCTCGCGTGGCGGGGTCCAGTCACTCCACCTTGTGTATTGCGCTGTCCGCAAGATCAGCCAGCAGCCGATCCAGGGCACGTTGAACATAGTCTTCATCGCGGGATTCGAGCGTTAGCAGCACCTGATAGGAGGATTCGCGGATTTTCGGGTAGGAACCCAATACCAGATCCGGAAACGCCTCCAGCAGGGCGTTGAGGGTCTCGACGATTTCGGTTTCGTTGTGTTTGACGTACACCCGCTTCAACACGTACGGAACGCCGCTGAAGCGGTCACACGCCGACTCGAACTTGCGACGCAGTCCCTCCGGAATGCCGGGGAAGATGTAGACATTCTCGACGACGATCAGCGGAAACCATTTGTCGTCGGAATCGATCAGCGACGCGCCCGCCGGAACCATCGCCATCTTCAACTGGCCCTCGGTCAGATTGTCTCCGAGCACAGCGCGGAGCATCCCCGCGAGCTTCTCGTCGATCTCGACCGGACGTCCGAAGGCCGCCGCGACACCTTCGATGGTGAGGTCGTCGTGGGTTGGGCCGATGCCGCCCGAAGTAAACACATAGTCGTAGCGCTCGCTCATCGCCTTGACTTCCGACGCGATCGTTTCGACGACGTCGGGAATCGTAACGATGCGCTCGACGTCAGCCCCGAGCTCGCGCAGTCGCTCGCAGAGGTAGGGCGAATTTACGTCGGTGACCTTACCCGAGAGGATTTCGTTGCCTATGACGAGAATGCCGGCGGTAGGCATGACTGCGCGAATGTATCGAAGCCGGGGGGTGGGGCCAAATGGCGCGGCTGATGAAATCCAGCCAAGCCCGATAGCCCGAGATGTTTTGATCCGCGACGTTGGTCGCGTATGATCCGCCGCTGACGCGCGCTCGGGCACGGCCCGAAGCAGCGCTTCGATTGGCGAACTGGTAGAGAGTGAGGGGCCATGGCAGACGATCCCCGTTTCGAGACCCGTGCCATCCACATCGGACAGGGTGCTGACGAGGCCACGGGCGCAACCATCGTACCCGTCTATCAGACCGCGACATTCACCCAGGACGCGATCGGTGAGAACCGCGGCTACGAGTATTCGCGCAGCGGCAACCCGACACGCGATGCCCTCGAAGCCGCTCTGGCATCGCTGGAGGGCGGCCGCTTCGGCCTGGCGTACGGCTCGGGGATGGCGGCGATCCACGGCGTGATGCAATTGCTATCCGCGGGTGATCACGTCGTGGTTTGCGACGACCTCTACGGGGGCAGCTACCGCCTGTTCACGAAAGTCATGTCCGGCTTTGGCGTTCGCTTCTCGTTCGTCGATGCCACCCAGCTCGATGAAATCGAAAATGCGATCGAATCGGCGACGAAGATGCTCTGGATCGAGAGCCCGACGAATCCAATGCTGCGCATGATCGACATCGCGGCCTGTGGCGAGATCGCGCGCCGCAAGAAGTTGATGCTCGTGGTCGACAACACCTTCGCGAGCCCCTATCTGCAAAACCCGCTCGAACTCGGCGCGCACGTGGTCGCACACTCCACCACCAAGTACATCGGCGGGCACTCCGATGTGATCGGTGGAGCCATCGTGGTCGACGACGAGGCGACCGCGACCAAGCTACGCTTCACCCGGAACGCGACTGGAGGCGTGCCGGGCCCCTGGGACGCCTGGCTCACATTGCGCGGGGCCAAGACACTCGCGTTGCGGATGCGTGAGCACGAGGCCAACGCGAAGAAGCTGGCGGAATTTCTGCGCGAGCGGCCCGAGGTCGAGCGCGTCCACTACCCGGGCTTTCCCGACCACCCGGGCCACGAACTCGCGAAGCGCCAGATGCGCGGCTTCGGGGGCATGGTGACGCTCGACCTGGCGGGCGGCGAGCCGGCAGCAAAGGTGTTCGCGGAGAGCACTCGTTATTTCGCGCTCGGCGAAAGCCTCGGCGGCGTCGAGTCACTGATCGGCTATCCGTGGACGATGAGCCATGGGGCCTTCGAGCCCGAAGTCAAACGCAGCAAGGGAATCACCGAGGCGACCGTGCGGCTCTCGGTCGGCATCGAACACGCCGACGATCTTTGCGCCGATCTCGCTCAAGCGCTGGAGCGCGCTGCGAGCACCCGGTGAAGCGCGCAATCCTGCTCGTCGATCACGGCAGTCGGCGCGCGGAAGCAAACGCACTACTCGAAGAGGTCGCCGGCCAAATCCGGAAACGCGCAACGGAATCCATCGTCGAGGTCGCGCATCTGGAAATCGCCGAGCCCGGCATCGGCGAGGGGATCGAAATCTGCGTGGGAAAGGGCGCGACCCACATCATCGTGCATCCGTTCTTCCTCGCACCCGGTCGCCACACCTCCGAAGACATCCCCGCACAGGTCGAATGCGCCGCACAAAGGCACCCGAACGTCCGAATCCGGATCAGCGAACCCCTCGGAAGCCACGCCGCCCTCATCGACGTGATTCTCGATCGGGTGAGCGACGCCGACCGCTAAGCGGCATCCTCTCTACCGTGCCGCGATATCCCGCTTACGCATCGATGGGCGCCACCTGGTTCTTCTGCCTCGGCGGACTCGGGGTCTTCTTCCCCTTCTACAGTCTCTATCTTCACGAAAACGCCGGCCTCGCCGCCACGCAGGTCGGGGTGGTCTACGCCGTGCTGCCACTGGTCGGATTGTTCGCACAGCCCCTCTGGGGCCAGCTCGCGGATCGCACGGGTTCCCGGTCGCGGATTCTCGCGTTTCTCGCCGCGGGCGCGGCGATCGGCTACGTGTCGATCTTCTTCTGCAAGGGCTTTGTACCGCTGCTGTTCGGCACGGCCCTACTCGCATGCTTTTCGACCGCACTGATCCCCTCTTGTGTCGCGGTCACACTCGCGCTCACAAAAGACGCCGGCCGCCACGCGTTCGGCATGACGCGAACCTGGGGAACCCTCGGTTTTCTCGCCCTGGTGGTTCTCTTCCCACCGGTACTCCACTTCTCGCAGTCGCTCCGCGGCCTGGTGGCCAGCGAGGGCGGTCCTTCGGAACCGGGTCTCGAAATCATGTTCATCGGTGCGGGGCTGATGGTGCTGATCTGCGCGTTGGTCGCGCGCCGACTCCCACAAACAGGCGCCCTTGCGGTTCGCGCGTCACGCGGTGACTGGCGCCGGCTCTTGCGCCACGCACCCTTCGTGCGCCTGCTGGTTTTCGCGTTGCTCGCCTACTTCTTTCTTCAGGGCCCGATGATTCTGTTGCCGATCTTCGTACGCGCGCACGGCGGGAGTCTGGACGCAGTCAGCTGGATGTGGATTCCGATGTTGCTCGTCGAAATTCCGGTCATCGCGTTGCTCGGAGAAACGCTCGCGCGCATTGGGGCGCGGGGCCTGCTCGCAACGGGAGTGATCGCGGGAGGCTTGCGCTGGCTCGTGTGCGGGCTGAGTTCGGATCTCAGTTGGATCTTCGTCGTTCAAATCCTCCACGGCATCACGGTCGCGGGTCTGATCCTGGGCGCCCCGTTGTACGTGGATGCGGTGGTCCCGGCGCGACTGCGATCGACCGGCCAGGGGATGCTCGCGATGGTCGGCTTCAGTCTCGGGGGGATCTGCTCGAATTTGAGCGCGGGCTGGTTGTTCGAAAACATCGGCCCCGACGCTCCCTATTTCGCGGGGGGAATCGGCGCACTCATCCTCGGCTGCGCGATTCCACTGCTCATACCACCCGCCGTCCGGGCGGAAACCGACGAAGAATAAACCCGGCCCGCGACCTCAGAACGGGGTTGTGCGACACCGCAAAGCGAATCCGCAGGATTCGCCAGCAAGGAGGGTAATCCCATCCTGGGATTACCCGACGCCGTAAGCGAATCCGCAGGATTCGCCGACTAGCCACTTCCCTTGCGGGCGCTCTTACGGATGTAGCGACGGCCCACTGGCGAAGCGTCGTCCTTTGGCACGATGCACTCGATGATCACGAAGCCCTTGATTGCATGAGCCTCGCGCAGCGCGGCCTCGAGTTCGGAGGGGGTCGTCACGCGGATACCGACGCCGCCCCAGGATTTGGCGAGTTCCGCAAAGGGCCACGGAGGCAGATCGAGTAGCTCCTGATTCGGAGTCACCGGACGAAAGATCCCCCAGCCCGCGTTGTTGACGAGCACCACGATCGGCGAAAGGCCCAGGCGCGGCGCATGGGAGATCTCCGAACCGGTCATCTGGAAACCGCCGTCGCCGCAGAGAATCATCGGTCGACGGCCGGTTCCGATCTGAACGCCCAGCGCTGCGGGAATTCCGAATCCCATCGACGCGTAATACCCCTGCGCGAAATAGAGGCCGCCTTTACTCGGGCGGACTTCGAGGCCGCCGAAGAGCATGTCCCCAGATTCGGCGAAGACGTCATAACCGCCGTGCTCGGCGAGAAAATCGTTGACTTCGACGAGCATGTCGTTGATCGAGAGCTTCTTCCTGGCGCTTCGGTCGCCGCGTTTCAGATTATCGTAATAGACGATCTTTTCGCGGTGTTTCGGCAGGCGTTCCGAGACGAGCCCCTCGACGAAATCCTTCAACATCACGTCGGTGTAGCTGTGATAGGACACATTCACCCGCTGAGAGGTCGCCCAGACCGAACGGTCTCGATCGACCTGGGGTTTGCTGGCGCCGAGATTCAGGTCCGTCAGCTGGGTCCCGAACGCCAGCACGAGATCCGCTTCGCGAACGCGCTGATTGATCTGCTTGGCGCTGAAGGTGCCGATGTGAATCCCCATGTGCTGCGGGTGATCCATCGGGAAGACGCCCTTGGCGAGGATGGTGGTCACGACGGGCGCGCCGAGTTTCTCGGCCAACTTCTGAAACGCACGCTCGGCGCGGTCTCGATACAGCTCGACGCCGCCGATCAAGATGGGCTTCTTGGCAGCCTGGATGCGCTCGGTGACATCCGCGACCGCTTCCTTCAGCTTTCGGGCATCCGACTTCGGCGCCGGGAAGTGGCCGCTCCACTCGATGATGTGCTTCGGCACGGGAATCGGCATATCCACCAGATCGCGGTGGATTTCGAGGTAGCCGGGCCGACTTTCCGCCCAGATTGCGCCCACCAGCTCGTGGATCTCCTCTGCGGCGCGATCTGCGTGCTTCAGAATCTTCGCCGAACAGGTGACTTCCGCGAAGATCCGGCACTGCGCGTCGATATCCTTCACCTGGTGGTGGACGCCCGCGATGCTCGCTTCGGCAACGCCCGGACCGCCAGATACGACGAGCAGCGGAACCTGCTCCGCGTACGCACCCGCGACCGGATTCACCACATTGTGGCCGCCCGCTCCATAGGTGACACAGACCACTCCCAGTCGCCGGGTGCTGCGCGCGTAGCCGTCCGCAGCGAATCCGACCGTGGGCTCGTGGGAAAAGGTAATGACTTCGAGATCCCGCGCGCGGCCGAAGCGGTGGAAGAGGCCGAGGACGAGGTCGCCCGGAAGCCCAAAGATGTGGCGGACTCCAGCGCGGTGGAGATAGGCGACCAGGAAGTCACCCAACGGCATGCGCGAACGCATCCCCGATCGATTCTTCGCTCGTGACGTCGCCATTGGATTCGATCCGAACACTAGCATGACCATCGGTCCGATCGCGCCACACAGGCTGCTAGCATGCGTCCGCAGCGTAGAGCCCACCGCACAACCCCAGAACAGGGTCGTGCGACGCCACAAAGCGAATCCGAAGGAGTCGCCAAGGAGGGTCGCCGCCCACTTCCAGCCATCGGCGCCCGCGAACAGGGAGCCTCGCTCGGATGCCCGGGTAAAAGTGGACTGGGTGCGCTGCGGGCGCCTGATTCAGCGGTGAGACCTGATCTGGTTTCGACTCTTGCGTATCCTGCGCGCGATTGGAGATGCGATTGAAGAATATTTTGCGTTTTCGCGGACTGCAGGGGCTCTTTGTGAGCATCAATCCGCGTACGATCTACTTTTATTCGATCGTCATCGGCTTGCTTTCCGGGCTCGGCGCGATCGTCTTCAACGAACTCCTCCACGCGGCCATCGGAATCACGATGGAGACCTGGGCGCGACTTTCCCTGCCGCCGATGCCGGGGGAGGGAGTCAGCCACGCGGACCCAGCCGGCCCACCGCGCCGCTGGTTGCTGTTGCTGCTGCCAGTCGCGGGTGGCTTGATTTCTGGCCTGCTTGTAAAAACTTTTGCACCTGAAGCGGAAGGAACTGGAACCGACGGTTATATCGACGCTTTCCACAACAAGGCTGGCTCGATGCGTCGTCGCGTGCCCTGGGTGAAGTCACTGGCCACGCTCGCGACGATTTCGTCCGGAGGCAGCGCCGGGAAAGAAGGGCCAATCGCGCAGATCGGCGCGGGAATCGGATCCGCCGTTGGCCGCTACCTGAAGATGGGAGCGCGGGCCCGCCGCACGATGATGGTGGCGGGAGCGGCAGGCGGTCTCGGCGCAATCTTTCGAGCGCCGCTCGGTGGTGCACTCACGGCTGTAGAGGTGCTCTACAAGGAAGATCTCGAGACAGACGCGCTGATGCCCGCGATTCTCTCCTCTGTTACCGCCTACACGCTTTTTTGTTCAGTCAATGGATTCGATCACGTCTTTTCATATGGAGGCGAATCATTCCACACGCCGGTGCAACTCCTCTTCTACGCCATACTCGGTCTAGCGTGCTCGGGAGCGGGGTTTCTCTTCGTCCATTTCCTCCACGGATCGAAGCGCGTCTTCTTCGATCGATTACCCCTCAACAAATACCTGATTCCGCCGATCGGAGGCCTCCTGGTCGGGATCGTTGGTTTCGCGTATCCGCAGGCGATGGGCCAGGGGTTCGGCTACGTGCAGCAATTGATCTTGCAACAACCCGTCGGCGGAATACAGACCACCGTTGGATTTCTTGCAGGGCTGGCCATTCTGAAGATCGTCACGACCTCGTTCACGATTTCGTCGGGTGGCTCCGGTGGTGTCTTCGCCCCCAGTCTGTTCATTGGTGCGATGCTCGGCGGATCTGTCGGGGCGCTCAGTCACCAACTCTTCCCGGCTATCGTGCCCGACATAACACCCTTCGTCGTCGTAGGAATGGGGGCGTTTTTTGCCGGTGTGGCCAATGCGCCAATCGCGTCGCTGATGATGGTTTGCGAGCTGACGGGCGCATACGAGCTACTGCCTCCGTTGATGGTGGTAGCCCTCGTCGCGCTCGTGACATCGCGGCGTTGGTCGATCTACAACAATCAGGTAGACAACAAATTCGCCACCAAGGCGCATCTCTGGGAGATGAATCCCAATATCCTAAAACGATTGACCATCGGCGATGCCATGCGAGGAGCCTACAATCAGTCGGACATCATCTCGCCCGATCTACCACTCGGGCAAGTTGAGACCATCGCACGCGAGACTGGCGAGAGCGACCTGCTCTTACAGAACAACCAGGGTGAACTCTGCGGGCTGATTTCGATCAGCGAACTGGGAGACCGCGAAGATCTAGAGCATCTGGGTTCGTTCGTGCTCGCCCTCGATCTCGTCAATCGGCGCACCGTATTCTTGAGCCCGGACGACAACCTGATTCGGGCACTCGAGTTTTTTGGCGAACAAGAGTTCAACAAACTACCAATCGTTGAAACGATTGACGGTCGCAACAAACTTCTTGGGCATGTTCGCTACCGAGACATCATCCGCTTCTACCGGAAAGAGCACGATTCGCCGGACACCCGGTCGATGATTGCCGCGAACGAGCGCCCCCCCGCTCCGTAACCCTGAGTCCGGGCACCAAGTCGGATGTCGAAGCTTTTGATGCGATCTGACGGTCGCGCTAGAGCAGTGTGTCGATCAGCAGCGTAACGCCGCGATCACCCGGCGCGTTGGGAACATCCGACCCACCCTGAAGATCGCCGGAGTTGCGGCTCATCACGTTCCCGTCACCGTCGACGCGAACGGTAATCCGGATGTCACCCGCGAACGGCATCGATTGAATCATCCGATCGTCCGGGCCGATCGAAAACGGGTGAGGAAAACTCGGGTTGGGGATGCGCAGGACCGCGAGCGGAGGACCGACTGGCGCGGTGCGGGCAATCACGAAGAGCACCGCACCCGGCGGAACCCGCCCCGCGAGATCCGGTGCGAGCTCGATCGTTCCCTCGATCGGTCCAGAACCCGTACCGGTCGCTGCAGCAGACTCTGTCCCGGTCGACGCCGCAAGCTGTGCTCCCATCGCCGCAGCCGGCGCGGCTCCGGTGGGCGCAGCCGGTTGTGCACCGGTCGGTGCAACGGGAAGTGCTCCCATCGGCGCAGCGTGTGGGTCTCCGCTCATCCCAGCAGGTTGGGTGCTGCCAGAGAACGCCACGGTTTGCATTTCAGAGACCAGAACGACGACTCCCCGGTCGCCGGGCCCGTGGGTCTCCGCCGAGGTTCCCAGCAGGTCTCCCACCTCTCTTGTGGTTGCGTTGCCATCGGCGTCGATTCGCACCGTGATCAGCAGCGGGCTCGCAAATGGGGTCGACGCCGACATGCGGTCATCTGATCCGATCGAAAAAGGCAGCGGAAAGCGCGGAGCACTGATCCGCTTGGCGGCGACGAGTGATCCGTTGCTCGGGCTGCGAACCATCAGGAACACCGCGGCGGTGGGGGGAACACTCCCCACAAACTCGGGTGCGAGCTCGATCGTTCCTTCGATCGGTGCCACGCGCTCTCCGACCGGCGCTGCGCCGCGCGGGGAGCGGGGAATCATCTCGGCAGCGGGCCGGGCGGCTCGATCCGCACCCTCGGGGAAGATCTTGGCGAGATCGGGAGTCTGTGGTGTTTCACCAGGCACATAAGGCTCCACGCGCCGATCACAACCCTCGGCGGCGATCAAAGCGATCACCAGAACGAAAAAACGTAAATTCATCCCAGAACACTAGCACCACAAAAAGCCCAACTCGATCAGGAGCGCGACCCCGGTCATGGGGTGGCGCGACGATGCAAGCGAATCCGCAGGGTTCGCGAGCGTCACTGCGATCCATCGGGCGATCGGAATCGATCCGTTTTGGCGCGATGGCTTCGCGATCCAAAAAATGTGATAGAGTGCGCGAAAATGCGGAGCCTGGGGGTGGTCGGCCGAACGCGCGTCGTGGGCCGGTCCTGAGAAAGACCCTTCGAACCTGAACTCGTTCGTACGAGCGTAGGAAACGGCTCACGGTCATTCGGCTACCCGCCCCGCAAAACTTCGCCTCATCCCGCCGGAAGGCAGAGCGCCCCGGTGGAATCGTCCGCCGCTGCACGTCGGGCTGCAGACACGAAGGAGTGCCTAGCCATGGCCAGCGATCCCCAAACGCACAGCTCCAATCGGCGCTACCAGCTGCCGTCCATCGGCGGCAATCCGTCTTCTCGCGGCGAAGGCACCACACCCGGAAGTTTTGCGAACAAGAGCCAGATCGGCGGACCGCTCACATTCAGTTCGCCAGATACACCGGGCATGCCCGCACCCTCTGACAAGACGGCCTGGGATTTCATGCCCGCCGATTGGATGCGCGAAGGCGACCGCTGGGTGGCACCGGAAGGCTTCGTACCGGTGACCCAACTCGAACACGCGCGACTCGGAACCGTCACCCCGCAAATGCGCCGCGTCTCGGAGCGCGAACCGCATCTCTCTCCCGAAGCGGTGCGCGACGAGGTGGCGGCCGGCCGCATGGTGATCCCCGCCAACATCAACCACCTGGCCTGCGGGCTCGACCCGATGTGCATCGGCCGGGCCAGCCTCACCAAGGTCAACGCGAACATGGGCGCATCTCCCGTGAGCAGCGGCATGGATGAGGAAGTCGAGAAGCTTCGCTGGGCGCAACGCTGGCAGGCGGATACCGTGATGGATCTGTCGACCGGTGGCGATCTGGACGCGACCCGAAGCGCGATCATTCACAATTCCAGCCTGCCGATCGGGACCGTACCCATCTACTCGATGATCATCGGGCGCAAGATCGAAGACCTGGACACCGTCGCAGTGCTCGAAACGCTCGAACACCAGGCCCGTCAGGGAGTCGACTACTTCACGATTCACGCGGGTGTACTGCGCGCACACCTTCCATTGGTGCAGAACCGCGTGATCGGAATCGTCAGCCGCGGCGGCTCCCTGCTCGCGAAGTGGATGCTCCATCACAAGCGCGAGAACCTGATGTACGAACTCTGGGACGAGATCTGCGCCGCCACGCGCCGCTACGACGTCACCTTCTCGATCGGCGACGGACTTCGGCCGGGCGGTCTCGCAGATGCAACCGATGCGGCCCAGCTCGCGGAACTCCAGGTCTTGGGAGAATTGACCGAGCGCGCCTGGGCAAACGGTTGTCAGGTCATGGTGGAAGGCCCCGGACACATTCCGTTCGATCAGATCGAGTACAACATGAAGCTGCAGCGCCAGCTCTGTCACGGCGCCCCGTTCTACGTGCTCGGGCCGCTCGTGACCGACATCTTCCCGGGCTACGACCACATTACGAGTTGCATCGGCGCAACCGCCGCCGCCTATCACGGCGCGTCGATGCTCTGCTACGTGACCCCGAAGGAACACCTGGGTCTACCGAAGCGCGACGATGTGAAGCAGGGCTGCGTGGCCTACAAGATCGCCGCCCATGCGGCAGATGTGGCGCTCGGAGTGCCGGGTGCGCGAGACCGGGACGACGAACTCACGAAGGCGCGCGCGGCGTTGAATTGGGAGAAGCATTTCGAACTCAGCTTCGACCCGGATACGGCGCGCGCATTTCACGACGAAGATCTCGACGTCGACACCGACTTCTGCGCGATGTGCGGGCACGATTGGTGCTCGGTCCGCATCAGCAAGGAAATCGTCGAATTCGTCAGCGGAAAGGACGAGGCGTACGCGTGGGACGACGCCAAGGTCAGTGACGCCCTGACCCCGGACCAGCGCAAGATCCTCGAGAAGCGAGGCGTGCTGAGTGCGGACGAGATTCTCAAGCTGGCGCGCAAGACCCAATCGGTGATGAAGCCCGATGCGGGATCCAAGGCGGCCTGTCATAGCGACGCGTCCAGCGCGCCCAAGGCCAATCTGCTGCAGATCGACGCGATGAAGGGTGACGCGCAACCGCCTCCGAGCTGAGCGCCCGCGCAGATACGAGTACGCCCCAGGACCATCGGTCCCGGGGCGCTATGTCCACAGCCTCACCCCCCCCTGGCTTGACTGGAACACCCTATCTAACGACCGCCGATGCGCACGCTTGAGCCTTTTTTGCCGCAAGAAGGATTTTTTCTGCGGCTCCGCTGCGCACTCACGAGCGGGCGTATCACGACTTTGGGATGGAAAAATTCGAGGGATCTCCCCCTCAGGGTTCGATGGTCGCCTCCGTTTTGAGCTCGGATTCCTCCGTCTCGGGCTCGATTTCGGGCGCCCATTCGATCCGGCTGTAATCGAATTTGCGCTCCTGGGCGAGGCTGAACTTCACGATCTGGAAGTACGGGGAGAGATCAAAATCGCGAGGCGTAAGCAGGGTCGGGTGGCGGCGGCGATAGAGGCCGGAGTGAAGGGCCCGGCGCCGGCGCGCCATCCACGACCAGGGTCGCCTCCGAACCGGGGCCTCCGCGCCCCCCGGCCCTTCCGGATAGGTGACTGAAGGAAGTACGGGAAATCCGACCTTGTGAAAGAGTTGCCCGAGCAGGCTCGTACAGATCACCTGACTCGATGCGCCGCTGCCGAAGCGCAACACCTTCTCGCGGTGCCTCCCGGGCAACAGCGATACGTAGATCAGATGAACCGCGAGATCGAGAATGTTGCGCAGGTCGTAGCGCCAGCCGATCGCCTCCACGGCTTCGTCGAGAACGATCTTCAGATGATCGGATCGGAGTCGATCGGGACGGCAGAGCCGGATGTTGAAGTCGATGTACTTCGAGAGCGACGACGCGACGACGCCATCAAATAGAGCCTCTACGATCAGATGCTCCGAGTCGTCCCCAAAGGTTTCTCGGGCGTCGTGCTCGAGATCGTCGCCTCGCCGCAGCAGCTCGTCTCCAATATAGAGAACGGCGTGTGACCACGAACTTCGCGTGAGGTATTTGATGACCGCGGATACGCGCTGATCACCCTCGACGAGAAGCACGTCGCCCTTGCGAATCGTCGCTTTCAATTGGTCCAGGTCGTTCGGAGCCCGCAGGTCGTAATGACCCATCGGTTCCGACATGTAGATGGCCAGGCGCTTGGTCAACCAACCGCGGATGCCCCGACTCCGCCGGGGCTCCTGCTCGCCCTGGTCCGTTACCACTGCGGCCGACCTCCGAGGCCCGCGCTCTTTACACCGCGGGCGAGCTTGCAGAGAATGAGTGCCATGGCAGATTCGAAACCGACGCGAGACCGGGTGCTCGGCCAGACCGCGCTGCGCACCTGCCTTTGGCTACTGCTCGGGGGCTGGTTCGGCTCGTACCTGCTCTTCGGCGCGGTGATCGCCCCCACCGCGTTTGCGGTGCTGCCATCGACCCAATTGGCGGGCGATCTCGTGGGTCCTGTGCTCATGAAGCTCAACCTCTACGGCGCGTTCGCCGGCATCGCCCTGGCACTCGTCTCGAAAGCACTCGGCCGCGGCAGCCTGTTGGTCGCGGTGCCGATCGCACTGAGCGCACTCTGTCTCTACTCTCACTTCGGCGTCTCCGCCGAATTGACTGAGATCCGAAGCGTTTCTTTTGGCCCGGATGCAACTGCGGAGACCGTGGCGCGCTTCGGCGCGCTTCATCGCATATCGCTCGCCGTGTTCATCGGCGTTGGAATCGCCGTCACAGCCTTGATCGGATTTCACGCGAGAGACGATTCTCGCACCCAGAGGTGATTTCCCTACAAGGGAAACAAGAGCGCAGAACAATTGCGAAACGGCGCGATTGAGGGCGAATTTCGTAGCCCTTTGTAGGGGGCTGTTGTATCCTATCGCCGATTTTGCTGAAATGCTCTTTAATTTCAGTAGGTTAGAGCGCTTGTAACGCGTTTCGCCCACCGGTTGAAACGCGGGTTCGGAGATTCATTGAGGCGCCATCCGGCCGCTGCGCCACAGCGGGCGGCGGTGCCGTTGGGTTTCTGAAAAAGTCTGGTGGGCAGAGAGGACACGGATTCGATGGACGTCACGATCAAGGCCACGGTGAACTTCACCGTATCCGACTCGAGCATGGAGGACGCACTGGCCGAATTCGACGAGCTGACCATGGAAGGACTGATCCGCGAGATCCTCGACAAGTCAGTCGCCTGCGACGAGATCAGCGTGAAGGTCATCGAGGGCCCGAACAGCCTCGAAGAGTTCGATCAGCTCAACACCTGATCTCCACCTCCTGCCTCTTTCTCAAAAAAGCGAAAGCTGGACCGGCCGGTGCTCGTCCTGCTCGCGGCGATCCGCGCGATTCGGCTCCGGCTGTTGCGACTCGCGCCGCGGCGCAGCTGTGGGACGCGAAGGCCGACGACCGGGGCGATAGATCCCTTGCTCGCGCGCGAACTCCAACAGTTCCATGTTGAAGGCCCGGAACCGAACGCCGTGGTTGAAGTGGCGCAGGTGCGCGAGTTCGTGGCACAGAGTGCTCACCAGGCTGGAATAAAGCAGCGGTTGCCCGGTGACGGCGTGGCGAAGCCGGATCTTGATCACGCCATCTTCGTAACAGATGCCGTAGCGGCTCTTTACATTGGCGCGCTCGGCCTCGATGGAGCGGTATCGGAGGCCGAACCGCCAGGCGATCTTCTCTGCGTCTCGATTGAGGCGCGCGACCAGGCTGCGAGATGTCGCGCGATCTACTCCACGCTTGCGATTCTTCACGCGAGTAAGCTTTCCGTCGGTAGCCGGTAGCGTCAAGGGAATCGGGCGGCGTGATACGATGCGGGCGTGGCCTCCATCGTCGAGCTTCCGATCTTTCCACTCCCGGACGTGCCCTGTTTCCAGGCCTCCGCGTCCCGCTTCACCTCTTCGAGCCGCGATGCGACAGATGACGAAGGTGACCCTGGTTGGCGACCGCCGCATCGGCATGGTCGCCGTCGTTCCCGCACAAATCGATTCGATGCACGGGAACCCGGCAACTTTTTCGATCGGATGTGCGGGAACCAGCAAGGAGCGCAACCCCAGTCGTGGGGTTGTGCGACGACGCATGCGAATCCACAGGATTCGCCAGCGAAGACTGCGAGCGCTTGCCGGATGGTAGGTACAACATCGTTTTACTTGCCAGACGAGACCGAACAGGCCTCGTCTCCGTAAAGCGAATCCGAAGGATTCGCCAAGCACTGAACGATTTCGCATTCGCTGCGAACCGCCCCCGGCTGCGACACGTCTCTATCGCATTGCCGAAGTCGAGCTACTCGAGGAAGCAGATGATCCCGTAGTCAGTGCGGAGTGCGTGCAACAACACGCCCAGGCGGTGAGTTTGTTCAGCGAGTTGATGAGTCGGCTCGCGAGCATCGGCGGCTTCGTCGCGGCGAATTACGTCGGCGATCACGCGACAATTCCAAATTCTCTCGACAAAATCGAAAACGCTGTTCTGATCAACTCCATCGCGAACACTTTCAACTGCACGGCGAAGAGAAACAGGGTGTGTTGGAAGAAAATGGTCGTCGTGCGCGCTTCGAACGACTCTGCGTTCTTTTTTGCTTCGCGCTCGAAGAACTCGACAGCGTGAGAGTGCCTGATTCGGGCTCCCTGCACTGATTCATTGATGCGAATAAAAAACGCCGATATTCGACAAATAAGTCCGAATAATCGTGAATTTCAAAGATCCAATGTAGCCTGTTTTCGACCCGTGACACGCTTCAGCAAGGCGCGAATGAGCCTGAAGACCGACCGCGAAGTACCTGGAATGGAATCGCGTTCCCGGTTGCAAACACTGGTTTTCCGTCGGTATCCAGGTGATTCAATCATACCCTTCTTGGTGTAGATGGCGCGGGCGCGATCGGAGCTCGGTTGGGATTGCGAGAAGCCGCGGAAGCTGATTAACTGCGCCTCGCGCTGGGATGAAGTTCTTGGGATTCCCAGCACATTCGCCAAATAACTGCTGAGAATCGGTGGAACATGACCTCATGTTCTGGAACGACGTCGTCCGCCTTCTGGAGGCGGAGACGCCCCCTTCGTCATCGAGGCGTGGGTACGGCCCCTCATTGCAGAAATGAGCGGCGATCGGATTCGTCTGCTCTGTCCCTCCGCGCTACACCGCGACCGAATTCGAGACCGCTTTCTCCGCCAGATGCGGCAACATGCCACAGCCGAAGCGGGCAAGCCGATCGAAATCGAACTCGATCTCGCAGCTCCGTCCCCGGCCGCACCAAGTTCGACCGCACCCGCGAAGCGAACTTCGACTGCCCCCGCCTCGACGACCCCGGCGAAGCCCGCCGCGCCAACACCCGAGCGCGAGTCCCGAACGCGGAAGGTGCGCAAACCCGAACAGGACAGCCTGCCCTATACGTTCGAGAACTTCGTGGTGGGAGCCTGCAATCGACTCGCGAGGGAAGCTTCGCTCGCGGTCGCACAGGGCACCCAGCAAAACGTCAATCCGCTCTATCTGGCATCGGCGCCTGGGCTCGGAAAGACCCACCTCGCCCGAGCCATCGCCGATGCCCGCGCGCGAACCGATGGTCGCGTCATCTACACGTCGTCGGAGTCCTTCACCAATCAATTCACAGGCGCCATTCGCAATCGGAAGATGGATCAGTTCAAGAAGCGCTATCGCAACGGCTGCGATCTGCTGGTGGTCGAAGACGTCCAGTTCCTCGGAGGGAAGACGGCAACCCAATTCGAACTCTTTCAGACCTTGAGTCACCTCGTCGGCATTGGAGCCCGCGTCGTCCTGACCGCAGATCGGCTGCCCAGCAAGATCAAGGGCCTGGACGAGCGGGTCAGTTCCCACATGACAGCGGGCCTCGTCGCGACACTGGAATCCCCGGACGCACTGGTTCGCCGCGAAATTCTGCGCACCAAGGCGGCGAGTGGCGGCGTGCGCCTTCCCAATGAGTGCCTGGACCTACTCGTGGATGTCGTCCGCGGAAGCGTACGCGATCTCGACGGCGTCCTCGTGCAGCTCGTGACGACCTCGTCCCTGCTCAAGCGCCCGATCGACCTGGAACTCACCGAGCAGGCGCTCGCGAAGGTCTCGACGCTGTGCGCGGCGAAGCGGCGCCTGGAACTGGGGACCATCATCGAGGTCGTCGCGAAGCTCTACGAAACCACTCCGGCCGCCCTCGCCTCCCGCTCGCGGCGCAAGGACGTCATCGTCCCGCGCCAGATCGCGATGTATCTCTGCCGTCGCTACACCCAGCAACCCGCAGCGGCGATCGCCCGCGCATTCGCGCGCAACCACCCATCGGTGAGCAACGCGGAGAAGGTCGTCGAGCGGCGCGTCCTCGAAAGCGCCCCCTTCCGCTACCGCGTCGAGGCCATCTCAGCCCGCCTCGACGAACTGGAACGACAGCCCGCCACACCCTAGCCGCCCTCGAAAATCAGAGAGTTACCGGTCGTTTAGATTCGATTGCCGGATGGGTTGCGTGGGTTCGGTGTTGGGGGGCCATCGGGCTCGAACCCCATGTCGCCCGATGGCCCCCCAACACCGACCCCGCGTGACGCTTCCATTCGAGAGGGCCCTCGTTACGGTGGTTTTTCTCTGTGCGGGAAAAGCGATTCGTGTGGGGTCTGCTGGTTCTCAATGGCGCTCAAGCGCTGACGGACGGTGCCTTGCGCTCCGCGAATTCCGCCACGATGGCTAGATATTTTTTGTTCGCCTCGGCGAATTTCGCGTCGACTTCTGCGAAACGTGCGGCGATCTCTCGCGAGCGCTCCTCGCTGAGTGCCTCTTCGGCCATCGGATATAGAATGTTGTCTTCCTTGTAGATGTGCTGCTGAAGAAGCTGACCGTAACCGAGGGCGTTCTTGATGGTCTCTGTCTTGTCTCCGGCCTCTACCCCGGCCTCGAGCCCACGAACCAGGTCGCGGCCCATCTCGTGCTCTCGGAGCATCTGCTGGGTTGGATCGCAGTGCATCTGCACATCCGGCCGGCCCAACTCCTCGAAGAGGATGTCTTCTTCCTTGGCGTGATGATACTTGTCCGCATAATTGCGGATAAAATCGATCGCTTTCGCGAAGAAATCCCGATCGATCTCTCCCGCTGCCTGGAGCGTTCTACATTCGCGACCCACAGCTCCGATCACTTCGAGGATGTCTTTATGTTCTTCCGAAAGCTTTTCCGTTAGTCGCGCCATGATTATCTCCCCAATCTAAGACCGATCGTTACCAGCACCATCTTGAACGCCTCGAGGGTTTGAACCCTAGCTCACTGCGAACCAGACGGGGATGTTTCGTGAAAGGGCTTGGGATCACGTGCTGAAGCCAGATAAACACGCGGGAGTAGTGGAATTACTGCACTCGACGACTACCTTTCACGAAATTTCTCGCACATTGGGAAATCCGGCTCGATTGAGATTTCCCGACGATGATCGAGATGTGACCGGGGCTTTGTATCGCTTCGCGGATAACTGAGTTCATATTGCACGATTCGCAGCACACTCGAGCAAGGGTTGAATCCAGGCTCTACGCACTGGGGGCGGCCTTCTTCTTTTCGACCGGTGGCACGGCGATCAAGCTCAGTGGTCTCTCGAGCTGGCAAATCGCGGGCTTTCGCTCGGGCCTGGCCGCACTCCTTCTCTGGTGTCTGGTGCCCGCCTGGCGCAAATGGTGGACCCCTTCCTCACTCGTGGTAGGCGTCGCCTTCGGTGCAACGCTCGTCCTCTTCGTCACCGCAAACACGCTGACGACAGCCGCTAACGCGATCTTCTTGCAGTACTCAGCGCCGCTGTACCTGCTGCTGCTGGGCCCGTGGCTGCTCGGAGAACCGAACCGGCGGAGCGACCTCGCTTTGATTGCGCTGTTGGCAATCGGAATGCTGCTCTTCTTTGTTGGGCAGGAGACTCCCTCCGCTACGGCACCCGACCCGCTGCGGGGAAATGTCATCGGAGCTTGTGCCGGCGTTGCGTGGGCGCTCACTCTGCTCGGGGTGCGTTGGCTTGCCCGACAACCGGACGCAGCCGGCGCCGGTGGCACAGCAGTCATCGCAGGAAATGTGCTGGCTTTTTTCGTGTGTCTTCCCTGGGCTCTGCCGATACCCGAGACCACGCCCACCGACTGGGCGGTTGTGTTCTATCTAGCAGTGTTTCAAATCGGAGTGGCCTACCTCTGCCTGCTGCGCGGTATTCGCGAACTCCGGGCACTCGAAATCTCGCTGCTGCTCTCAATCGAACCGGTGGCGAGTGGAGTGTGGGCATGGCTCGTTCACGGCGAGATTCCCGGCACCATGGCGCTGATCGGCTGCTCACTGATATTCTCCAGCGTGCTGTTGCAAGCGCTACGCAAAGACCCAACACGGCCACTCGTCAGCTAGAGGCGTAGCCATCAACCAACCGGGTACCGCGATCTAGCGCGGTACCAGTGCGACAACCCGGACCGGACCGCCACTACCTCCTCCGATCTTCATCGGCAAGGCCAGCACCAGGCTGCCGGTAGCCGGTACCTCGGAGAGCTTGGTCAGGTTCTCGAGATTGGAAACACCCTGTGCCGCGCCGATCCGGTGAGCGATGAAATCCTGCGACTTGCCGTAGTCAATCGACGCCGTGTCAATTCCGATCATCGCAACCTTGCGCACTTCGGTCAGCAAGCGCGTAGCGTCGGCCCCGTAGCCGGGAAACTGGAGGTTGCTGGCATCACCCGGTGTATCGTCGCCAAGATAGTCCTGCGCGTTCGGCCAGCGACGACTCCAATCCGTACGGACCAGCACGATGGTTTCGGCAGCTATTTCGCCGTGCTTTTTTTCGAATGCCAGTATGTCGTCGACGGTCACGCGATAGTTCCTGTCTTTGGCCGCCTGTGTGCTCACATCGATCACGACGGCAGGCCCGATCAGTCTGTTCAGCGCAATCTGATCGGCTGATAGGCCATCTTCCGCAAAGTGAACCGGCGCATCGAGGTGCGTCCCGCCATGCTCAGGCGTACAAACTGTGTAAGACGAATAGAAATAACCATCCTCGGAATCGCTGGTCTTGCCATTGGCCAGCGTCCGCTTCTCGAATTTCGTTGGCGACGTCGGCCAGTACAACGTGTTTTCGTCATAGGTGTGGCTCAGATCGACCATGCGGTAATCCGCGAGTTCCAAGGCGTGAAGTGAGTTGAGCGGCAAGACCGCCATTCCACAGACGATCATGCAGCCAAGCAAGCGGTTTGACATGACATTTCTCCGGGTAGGCAAAGAGCCTGCGTTCATTCGAGGCACGCGCTCAGATTCAGCAAGATCGGGCAATCGGTACCCGTTTGTACCACCCAGCTAGGGCTGAGAGGTCAGCCGCCAGCGCGCGGGGCCCGAGAGTTCGCTCGGTTGTTCGGGTTCGAGCGACGGCGGGTCTTCGGCGGGGTCGTCGAAGCGGCGCAGGATCTCGTACGTGGTCGATCGCTCCACCGGTGTGCGTCCCAGCGTTCGGATCAACTGGCGAATCTCTTCCTGGGGGAGATTCTCTCCGAAGCGAGATCCCGACTCGCGGCTGATCGACTCCTCCATCAAGGTTCCGCCGAAGTCGTTCGCGCCCGCGAGCAGCGCCATCTGGGCGAGCTTGGGGCCCATCTTCACCCACGACATCTGGATGTTCGAGATCCAGGGCCGCAAGAACAACCGCGCGACCGCGATCATGCGCAGATCCTCGGGCATCGAAGCGCCCGGCCGCGCGTCCATGTGGTTGAAGAGGATGTTGCGCTCGTGGATGAAGCCGAGCGGGACGAACTCTGTAAAGCCTCCGGTTTCCTTCTGGATCTCGCGCAACAGATTCAGATGCGCGGCGACCTGCTCGACGCTTTCGACGTGCCCGTACATCAGCGTCGAGGTGGAGCGCAGCCCGACCGAATGGGCGGCTTTGACAATCTCGACCCAGCGCGCGGTTGCGAGTTTGCGGGGCGAAACGATCGCGCGAACGGAATCGTCGAGAATCTCTGCGGCGGTGCCGGGGATCGTCCCGAGTCCGGCGTCCATCAGCCAGCGCAGAAAATCGCGCAGTTCCATCCCGCTCTTGCGGTGGCCGAAGTCGATCTCCTCGGGCGAAAAGGCGTGCAGATGAATTTCGGGAAATTCCCGCTTCATTGCGAGCAGAATGTCGCGATAGTGGTTGTGATCCTTTGCGGGGTGAATTCCGCCCTGGATGCAAAGTTCGGTCGCACCCCGAGCCACGGCGTCTCGCGCTTTTTCGAGTAGCGCCTCGAGCGGATGATCGTAGGCGTCGTCCTCGTCCCGATGGCGCGAGAAACCACAGAACGTACACCCGACGTAGCAGACGTTGGTGAAATTGATGTTGCGAACCACCACGTACGAGACATCGTCTCCGTTGTCTTCGCTGCGAGCGAGATCCGCAGCGCGAAGCAGCGCAAAGAAGTCGGCTCCCTCGGTGGACAGCAGCACCGACGCGTCACGCTCGCAGAGTTCGCGCTTTTCGAGAGCCGCTTCGAGAATGCGGCCGACCTCCGGGCTTACGCCGGCGAGCAAGCGCTCCAACATCACGCCGCCTCCACGCCGGTTCCGGTTGCGCGGGTCCGCGCAAAACCCGTCATATCAGCTTGCTCGAGCGCGGCCTCGCGAACGCGGGGTTCGAAGAAGTCCGGTCGATCGAGAAGGTACGCGGGGTAGACGGGGAGTCGCTCGACGAGGCGTTGACCCGCGGCTTCGGTGCGCTCCCGAAGTGCTTCGAGTTCGGGCCAGGGCGCCTCGGGGTTGATGAAGTCGACCGTCACGGGCGAGATGCCACCCCAGTCATTGAGCCCGGAGCGCAGCAACAACTCGAGCGCGCTCGGCGCGAGGTTCGGCGGCGCCTGAACGTTCATCTCGGGCCCGAGGATCAAACGCGCGATCGCGACCCAAGCTGCCACTTCCTCGCCCGAGATCGAATCGGTAGCAGCCATCGGCGTGTCCGTCTTCGGGTGGAAGGGCTGGACGATCACCTCCTGGATGTGACCGTAGCGATCATCGAGTTCGCGAATCGCCAGCAGTGTATCGACCCGCTCGACCGCGCTCTCTCCGATGCCGAGCAGAATCCCGCTGGTAAATGGGATCTGCAGCTGGCCGGCCTGCTCGTGCATGCGAATGCGCAGTTTGGGATCCTTGTCGGGACTGTAGTAATGGGCCATGCCCTTTCCCCGAAGCCGCGCGCTCGTCGACTCGAGCATCAATCCCATCGAGGCGTTCCAGGGCCGCAACTCCGCCATCTCGGCTTCGCTTAGAATGCCCGCGTTGGTGTGCGGCAGAATTCCACCCTCGAACGCGATCCGGCAGGCTCGCACGAGATAGTCGGTCGTGTCGCGCAATTCGTTGTGCGCGAGCCACTCCCGATACGAGTGATAGGCGATCTCGGGCTTGTCGCCGAGACAGAGGAGCGCTTCGCGACAGCCCAGCGAGACGGCGACGCGCACGGCCTCTTCGACTTCCCGGAGCGTGTAGGTCTTGGCTTCTGGGGAGGCTGGCAGTTTCGTGAAGGTGCAGGAGGCATAGCGGTTGCGAGAGAGGGTCGTCAGCGGGATGAATACGTTCGAAGTACCGCTGACGACTTCGCCCTTGCCCCGCCTCTTGCTC
>PVMK01131365.1_pt1 | contig 50639 bp, 46 predicted proteins | sample 1853481 | NCBI WGS metagenome assembly PVMK01 (sample SAMN08533507, study PRJNA380276) | Marine sediment metagenome, whole genome shotgun sequencing project.
CCGTTTTCCCGCCAGGCATCGTCCCTGAAGCGCGAGTCCGACTTTTCCGGCGCCAGGTCCGCTCTGCGCGCCAGGATATCAACCAGTTTGCGGGTGTGGTTTGCCGCGTGCTTGGCGAGGATCAGGGGCTGACGCGCGCCCTGCAGAGCGGTTTTTGAAAAGATCTCTTTCAGGTCATCAAGGTGCAGCCGGTCAGGGGGTTGAGCGCAACGGTTGGCTCGGGGCGCTCTTCCAATACCTTTTGAATCAAGGCTTGCTGGTTCTTCATATCGGACTCCCCGACAGCCCATAGTCACGAAACGGGCGCGGAGCGATAAGCGGAAAATCCTGCATCAAACCCAACATATTGCTCTTTCCTTTAATTAAGCTACGCTTTGCTAGCCAAAACGAGCTGCAAAACACAACCGGGAGCTGCTCGACAGCATCAAACGTTATAACATTCTGGTAAATTTAATAGTATTACCCGGCATTGTCAACAGTAATACGGGGTTTATTGGCATAAAATCGGCCTTGATGCTATTTTTGTTATAATATTCGCTTTGCTTTCTTATACTTCTATTATAAGATGTGCAACCACTGACCCCCTGAGAGGATCTGCCCATGACCGCAAGCACAAACCTGGCGACGCAATCCATAAGCCAACTCGCCCGCGCCATAAAGGCCGGGGAGCTGTCTCCGGTGACACTGACAGAGAGCATGCTGGCGCGCATCGCCGCCCTGAACCCCACACTGAAGGCCTTCAATACAGTAACGGCAGAGCAGGCGCTAACGCGGGCGCGAGCGGCGGAGCAGGAGATCAACAGCGGCAACTACCGGGGCCCCCTGCACGGCATCCCCGTCGGCCTGAAAGACCTGCTGCAGACAAAAGGCACTCGCACTACCGTGTCTTCGAAGATACTCCAGGACTGGATACCCGACAGCAACGCCACAGTAGTGGACAAGCTGGAGGCCGCGGGCGCCATCTCTCTGGGCAAACTGAATATGACGGAATTCGCACTGTCCGGTTATCACCCGGACCTTGACGCGCCGGTCAACCCCTGGAACCCCGATCACTGGCCCGGGGTTTCCTCCAGCGGCTCCGGCGTCGCCACCGCCGCCCGCCTGTGTTGCGCCGCCATTGGCACCGACACCGGCGGCTCCATCCGCCTGCCCGCTGCCGCCAATGGCGTGGTGGGCATCAAGCCGACTTACGGCCGGGTCAGTCGTCACAATGCCTTTCCCCTGTCCGAATCACTGGATCATATCGGCCCATTGGCCGGTTCGGTGGAAGATGCCGCACTGGTACTGAATGCCATCGCCGGCTACGACATAGAAGACCCCACATCACTGAATATCGCCCCAGAGGACTTCACCGCCGGCATTGGCCGGGAGATCAGGGGGCTGCGCATCGGCATTGACGCCAATTACAATGCGCAGGTGGACCCCGAGGTTGGCAACGCACTGCAAGCAGTAGCAACATTGCTGGCCGGATTGGGCGCGGAGATCATCGAGGTGGATGTTACCGGTATAGAGGAGGGAGCCGACTACTGGTATACCCTCACTGGTGTTGAAGCCGCCCACCACCACAGTGCATTTTACCCGCAGCGGGCCGACGAGTACGGCCCGGTATTCCGCGGCCTGCTGGAACACGGCAGCTCGCGCAGCGGGGAGGAAGTGTCCCGTGCCTACACAGCGCGCCGCCGGGTGCGGCAGATCATGAACCGCACCTTCGCCCAGGTGGACATGCTGCTGTGCCCCTCCCTGGCGGGACCGGCTCCCGCACTGGAAGATTTCCCGCCGCAACTGGTCATGCCCGCCGAAGCGGTGGGCCCGGTTGTGTTGTACCAGGCCCCCTTCAATTTCTCCGGCAGCCCGACCATTTCCGTGCCCATGGGCTTCTCCACCTCCGGCCTGCCGCTGAGTTTGCAGCTGGTAGGCAGGCACTGCGAGGAAGCCCTGCTGGTGCAGGTCGCCTCCGCCTATGAACAAGCCACCGAGTGGCACACACAAATCGCCCCCGGGGCGGAGCTTTAACCCAGAACAGAACTTAAAATAGAGGAAATAGCAATGACCACAGATCTGGAAAAAACCGTACAGCGTCTCGCGGATATCGAAGACATCAAGCAACTGAAGGCGCGCTACGCGTTGGCCTGTGATGACGACTACAACCAGGACGACCTCGTGCCCCTGTTCGCCGAAGACGCTATCTGGGACGGCGGCATCCTGGGCTATGCCGAGGGCCACGAGGGCATTCGCGAGTTTTTCACCGCCGCCAACAGCCTGGTGCCTTTCGCGGTACACCAGGTGTCCAACCCGCTGATAGAGATTGACGGCGATACCGCCACCGGCCAATGGTTTCTGTGGCAGCCCATGGTATTCCAGGGCCAGGCCCTGTGGCTGTCGGCGGTTTATGAGGACAAATACGTGCGCCAGGACGGGCAGTGGCTGTACCAGCACCTGAAACTCAACATCCGCATGCTGACCCCTTTCGAGGAGGGGCCGGCCAAGACCCTGATCATGGATGTAGGCGCCTAGCAGACCTGTAAGGCCGAATTCATTCGGCCACTTACACGTCTGTCAGTGCCTTACTGGGGGAATTCCGGGGTCACTACATAATGTCTAGCGTCGTGATTCTGGGCTCGCTGAAAGTGTGCGAACTTCTGACTCACGGCATTAGCACTCCGATGGAAAATCGGTTTACTCAGCAAACTTCAAGCTATTCGCAGCAAAAAGCTCGTCTATCGTTAACTCACGACTGGATAATCCCTGCTCATAGGAATAGCGAAACAAGGTCTCCAGCGCTTTACGATTAGCCTCCAGGCCGTAGGAATAAAAGTTATCGCCCATTATTGCGCGGGTCCGCTCCAGTTCCTGGGCATACCAGGGCAGCATATCCATAAACCAGTTCACCTTTGCCATCTTTTGGTAGCTTATCTGCTTGGCCTGCGAATACGCGTTGAAAACAGCCTCAGCCAACCAGGGATTCTCTTGCAAAACGGCTTTTTTGACAGCTACCGCATGCATTATGGGGAAGATGCCGGTTTTGGTGTAATAGGCCGCTTCTTCTGCGGCAGAGTCAGGGAAAAGCCGTGATACTTTGGGATGCCCCTCGGTATAAGCCTTGGGCTCAGCGGCGTGAAACACCGCATCGACTTCGCCAGATACCAGTAATTCCGATTCATCTTTACCGGGTGTCCCCCACTTCATGGCCACGCCATCGGGCACCATACCTTCCTGTGCTGAAACTTTTCCCGCAAGGTCGGCTGACGAATCTTTCACTGCAGTTACCCACTGGACATCCTGCGGACTGATGCCGTACTCATCCTGGAAAATGCCGCGTATCCAGGTCAGTGAAGTCGATGAATAGCCCGGCGAGGCGATGCTCTTGCCGCGCAAATCCTCGGGCTTATTGATGCCACGATCATTGCGGATAAAAACGCTTTTGTGCCGAAATAACCGCAGCGGAAAGATGGGTAGCAGAGTGTATTCCCTGAAATTGTCGTTGGCATAAGCCAGCATAAACGGGTGCAAACCAATTTCCGTCACATCATGGGTTTGCGGGCCGCTGAATATGTCGGTATTCATATCCCCAATTTTGCCCACCGTAAATCGCGTGTCGCAACCCGCGATCTTGACCTTGCCGTCGGCCAGCGCAGCCAGCCGATCAAAATGGTAACCGGTCACTTTAAGGGGCAAGTTATTCCCTGGCTTCGCGGGTGTAGTGGTGTCCGCCGCCAGCACATTGCTGCCCAGGGCCAGCCCCCCCGCCAAGCCTGCGGCAAGCCCGGTAGATTTAATGAAGTCGCGGCGCGAAAAATCCTGGGTAGTCGCTTCTTTCTTTGTGCTCTTGGTCATTCCTGTTCCTCCCGAAAAAGGGGTCAGACCCGAACGGCACTGACTTAAGGGATAAGCATATGAAATAAATGGAAAAAGAGACTGGCCCAGGGGTAGGCTTCAAATCGCCAAACCATCCACCACCAGGAATCCAATCTCCCATGCATGCTACGTCTTCTCTGCTTCGCCATCAACAAAATCCACGATACTTAACCGCATGAAGGTGTTCTCGAATAGTTATGTGCTGCGCCCCCGGTATATTCAGACGATTTTCAGCGAGAAATGCCTATAAAACAAGTCTAAAACTGTTGCACGGCTCAGCCCGCAGGCGCAAAATAAACTACTGGACATAATCACAGTAGTGCAGGTGCCGCCATGGCTAATTCCGCTGCTTCCCCCTCCCCGGATCGAGCCCGTATAAATGAAATGCTCGGCGATAAAATCACCCTCCTGGCGGGCCAGCTCGACGCCGGCGGTTATCGCATGATCAAGTTGATCGCTGAGTTCGATGAGCGCCAGGCTGTCACCTGAGGCGGGTTCCTTGCTGGTAAAGGTAGTCGAAGCACTGGTTGCACCCATCCAGGAGAAAAAACGGGCACAGCTGCTGGAACAGAGACTGCAAGAGGAAGAAGAAAATGTTTCCGCGGGAACGTTTTCACAGCCCATAGAGCAAGATGACCCGAATCACTTCTACCAACTGATTCAACACACCCGCGCCGATGCCCTGGTGACACTGGCGGAGCATTTCCTCGCGACCTGCGGCGAGAAAAGCGAATTCAGGGGCCTGAAAGGTGAGCCGTCATGGACCAGAGGGCAAAAGTGCCAACCCAATGTTCCTCCGGTTATACCGGCAGAGAGCTGGTTATATACAGGCGCAACTACATGCCTTTAAGGATGGCATTCGTACCAACGGCAATGCCGGCACTGATTACGAAAAAATGCCCAACTAATGTGGCAGGCGGATGCCCAGGCGGGTATGAGCATGCCCAAGGGGCCATGACTACTGCACGGCATTAGCATTGGGAGATCATGATGACTGGCGCTTGCCAACCATTAAAGAGCTGCAAACGACAGCCAGCTTCCGCAATACTCACCCGGCGGTTGATACCCGTTATTTTCGAGGAACGCCACCAGGCCCGTCAGGTTTCTGGGCGGGTCCGCGAATTCCGGATAGTGTGGATTCCGGGTGGCACGTAGGTTATCCCGATGGCCATGTGATGGCTTACAGCGCTCATGCGAATAAGTTTATTCGTTGTGTTCGTGCTGATAACAACGCCATGTACCTCTACAGTGACTTTATCGATAATGGCGATCGGGACGGTGACGGATAAAGTCACAGACCTGGATTGGCAAAAAAGCACCTGACGCGACACAGCGGGGCTGGAGCCCCGCCATCAAGCACTGCGAAAGCCTAACCCTGGCAGAAAAGAGCGATTGGCGACTGCCGAATATGACAGAGTTGGTTAGCCTGGTGGATTACACTGCCTTTGACCCCTCTATCGACAGTAAGCTGTTCCCCGATACCCAGGTGGATTTGTATTATTGGACCAGTACCAGTGATGTTTACCCAGGTGCAAAAAATATGATCCCTACACTTCTTCAAAACGGACTGCGCAATGAGGAAATGGAGCAAGGCACAAAAATTGAAAACCATGTGGCGTGGGGAATTAGCTTTTAGGAAGGCGGAGCTTGGCGCTATCCTAAACAGAATAGATACTACGCTCGCTGTGTTCGCTAATTAACCACGGATAATTTTAAGGTGCCACTATGAAGTATATTTATTCTAGAAGAGCCGTGTTGTTCCTTACGATAGTGATTGGCTTGGGCGTGGCGTACAGGGACATCAGAATTCCTGCGACGCCCACACTCGTCACTCAAACGTTTCGCATATCCGGTGTAGATGAAAACGGCTCCAAATTCGACTTGAATGCCGCCGACTTATATACTGTATCCGCGGGAAAAATCAGTTCCAAAAGCAGCTACTGGAAGCGTATCCAGTAGCAACCCTCAGCCGTTGAAGCCGCACCCGGTGGCAAGGCGTAACAAGGAGAGTAGAGATTCATGCTGTTGCTTCACACTCTGGCCAGGATAACAATCCATGCCATAACAACCTGCTTCCTCGCACTGATCATACTTGCATCGGCGGCATCGTTAGCGGAAGAAACCCAACCAGCAGATATTGCCAAGTCGTTCATCAACTCACTGACCAAGAGAGACGCGGCCGCCGCCATTGCCCTGCTGCACGATGATGCTGTGCTCGAAATGCCCTACCCGCTGGCGTTCGGCGAAAACAAGTATGGCACCCACAAAATGTGGGGAGAGCCCCTGCGTACTTACGTCAAGGGAATCGTGGAACGGAACTCGAAAATCGCCTTTGATAATGTGGTCTGGTACGAAACGGATCGCGATACAGTGATCCTGGAAGCCAACGGGGATCTGGTTCGCTCAAAGGACGGACTACGCTACCAGAATAAATACCTCATCCTGTTCGAAACCAGGGACGGGAAAGTGATCACCTGGCGAGAGTACTTCAATCCCGTCGTAGCTGCGCGCACCTTTGGCATTCCACTCGAGTCTCTGCCTTACTAATCACTACCGCCAACTTACCGAGCACGCCAGAAGTATATGGGGCTTCTCCTCCTAGGAAGATCTACAAGTCCTCCTGTCCGGTTAGGGCGTGCAAAAGAAAATACTGCAATGAATTCGTCAAATGGGTGTTCATTCCCAATACTGGCGATATCCAGGGAAATCTTCGGCACAAGCAAAGTAAAATAGTCAACTACAATCAGGCAGAGGGTCTGCTAGTCACCCAGGCTAGGATCCAGCGCCCGGTCAAAAGGCAGCTCGTCCAGATGTTCAACGTATTCCAGCGGGTCGAACGGCAACTGGCCTGAACCTATTCTGGGCTTCGCCAGATCCTTGATTCCCTGCGAAGCATTGGCAAGACCCTGCCAGGGTATGCCATGAACCTCAGGCGAATCAGGGTACTTTGCCTTCCATATATTATGGCGCAATAACATACGGTTGAATGGGGCCTTCATGTGAATCGTATTGGCCATCATCGGAAATTTCTCTCGCGTATCACCAAGCAGGAAGTAAAACGCCGCCGGAATACCGCTGGCCTCACCAACCGGGTCAGATGAGATCATGTGGCGCTTGTAATTGCCCTTGACTATGGCGCCAAGTCGCGGCCCGGCATAAATAAAATTGTAATCGCGATGGCCGTGGGTATCTCCATTCAGCAACAGAGCAGTCTGATCTAAACCATCAATAATCCGGTCACCCGGTACCTCATCCAAAGCGCCGCCCAACCGGGCAAAAGTAGTAAACAGATCCGTTACGTGAATCATGTCACCAACCAGCTGACCCTGTTCGATCATGCCAGGCCACCAGGCCATAGCCGGTACACGTACACCGCCTTCAGTGAAATCACCCTTACCACCACGATAAATGGTTTCGGAAAAGCCGGTACCCGGGGGAGAATTATGGGACATGGGACCGTTATCAGCCATGGCGACTATCAGAGTATTTTCGGCAATACCCAGCTCCTTGAGCTTGTCCATGACCTTGCCGACGAAAATATCAACATTACACTGCAGGCCATCCTGCAACAGGGCGCGAGCGGGCGAACAGTTCTTTGGACGAATTGGTAAAAAACTCGTCATCAGCGGCCAGTTGGCGACGTAAAACGGTTTGCCTGCCTTGGCGTTGCGCTCAATGAATTCCAGGGTGCGCTTCTGCGCTTCAGGGTCGATTTCTTCGTAGGTCTTAAGCGTGTTATCACGCCACTGCCGGGTCTTACCACCCTTGGTACCCTCAGCGACCTGCACCCAGTCCTTGGTAATGAAGGTGTCGTCTAGCTTATAGGGATTGGGTGGCAATATACTTTCGTGCAGGCCCATGGATGCATTGCCCTGCTCGGCCTCTACAGTACTCAAAGACAGAAGCTGGTTGTAACCGGTAAAAAAGGCCTCATCGAAGCCCTGCTTGTTCGGATAGCTCTGCTCGATATCACCCAGGTGCCACTTGCCGTGGAAGGCGGTGGCATAACCATTGCCGGAAAGCACTTCGGCAAGTGTGACTTCTTTAGCGCCCATGCCGTGACTTTCGAGCAACATCCCAATGTTGTACATCCCCACGCGTACCGCCAGGCGGCCGGTCATTGCTGCCGCCCGGGTGGGCGTACAGCCAACTTCGGTGTACATACGGGTAAACATGATCCCCTCTGCCGCCAACTTATTGAGATTGGGCGTTTTCAGCCCGCGCACTTGCTGGATGGCCGGAATGCCCACGTCGCCAAAAGCCGTGTCATCCCACATAATGTGAATAAGGTTTGGCGGCTGGCCGTGCTTCTTTTCCAGTGCAGCCAGTTTTTGCTTGAGGGTTTTGTCCTCGGCCGCCCATTTCTTACCGTTTTGGGCTTCCAGAACATAATATTCGGCGTCGTGGACAATATCCTTGGCGATGGCTGTTACCGCAAGGCCGGCCAGCAGCGGTGCGGCCGCGAGTGATATGAGGATATTTTTCCAGTTCATAATGTCTCCGGAATGGATGGGGCGCAGGGCCCGTTACAAGGAAAGCGGCTATTTGCCTGTCGCCGCTGATTGGAACCAAGCAGCATAGTAGCTAACTTCTATTTGGCTGCCTATATCGAAATGCGAATCTTTTCAGACAATTCACCCTGGCGGACCTGTTCCAGATTGTGAAGATTCCCGCGCGGATAGAGGCCCGCTTTAGCCCTTGCACTTGCCCTCTTTAAAGGGGTCTGACCTCTTTTGTTCTTTTGTTGGCCGAGATACATCTTACGCAGGCAGCCCTGCTACGGTATTATTTTCGATCATCCAGTCCGAGCGAGAACCCAAATGAAGCAATGGAAGGCTTTAGCCATTATTTTTTCCCTGGGGGCGACACAGGTATTGGCTGCGAGCGATGCCCCGCGCCTGGTACTGCAGATCACCATTGATGGCCTGCGCGGTGACTTGCTGGACCGCTATGCCAACAATTTTGGCAAAGGCGGCTTTAATTACCTTAGTCAGAAAGGCGTAGTCTACACCAACGCCCACTACCTGCACGCCAATACCGAAACCATCGTGGGCCATACCACCCTTGCCACAGGCGCCACGCCCGCAGTGCATGGCATGGTCGGCAATGTCTGGTATCACGCAGATTCCGGCGAACTGGGCTACAACATCGAGGATGCCGAAGCGCCACTGATACCGACGCGGGAAGAAAGTATAGAGGGCGCCCAGGTAGACCCCGCACAAAAACGCGCCCGCTCCTCCGGTCGCTCCCCCAGGGGTATTCTCGCACCCACTTTCAGCGATACCCTGAAAATTGCCACCGCTGGCAAAGCGAAAATTTTCGGTATCTCAGGCAAGGACCGTAGTGCGGTGGCCATGGCCGGCCAAACCGGCGCCGCCTACTGGTATTCCACCGATAGTGGAGATTTCCAGAGCAGCACTTACTATATGGAGAAATACCCGGCCTGGGTAAACAGCTGGAACAGTCAGCGCCAGGCGGAAAAACTGGGTGGCAAGCAATGGCAATTGCTGCTCGATCCGGGCCGTTATCAGCCCGGGCGCCGGGACGACCGCCCCTACGAAGTCGACCTGAAGGGGTATGGCCGTACCTTTCCCCATCCCTTCGGTCCGGCGAACCATCCCCTGTTCTTCACCCGTGTGTTGCTCAGCCCCGAGGGGGACCGCCTGCTGCTGGATTTCGCCAAGGCGCTGATCGAGGCCGAACAAGTCGGGCAGGATGAGGTTACCGACTACCTGTACCTTGACGAGGACGTCATCGCCAGCAAAGGGCTGGGCAGGCCCGCGGTTGCCGCCGCCTTGGCTACCGAACTGGCCAAAACGCCCGGAATCGGCGGCGCCATTACCGCAGCCGATACCATGCGCGGTAACCCCACCGGCGCCGCGGCAGCGGTTAAATACAACCACCACCCCCAGCGCTCGGGAGATATCTATATTTACCAGCAGCCCTACTGGTTCATGTTCGACCGCGGTCCGATAGCAGCGATGCACGGCTCACCCTGGAGTTACGACAGCCATGTACCCCTTATATTTGCCGGGCCGGGTATAGCGCCTGGCCGGGTGGATCGACTGGTGCACCCTATAGATGTCGCTCCGACACTTTCCGCACTGTTGCAGCTTTCGCCGCCGGCGGCGGCCCAGGGCAGCGCACTAACGGAAGTTATCAGCTGTTGGCGCAGGACAACTACCTGCCCGTGAGAGTCGAACTTCCTCACCAGCCCCTCTGTTCCACCACTGTTTCTGAAAACTTCTTTGGTACCGAGGTAGTTTTTGCCACAGAAAGAAACGCCGTTTTCGTCGAAACCTCTACTATGAAGATCAATCTGGCCAACCGCAGCGAACTTCTACGATTGTATTGATGAATTGAATTCGGCCCCCCACGGCTGGGATTTAGATATCAGCGCGGTGAACCCGTGGGCATGGTTAATGAGACCGCACAAAGCTGGGGGTTTTTTCACCTGGGTCAGTTTGCCGCGGATTACAGCAAACTATTTGGAGAGTTGCCCAGCCAGACCCTGAAGTAAAATTCCATCACGGAAGGCTGTATTTTTTTGCTACGCTGGCCGCGATAAAAAACGGGAAAATGTTTCTAAACATGTGGGCTCATTCTCGTTTCTGTGAGTAATGAAAGATCAAGCGCGCCTGCGCTGAAAGGCGTACGCACCCAGGGACCAAAAGGTCTTGATTACCGATACCCAGGCGCTCATATTGGGTTTGGCAGACTGACCCCTGGCGATACGCGCCAATTGTTGTTCATACCATGTGATATCCAGCATCGCCATAAAGTCCAGGCTGGCAATACCGGTGGTTAGTTTTTTCAAGTCAATCCGATACCCACTATCCCGTAACAATTTGTCTGACAACATTGGATCAACAGCGAGAGGACGGGCGAGCCCGATCATATTGGTCGCACCGGAGGCGAGCGCGGCCTCCATGGCGACTGCGGAACGGAAACCACCGGTAACGACCAGCGGTATATCCAATAGAGCCTGTGCTTTTTCCGCGTAGTCGAGGAAGTAGGCTTCCCGTTTTAGCGTGCTCTCTTTTACGTTGGCACCCACCATACTTGGGTTTTCATAATTGCCGCCTGAGATTTCAATCAGGTCGATGCCCTCCTCCTGCAAAGCTCGAATCACCTCCATGGAGTCTTCCTCACTAAAGCCACCTTTTTGAAAATCCGCGGAATTTAACTTCACTCCTACCGCAAAATCTTCTCCCACTGCGCTCCGAATGGCACGGTAGATCTCGAGTAGAAAACGCATGCGGTTGTTCAATGTGCCGCCCCATTGATCTTCGCGGCGGTTGTGGTGGGGAGAAAGAAACTGGTTGACCAGATAACCGTGCGCGGCATGTATTTGTATGCCGCTAAAACCACAGTCCCGGGCCTGCAACGCCGCCCAGGTGAATTTCTCAATCAGCTGTAGTATTTCCGCTTCCGTTAACTCACGCGGGCAGTTAAATGTACTCTCAAGACCGTTTTCCAGGGGAATGGCCGAGGGCGCTACCGGATGCTTACCCACTAAATTGGGGATCTGCTTGCCGGGGTGATTCAGCTGTATCCAAAGTTGCGTGTTGTTCTGGCGACCGGCTTTGGCCCAGCGGCGAAAAAGCGAAAGATCCGACTGCTGATCCAGCACCACGTTTTTTGGCTCACCGAGCGCCGTTCTATCGATCATCACATTGCCAGTGACCAGCAACCCTGTACCTCCTTCAGCCCAGGTGCGATACAAACGGAATAGCTCTTCAGTGGGCGCATTGCTCGCGTCTGCAAGCTGTTCGCTCATGGCCGATTTAAACAGTCGGTTTTTCACATGACACCGGGGTGTGATGTCAATCGGCTGGGCGAGGTTGGAGCCAGGTGTTGAGTTATTTGTCATAATGAATTTCCCGTCTGCATGCGCTGGAATTTGCGAAGGTGAGTTGGCCCTGAGTAGTCATCAGGGTACTGAAAAAGGTCCACAGGTGTCGTAGAAGATCGTTGGGGTTGCCAGACACCTGGTATTGCAACAGGTTGCCCTGCCAGCTGTTGTAAAGTGCCGGGGCGAGGTTCTCGGCGGCGATATCGTCTCGCAGGTCACCCTGTTCCTGGGCGAGCTGGATACCCATTCGGAATTGCTCAATCCACTGACACTCTACCGCTTCGATAGCCTCGCGACAGGCGGAACTGGCCTGGGCGATCTCGGCAGACATGGCGCCCAGCAAGCAAGCGCAGGATTGCCCCGCATCCACTTTGTGCTGAACCTTGTTTTGAAAGCTGCACCAGAGCTGTACCAAACTCGGTTCCCGCTCCAGTCCTTCCGTTGCCCGCTCAATTTCTTCCACCACCCGTTCACCGTAGTGCTGAATGACCTCGGCCACAAAAGCTTCTTTACTGGGGAAGAAGTTGTAAAAAGAACCTTTGGGCACACCCACAGCATCCAGGATTTGTTTGATGCCAGTGCCATGGTAACCGTGACTTGTCAGCAGCTCAGTGCCAACAGCCAGCAGATCCTCTCTGGTCTGATCACTTTTGCGGGGTCTAGCCATATATAATAGACCGGTCGTCTGTTAATTACAGCCAGTTTACGACCGATCGTCTTGGAATGCAACTTCTTTGCGCAGCCTGCATGCCCCGGTGTTGATTTGACTCACACTGAGACCAGGTCTGTGGCGTCCTGCGTTACTCCCCAGGAGCCGCAAACGGGTTGGGAATCTCTATATCCTTACTGAGAGGCCACTCCCTCACCAATACTGGCATGTGCCCCTTTGGGTACCATTTCTCCGGCGGGATCTCATTGGCCTCAATGGTCTCGTTGATCACGTCGTAGACCTGATGGCGCGGTGTGTAAAGTCGGCCAATGGGTGATTTTCACGCCACCGGCATCGTAGACCACCCCACCTTCTTTCATGAAGTCGAACTCGTGAACCACCGGGTCGTAACCCTCGCCGATCGGGAAGCCGTTGAAGCTGTCCCTGTGCCAGGCGGTCATTGCCAACATGTGCTTAACCATGTGAGCAGTGCCGTACTGGGGCTCGGAACCACTGGGGCCGTAGATATTGAGTGGGAATACGTGGCGCAAGGGGGCGGCGATTACTCCCCACCCTGGAAAAGTTAAAAATTCGCAAAATAATGGGTGCTTGATCAAGTGAAGTGCGGCAAGCTGAGCTTTGTCAACCACCGAAATCGATCTGCCGAAGGTGCCACTGTGGAGCCGGTAGCAATACATCACCGCTATGCATTATTTGAGGAACTGGCAGAGAACCTCGGTGGCTGGGATATCGACTTTGTGCAACTGAGTCGCTCAGAAGGCGACTTCGAACTTCAGCAGATTCAATCCGATACCTTATTTTTGGCCCAGTCCAGGTTAAACGCGCAGTTTGAGCAACGCGGCAATCCAGCCCCGGGGTATCGCGCTTTCGCGCTGATGGCACCCCAGTGTTCCGAAATCAAATGGTCTAACCGGGGCATCACACCCAGGTCATTGATTGTATTTCCCGCGAATGATGAATTCAGGGCAACCTCTCTCAACCACTTTCATATTTTTACCCTGGCCCTGCGCAACGACTTTCTTGAAAATGCAGCACGAAGCTTTTATAACAAAGCTGTTACCGACTTCCTGGGAGAAGCCGGCTCTGTCGCGCACTGTCATCCCGACAAGATATCCAGGCTGCGACTCATGCTGGTCGACCTGATGCAGAAGGCCAAAAACGGGAACAGTAAAATCAGTACTTTCTTTACGGGAGAGGTGGAAAGGCAAATCTGCTTCGAAATCCTGAACTGCCTGGATCACTCCACCGCGCACTCGCGCGGTGTAGACAGGAGCAAGCGACATCGGGCAATGAAACTGAGTCTCGACATGATTGCCAGCCGGTCACCACAGGATATCAGTGTTCTCGACCTGGTAAATAACAGTGGTGTGTCCCAGAGGACACTCGAGTACGCTTTCCTGGATCGATTCGCCATATCTCCCCAGCAATACCTTAATGCCCTGCGCCTGCATCGTGTTCATCTCCAGCTGCTGAGCTCCGACAAACGCGCTACCACTGTGGAGGAGGTCGCCCAGCAGCACGGCTACACCCAGTCGGGGCATTTTGCCCAGGCGTACCGGGCGATATATGGGCAATTGCCCTCCAGGACCCTGAAGCAAAGCTCTTGATCCACCTCCTGCCCGGGCTTTTTTGCGGATTTTTACCCTTTCCATCGTTCGCTTGAATATTTATATTATAATTTATTGATCAAATATCTTACAGAAACACGATCTATCTCGCCAAGGTTATAACATATGTCCTATAGCAAAGCTGATCTCCGCACATTTCTCGAGCAGGTAGCGCCGCAGACCATCCACGTATCACGGCCCGTGGACCCCGCTTCCCAGGTGGCCGCCCTGTGCTCCGAGACCACCAGGCCACTGCTACTTAATAACATCGAGGGCTTCCCCGGCTTTACCATTACCGACTGCCTGACACGATTCAGGGATACCCAGGCACTGGCACTGGGTATCGAGGGCGGCCCCGGCGCTGTAATACCCGGCTATGTGGCAAAGCTGGCCCGGGGGCCCGGCCCCACGGTGGAGATCGATAACGCCCCCATCAAGCAAATCATCTGGCGGGGAGATGACGCCCGATTGTCTCGCCTGCCCGTGCCTATTCCCAGCGAGGGTTATGACTTTCCTCACCTGGACATCAAGGCGGAAGATTTTCTATTCCCAACCATCAGCGGCGGCATGGGTGTTACGCGCCACCCGGATGGCAGCCTCAACACCTTCTATACCATGGCAAAAGTGATCGAAGATCAAAGAATCCAGTTTTTCATGCTGCCGGGCCACACCGCCGCCAACGTGGCAGCCTGGTCAGAGCTGGGAGAGCGATGCCCAATGGCACTGGTGATCGGCTGCCACCCAGCCTATGAAATTGGCGCGGCATACACCGGCCCGCATGACGGGTTTAGCGAGCTGAACATTATTTCCACAATACTGGGCGCGCCGGTGGCCACAACAAAAGCGGAAACTCTGGACCTGCAAATTCCCGCGCTGGCTGAGATTGTTATAGAAGGCTACATAGATCCCGAGAAAGCGCCCTATCTCCACGCCTCTTCGCATTCAGACAGTTTTGCCCCGATTTTATCGCTGGAACCCTTTTTCGATATCACGGCAATAACCATGCGGGAGAATCCCATCTACCGGCATATACAACCCAACCGCTTTACCGAGCACCACTCACTGGCCGAATTCATTACGGTTCCACCGTTATTCTCGCTGCTGAAAGCCAAGCGACTTCCCGTGATCGATATTCATATGCCCCTGCACTCCTGTGGCAATTGCGCATTTATCCAGATGCGCGCCAACAACCCGGTGGAAGTACGCGAGGTCATGCAAACGGCGATGGCAAACCCGATGAGTCCCCGGCTCACGGTCGTGGTAGATGAGGATGTTGATATCTACAACACCAGTGATGTGTTGTTCGCCCTGTCTATCCGCGCTGACGGCCTGAACAGCGTAGAGGGCTTCAACGGCACACGTGGCTTGCCAGAACCCCTGACAACGCTGATCAATTCACCAACCGACATCAGCATGTTGCCCAACAACCGCTGGGCCATCGATGCCACCAAACCATCCCTGGCGCAATTCAACCGCCGCGAGGAATTCGTCAGACTTCGCGCCCGCGGTGAAGGGAAGGTGAAGCTGGCTGATTTTGCAGACTAACCTGAAGTGCGAAATCCCAATAAAACTGCAGCGAGTCCGTTAACCCGCCACGTTTCAGCGTTCCCAGTCAGAGGGTTTTAATTCAGCCTTGAAACCAAAGCCCATACTGTTATCAATCAAACGGATATTGCACGGCGTGAGACAGTAAAAATCACTGGCCATGAGCCTGTCCACAATGAGTTTTTCCTGCTCATTAGACGGATTGTCACGAAGACTGGACAAGCTGGGAAACTTGTTCAGGTACAAAGCCAGAACCCGTTCTCGCTCCTGCACAGGCGATACGGCGACGCTGCCCTCTATCTGCAAGCCACTAATGGTGAACCAATCGCTGTGGTCCTTATTGATCGTGACCGCAATGCGAGAATTCGTAGCGCCATTCTGGCTGTGGCGACTGCTCTGGCTCGAGATGAAGTAGAGGTTGAACGCGTCATCCGCCACGAAAAACACGCTGGCTGCCCAGGGCGTATTATCTTCACAAGTCGCCAGGGACATGACATTACATTCCTTAAGCAGGGAATGTATTTTCTCAACTGATGCTTTATCCATCCTTCCTCGCACGGCCCTCAATAATATCTAGCCGAAAACTTCTGTATCCGGGAACCAATGCACCCAGACCATCCAGAACACACCGTTATGCAGCGGCCTTTTCGCCAGTTTCCCGGCGGGGGTTTGGCCGTTAACATCGATGTGTTCCACATCGACCACGCGACCATCTACAGTGCGCTCGAATAAATTCACCACATCAAATTCCACATTGTATGCGATGACATATTCACTACCACCAAGGCTGAATTGATAGAGGGGATTTGCCCGTAAAAAAGTCCCGGTGAACGCCGCCTGCTCGCCGCCGGCATCAAGCCCCCAAATCTGCTCCTTGGCTGGCAGCCTATCGTCCTCCATCGCCAGCGTTGGAAATATCGGCCCATGCTCTGCACTGAACTGTTTCACCATAGGACCTTCAAACGCAGCCATCAAGAAATTGTCCAGCGCTCGATCAAACTTGTATATAAACACCTCCGCGTCCGGATACAGTTTTTTGAAGTTTTTCCAGGATATCATCGTGTTGGGGTAGGATTTTATTTTCTTCTCGGAGAATTCGGCACGTCCCGTGATCTGCTGTATTAATTCTCCCGATTCTCTGTCAACCATCAGCAAATTATTGTGTGTTTGTATCAAAATGCCCAGATCTGACTGGCCTTCGCTAATATTTTGATCATACACAACGGGCAGGTTACTCAGCGCGCAAAATGTCATAACAACCTCTTCGCCACCGATCTCGGCTCCGGCAATATGAGGGATTTCCAGGTGTTTTTTCGGGTAGCCTTTGGCCTCTCCATTTATTTCTACCGCATAAATAACATCATCATCGGCCAGTAATTTGTCTGCTTCAGCCACCGTCACATAATTGGCCCCGTATTGGGCTGCCGGAAACAGCGCTGTCAGCATGAAATTGGCGGCGATGATACACAGGACCACACCCGCACTCGCCAGTACCATCCAGATACTACGCCAAAACTGATATTTGTGGTTCATCCACCACAATGCAGCTAACAGCGACAGGTTGACAGCGATAAACAGCCATTTATTGGCAAAGTAGCCGACGACCCAATCCCTCGGTAGATTCAGGCTTTGGCCTGGCTCTGTCATGAGTACGGCCAAAAAGATAGAAAAAAACGCGGTGACCATCGCGAGTGTGACAAAAACCGATAGGGGTCTGGAATTATCTTGTGTCATGTTTCTCTGTGCCTCTGCTCACCACAGAGTAGGAAGCTGTGGCTCACCTTCCCACTCTTTATACGTCAATAACCTGCAAAAGTCGGGCGCCGCATCGGCAGCGCCCGCCTGGCAGCGATTTAACGAACGCCGCTGCGCGCCATGCCCTTGGGCGAGAAGTACTTATCGTTCCGGGCCACACCATTTTTGAACTTGCCCGGAATGGGCTTGGCATTGATATTATAGACACCCTGGAGCAGGTCATAGGCACCATAGGACATGCCGTAAATGGATTTCCGATCGTACAGGTTGGCCGAGTAAGCGTACTGTACTCGCCACAAATTACCTCGGCCATCGTACATCTCCGAGGCCAGGGCGCTCCAGCTATCTTCGTCAATATAGAAACGACGCTTGCTGTAGAGGTGGCGCTGACCCTCCTTCAAGTCGGCTTCGACAACCCAGACCCTGTGTTTCTCCCAGCGGATATACTCCGGCTTGATGAACTTCTCACCCAGGGTGTCTTCCACCCTGGCCTGGAACAGGAAGTCATAGTTGGAGTAGGGAACAATCATCTCCTGCTTGCCAACCAGCTTCCAGTCAAAGCGCTCGGGTGATCCGTTGTAGAGGAAGGAATCGTCGTAGGTCGAAGTGCCCGCTACAGCGGGGTTGGGCGTATCGAAGGAGACCGCGGGAGCGAGGCGGACGCGACGCTGACCGACCAGGTACTGCCAGGCCTTGCGCCCCTTGCCCGCGGTATAGTCCGCGCCAGGCTCATGCACCAGGAGGATTTCTCCGGCGCGGCGCGCTGGCGCCGAGTAGTTGATCCGCAGTTTCAACCAGGATGTGTCACCCACCTCCTTTTCGGGGTCGTCGAATATCTTGAATACGTTGTTGAATTGCCCGCTCGTAGAAAGAACAGGTTTGCCAGTGGAGCCCACGTAATAGGTATCAAATTCCGCCGTGTGGTCGGTGGCGTAGCGAATCATATGGTTCCATATGACCTCCAGTCCGGTCTGGGGCAGGGGAAACGGCACACCCGGCAGGTTGCCCTCAATTTTCTGGCCATTATCGGTCAAGCTGGCCGCCGTCGCATTCTTCCGGGAGTTCGCGTAATACCAGTCCGGGGTTACGAACTCACGCTTGGAGGGGTAGACATCCATGCGAAAGCCGTCGGCACCAAGCTTTTCGAACATCGCCTGGCTGCCCACGGTCAGCATATCGGTATGCTGCTGCCAGTTGTTGCCATCGATGGTGTACAGCGGTGTTTCGCCCGCATAGGGGTTGATGTAATTATCCGACTCCGCCACGAAACCAGTGGGGACAGGTGTACCCTCGCCATTCCAAGCGGGAATACTGCCATCCGCGTTGCCGGCGAACTCCGCGCCCAGTGGCGTCAGGTCCTGGCCCAGGCTGCCTGCAGGATCGGCTGTAATTGTGGCAGACGCACTGCCGGCGATAATTGAACCAAGGCAAAACGTTGCCAGTATTTTTCGGGGAAGCATGATTTTATCCTCTTACTCGTGATTTTCGGGTCGGTAGCACATCGATCCAACCCTCGGAATGCCAAACATTTTTGTTTATGTTATAACATATGACGTAAATGTAATGTCTATTGACTGTTTTGTCAATAGACATTTTTCATTAAACAAGCACATATATCCACATTTATCTATAAGTCTCGGTTTTTACAAAACTTTTTATATTATAAGATTACTGCGAGCCAACCCCGACGGGAAGACTGAGATCAGGGCAGGGAGCAACGCCCTGGAGCGACAACACCCAGGGTTATGCAGAAAATTTCGAAGGAATACGTGAGCTTTTCGCCGCCAATAGCGACCTGACCGACCTGGGAAAACCGATCATCCAATTAGTCTTACTACCTACCGATCGGACTGCCCTGTCCCCAATATGTCTAGCAAAACAGCACTCAGTGCCCGGGCGCCATAAAGCACGGCCTCCGGCTCCATATAGAAGTTGGGATTGTGGGGGTAGGCGGGAAAATTCCCCGCCTTCATTTGCGCCAGCACATCTGGCGGGCCGCTGCCCACCTCGACCATAAGGACTTTGGCAGTGGAGTTTTTACCTGCGAGCATGTGAAAATCTTCGGAGCCCATATACGGGTTGCCCGCCACCAATACCCGGTCGTCACCCAGCATATTTTTCATGGCGTCCGTGGCTCTGTGGGTAAGAGCCTGGTCATTGGACACGGGAGGCACCTCGGACTTTATGGTGTAGGTCGGCATGCTGTCGTCAGGCACGCCATACATCCTGGCGACACTGTCGGTAACCGCCTTGATGCCATCGACCATTGCGTCTCTCACCGACGGGTCATACCAGCGCAGGTTAAGCTTAAGCGTTGCGCTGTCGGGAATCACATTATTCGCCAGCCCCGCCTGAAAAGCACCGACGGTGAGTACGGCGGGCTTACTCTGGTCGACCAGGCGGCTGACAATGGTTTGATAGGCCATTACCGCCTGGCTCCCCATCACCACAGGATCAATTGTCAGGTGCGGAATGGACCCATGGCCGCCCTTGCCACTGAGCACCACATCCATCTGGATGGAACCGGCCATACGATAGCCGTGCGTCAGGGCCACCGAGCCAACCGGCCAGAACGGCATTTGATGCCCGGCAATGAGATAGTCAGGCTGGGGGACCATATCCAGAATCGCATCGGCAACCATGGCGTGAGCGCCGGACAACAACTCTTCCGCTGGTTGTGCGACCAGGATCAAGGTTCCGGACCAGCGGTCTCTCAACGTCATCATTACCTCGGCTACGCCCATCAACCACGCCGAGTGCCCATCGTGTCCGCAGGCGTGCATAAGGGGCACGGTCACCCCCGCCAAATCCTCCGCTATTTTGGTGCTGGCGTAGCGTATGTCGACAAGCTCTTCAACCGGCAGAGCATCCATATCGCTCCGAAATAACACTACGGAGCCCGGGCCGTTCTCGAGGACGCTGACCACACCGGTGCCTCCAACCCCCTTGATGACCTTATAGCCCAGCTTTTCCAGGTGGGCCGCAATGGTGGCCGCGGTTTCGAATTCCTGGAAGCCGAGTTCCGGGTTCTGGTGAAACTGTTTGAATGTCGCGATCAATTGGGGCGCACTGCCCGCAACAATATATTTCACCTCGTCATCGATATCGCCGGCGGAGGCAGCCGCCACGCAGAAAGGCAGCAGCATCAAGAGCCGGGTAATTATGTGTTTTGAGTTCCTGTTAGCTGCTCTGTGACTGCGCATGGTGGTGTAATACCTCTGGGGATGGGAAAACAAAAGCTAAGTATAGCGTGTTAAAAAGAAGCGTCACTGCAACCTACATTACCTTTTGGACGTTGAAACATTGCCCTGGACAGTCATAATCCGGCAATGCACAACAGGCTTGCCACCCGGATATCCGCAAACCGGTGACTTCGGCTACATAAATAGCTGGCCATCCGTGCAATTACCTGTAACTTTCATGGTTTTCTGGAGGGAATAAAATGCACAGCGGCCACTGTCTATGCGGTCAACTACGCTTCGAGGCGGACGGGGAGCCTAAGTGGGTATCCTACTGCCACTGCGCCAGTTGCCGGCGCCACACCGCATCGCCGGTTACCTGCTTCGTTAATTTTAAATCGGATCGTGTCCGCTTTAGTGGCGACAGAACGCTGTACGACTCGTCCGAAGGCGTTACGCGCAGCCATTGCGCGATTTGCGCAACGCCCATTTCATATGAAACAGTGCGCAGGGGCGACGAGATCGATTTGTACCTCAATGCCTTCGATAACCCACAGGACTTCAAACCGCAAGTGCACGCCTTTTTCGAAGAACACATACCGTGGTTCGACACACAGGACGACCTGCCGCGAGAGTAGCTAGTCGGCGCGAACCCAGGGTTTGTTGATATCCGGACGCTCACCGTCAATCAGCGCAATAGTCCAGTCAATATGGTACTGGTAGGCCGCCTCGGCACCCGCCGGGTCACCGTTGACGATGGCGTCGGTCACCCGCTGATGGTTGCGAATGTACATCTGGCCGTACTCGCGCACGGGAATGTAGGCGGGGAAGAAAATCGCCCAGAAGAAGAAGCCCAGGCGGCGGGTCGCCTCATTCAGTTGTGGCATCTCGGCCACATCGTGTACCACCATGTGATAGCGCAGCAGCACCATCAGAAACTCGAAGCCATCCAGTTGGCCGGCATTTTCCCGGATAAGACCCATCGCATCCAGTAGTTTGACAACGCTATCATCCCGGCGGTTGATACGCCGGGCGGCAAAGCCCACACCCAACTTGCCAACAACACTCTGGATACGCCACCAGGCACCGACTTCCTCCTGATCCATGCTGCGGATACGTGCTCCCTTGCGCGCAGTGAGGTCTATTACCCCCTCACCCGCCAGAAGATGAATGGCCTCGCGCACCGGCACGATACTTACATCCAGTTCTTCCGCCAGCTGCCGCGCGACAACACGCTCGCCCGGCTGGTAACGCCCCGTCAACAAGCCCTGGATGATGGCCTGCAGTACACGATCGGAGGAATCCCTGCCGGTGCTCAGGCTTGCAAAGATATCGGGAAAGGAAAAATCGGTGATGTCGCTCATAAAACCAGCATCCTGGCTGTTTTCGATATTATAAGATTCTACCTTGCTCATTGTGCTTGCACCATCCCGTATCCGAACTAAGCTTGTATTCAGGTGGGGATGTTATCACTTTTTATTGCACATATTATAACTAATTGTTGATTTTATGTGTATTGACGCTATTATTGGCCTTAATATTATAATCTTTAGTCCGTAGTGAGGATTCCAGGATGAAAAAGCTCGATCGCCGCGACTTTCTCAAGTCATCCTCCATCGCCGGTATCGGCGTACTGAGCGCCGACAGGGCCTGGTCACTGATGACCCTGGAGCCTGTTGGCGACACCCTGAAGACAGACTACCCCTACCGCGGCTGGGAAGATGTCTATCGCAAGGAATACGAGCACGATGTGGTGGGTTTCTCTGCCCACTGCGTGAACTGCCACGGCAACTGCGCGTTCAAGATCCTGGCCAAAGACGGCATCGTGGTACGGGAGGAGCAGCTGGCCCAGTACCCACAGATTGCACCGGATATTCCCGACACCAACCCCCGCGGCTGCCAGAAGGGCGCCATCCACTCACAGGCCATGTACGACCCCGATCGCATCCGTTACCCGATGAAACGGGCCGGCGAGCGCGGCGAGGGGAAGTGGCAGCGTATTTCCTGGGATCAGGCCACAGAGGAAATCGCCGACAAGATCATCGACCTCTATGAGGCCCACGGCCCGGGCTGCCTGGCGACCCATACCGGTACCGGCACGGTGTCCAACGGCAAGTTGGCGGCGGGCCTGCGCTTTGCATCGCTGCTGGGCGGCATTCAGGAGGATTCCCTGACCGATGTGGGCGATGGCCAGTCAGGCCAGTACCTGGCCTTCGGCGACAACATGCAAAACGCCACCTCAGATGCCTGGTTCGGGGCCGACTACTTATTGCTCTCCTATCTCAATGTCAGCGTCACGCGTATACCCGACGCCCACTACGTGTGGGAGGCCAAGTACAATGGCGCCCGGGTGGTGGCCACCTCGCCGGACTACAACCCCACCGCCATCCACACGGACCGCTGGCTCAATATCCAGCCCGGCGCCGACCCCTTTCTGTATATGTCCATGGTGCATACCATCCTGGAGGAAGACCTGGTCGACGCGGGTTTCGTTCGCGAGCAGACGGATCTGACCCTGCTGGTGCGGGATGACAACGGCAAGCTGTTGCGCGAGGCCGACCTCGAAGCCGAGGGTGCGGACGATGTGTTCTACCTATGGGACGAAAAGACAGGCAAAGCGGTCAAAGCCCCCGGCTCCATGGGCAGCGAGGCGAAGACCCTGGACCTGGGCGGTATCACCCCCGCCCTGAAGGGCAACTTCACCGTGGGCGACATTGCGGTGCAGCCGGCCTATGTGCACATGCGCGCGGAGGCCATGAAATTTTCCCCCGAGGCCACCCGGGAAAAAACCGGCATTCATCCCGACATCGTACGCGACGAGGCGCGACGCTTCGCCGCGGCGGAAAAAGCGGTGATCGCCGCCGGCTTTGCCTCGGCCAAAATGTTGAATGGCATTTACACCCAGTGGGCGCAGATTTTGATGTGCGCTCTCACCGGTCACAGCGGCGAAAGGGGCGGTTACTGGAGCCCGTTCAGCATGTGGGGGTTTGAATCCACTTTCTATCTGGGCTTCATGCAACTGGGCAAAACACCGCGCATGGAAGCAGGCGGCCTGGGGGAGTTTGTTCACGGCAAAAAAATTATTGAGGCCAGGCAGTTCTACGATAACGACAAGCTCAAGAAGCGCGCCGGCTTCGACGTGGAAGAGATGCAGCATATGATCGAAGAGGCCATGGAGACCGGCCAGATGCCGGTCTACGAGGGTCTCAAAGGCGCCATTTTACAAGCCGACAACAAGTTCGCCCGCAACAAGGGCCCCCATTACCGGGAGCGTATGCTGGAGCATTTTTCAGAGCTTTTCGTCAACATCAACGTGCGCATGGATTCCACCGCGATGTACGCGGATTACGTACTGCCCGCCGCCGGGCATTACGAGGGTTGGGATTTTCGGACCACGCCCCTGCACCGTTTTGGCAACCTGTTTACCGCACCGGTAAAACCGATAGGCGAGGCCAAACCCGAGTGGGAACTGTATGTGCTGCTGACCAGAAAAATCCAGGAGAGGGCCATTGCCAGGGGCATTGCCTCCTACCAGGACGGCCCCTTTACCCGCGACCTGCACACCATCCATGACGACTACACCATGGGCGGAAAACTGATGACGGCGAAACAGGAAGTGCGCTTCCTGGTGGAAAACAGTCCGCAGTTCCAGGGCCAGCCCTTTGACGAGGTGGTAAACAAGGGCTTTGCCACCATCTGGGAAAGCCCCTCCCCGGCCAGCGCCAAGGTGACCCCCAACCAACCGGTACAGGCCTGGAGGCAGCAGTTGGAGGACAAGGTGCCCTACCCCACACTGTCCGGGCGCATCACCTTTTACTGCGACCACGACTGGTACCAGAAACTGGGCTCAACAGTACCCACCGCCAGGGATAACGCCGGACCAGCCAGCTCGAACTATCCCTATACCTTTTACACCCCGCACACCCGCTGGGGCATACACACCACCTGGCGCTCCAACAAGTACATGATGCGCATGCAACGGGGTGAGCCCTATGTCTATATCAGCCCGGTCATGGCGGCCGCCAAGGGCATTAAAGATGGCGGCCAGGTACGGGTATTCAACAACCTGGGGGAGTTTTACGCCCAGGCCAAGGTGGCGCCCACGGTAAGGGATAACCAGGTGATGATGGAACACGCCTGGGAGCCCTACCAGATGCGGGAGCAGAAAGGGCTCAACCATGTTGTCGCCACCCTGATCCAGCCGCTGGAACTGGTGGGTAACTGGGGGCACCTCAAGTTCGACATGTACAAGTGGAACCCCAACCAGTTGTCCAATGAATCCGGCGTGGATATTGAATCCGCCGAACGCGCACAGGAGGCCTGAATCATGAGCAACAGACAACTCGCCATGGTCATGGACCTCAACAAGTGCATCGGCTGCCAGACCTGTACCTCGGCCTGTAAAACCCAGTGGACCAATCGCAACGGTCGCGAATATATGTACTGGAACAATGTGGAAACCATGCCCGGTGATGGCTATCCGCGCTTCTATGAGGCCAGCGGCGGCGGTTTCGATGAGAACGGCCAGTTGAAGATGGGCAAACTGCCCACCGCCGAGGACTACGGCGAGCCCTGGGAGTACAACTACGAAGAGGCCCTGATGACCGGCACCGACCCCTGGCTGCGCCCCAACGTGAAACCCACCTGGGGTCCCAACTGGGATGAAGACGAAGGCGAAGGAGACTACCCCAACAGCTATCACTTCTACCTGCCGCGCATCTGCAACCACTGCACTAACCCGGCCTGCCTGGCGGCCTGCTCGCGCAACGCCATCTATAAACGGCAGGAAGACGGCATTGTGCTGATCGACCAGGAACGCTGCCGCGGCTACCGCTACTGCGTGACCGCCTGCCCCTACAAGAAGGTGTATTTCAACGAGAAACTATCCAAGTCGGAAAAATGCATTTTTTGCTATCCAAGAATCGAAAAAGGCCTGCCTACCGCCTGCGCCCAGCAATGCGTGGGCAGGATTCGCTGGATCGGCTACCGGGACGATAAAGAGGGCCCAATCTACACACTGGTAGACAAGTACAAGGTCGCCCTGCCCCTGCACGCGGAGTGGGGCACCGACCCCAACGTATTCTATGTGCCGCCAACCGCCCCGGACGCGTTTCTCGCCGATGGCAGCCCGGCGGATGAGGATCGCATCCCCCTGTCCTACCTGGAGAGCCTGTTTGGCGACGGCGTTCGCGCGGCACTGGACACCCTGGAAGCGGAACGCAGCAAAAAACGTGCGGGCAAGGGATCCGAACTGATGGATACCCTCATCGCCTACAAGCACAGCGACATGTTCAAGTTGGGCTGAGCCATGACTAATCTGACAGACAGTGCCGGCGCACGCACCCGGCTGCCTCAATCGCGCTCACGGCTGTTTCAATTGATCGCCCTGGGCTTTGCCCATCCACTGCCCGAGTTCCATCATGTACTGACCGATGGCAGTTACATCGAGGCCCTGAACAACAGTGCCGCAGACGCCGTCGCCTGTGACACTGTGCTACCTTTTGCGCAGTGCAGCTTCATCGATTTTGAAGCGGACTATATTCACCTGTTCCAGATGGGACGGGGTGGCAAACCCGTCATCGCCCTCACCGCCGGTGATCACAAGGAACTCAATAAAGAGCAGGGCAGGCCTGAATTCCTGCTGCAATACACTGCCTGGTACAAACACTTCGGGCTGAAGATAGACGAAAACGAGGGCGCCAACGAACTGCCGGATCACCTGGTCTGCCAGCTGGAGTTCATGTCCTGGCTGTCACACCTGGAGGACACCGCGGAGGATAACGGCGCCCTGCAACGCGGTTACCGCAGCGCACAGCGGGATTTCCTGCAACGCCACCTGCAACCCTTTCTGGAATTGCTGGTTACCGAACTGCAGCGCGCTGCCGACCGGCCCCGCAGTAACCCCATCCATCTGGCGCTGGCGGCACTGGCGCTGGAGGTGACAGACACCCTGCTGCAACAGTTCGATGCCGCGCTGGAGAACTCCAACCAAACGACTACCAGTGGCGATCCCGACCAGATCGCCGCTGTCAATTTGTGGGGCTAAACCTTATGAAGACCACCATTGCATTACTCCTGTGTGCCGCCATACTTACCGGCTGCAGTTCCTCCGAGCCCGAGGCTCCCACCGGAGCGAAACCGCAAGCTGCCGCCGCCGTGATCGACGATACACCTGTTGAACCCCTGGAGATTGGCGGGAGCATCAGTCTGCTACAGGCCAGCGGTGACCTGCGCGACCCGCAGGCGGCGGGCTGGCGCGAGGCACAGGAATACAGCATGGACCTGGGTATGGCGCCGCCGGTACACCAGTCAATCAATTTACGCCTGGATCCCAGCGCGGCAACACAGCGGATCTACGTGCGCGCCGCCAGCGACGGCGAGCGCCTTTTCCTGCGCTTGCGCTGGCCGGACGCCTCCGAAAATGCCACTACCAGCCGCACTGATTTTGCTGACGGCGTCGCCGTACAATTTGCACTGGGTGATCCCGCCACTACCTCTTTCATGATGGGAGCGCCCAACGGCCCGGTGAACATCTGGTACTGGAAAGCCGGCCAGACCGAGGCCCAGAACCTGGCTGCCGGTGGTTTTGGCAGCACCACGCCACTCGATACCGCCGGCCTGGAGTCATCCAGCTTGTTCCGCGAGAACGGGGAGTGGGTGGTGGTATTAAGTCGCCCACTGCTACAAATTGGTGACCACCTGGTGAACCTGGAGAGCGGCACCGCCAGTGTGGCTTTCGCCCTGTGGCAGGGCGACCAGCGGCAGCGGGACGGTCTCAAGCATGTTTCCTTGGGTTGGGTATCGCTGGAGCCTGCCCTATGAGTAGCCCGGTTGAATACATTCCCACGGTTGAAGCGGTGGTGCCAATAGAAGATTGTGGCCGCGGCCATGCCTGTAGCTTTTGCCCCGAAGAAGACAGCTGCACGCTGGACAAGGCAAACCACAGCAAAGTACATATGGAGCGGCGGCTGTCGAAAATGAACTGGATTATTCCGGTGATGGCCAACAAGGGCGGCGTTGGCAAAAGCACAGTGTCGGCCAACCTGGCGGTAGCATTGGCCCAACTCGGTTATGCGGTGGGCCTTGCGGATGCCGATATCCACGGACCCAACGCCGCGCGCCTGTTTGGTATGCAGGATGAGAAGGTGAAGGTCACCGGGCGAGGCATCAACGCGCCCGAGTATGACATCGAACGCCGCGGCGAAAATACGAAGCAAGGCGCATCTACAAGCCGCGGCACTCTACGGGTGGGTTCGCTGGCGTTCTTCCTGGAAGAATTCGATACTCCCGTTGTCTGGCGCGACGCCTACAAGCACGACTACATACACCATATGCTGGGGTCTTTTGACTGGGGCGTGCTGGACTTCCTCATTGTCGATATGCCGCCGGGAACCGGCAACGAACTGATTACCCTTGGCGATGTGCTTAAAGGATGCAATACCAGCGCACTGCTGGTCACCTCCGCCGACGCCATCGCACTACAGGATACGCTCAAGGCAGCACGTTACTGCAAGGAGACCGCCCTGCCCGTGCTGGGTGTGGTGGAGAATTATGCGGGCACCATCTGCCCCCACTGTGGCGGTGAATTCGACATGTTTCCGCGGGCGCCTGAGGCAGAGAAATTCGCACAGCAGGGGATAGCGACACTGGCGCGCCTGCCGTTCACCCCCGCCATCGGGGCCGGCGCCGCTGCCGGTGCACCTGTCGCCGGAGACAAGAATTCACCCATGCACGATGTTTTCGCGGCATTGGCAAAAACCTGCCGGGATGAACTGATAGTGCAACAAAGGAAAATGATGTCGTGAATGCATCACAACCACTGACCTCCCGCCGGGGCTTTCTGACAGCACTCTTTCCCGACCCGTATAAATCGTCCAGCAAAACCGGACTCACCACAGTCGCCGAATTGCGCCAGCAAACTGATGCGGTGTTATGGGCTGTGGCGGGTGATACCCCAGACAACATCTTCGTGGCAGGCGACGACGGTGTGGTGTTTCATTTCGACGGACACCACTGGCAACCCGAAGACCTGGGCAGCAAGCTCAATGTGCATTCCCTGTGTATTTCCGGGGATAGGGTATTTTCCGTGGGCTGGTTAGGTCGTATATGTGTGCGCGAAGAGGGTCGGTGGAGACCCCTGCAAGGAGGGCAAAATGACAGCAGTACCGTCAATCTACCCCTGTTTGAAATTGAAGCCGCCCCCGATGGCAGCCTTTGGGCCGTGGGGGATTACGGCCGCGTCACCCGCTATAGCGGCGAACAATGGCTGGAGCTCGATTGTGGCCACGCGGCCAACTTGCGCGCCGTCCTACCCCTGGCCGATGGCCGGGTACTGGCAGCCGGGCTGGGCGGCATAGTACTGGAACTGCGTGGTGGACAATGGCGGGAAATCAAGACCAACACAGGCTGCCCCATTGTCAGCATGGCCTGCCTCAACGAAGACACCGTCATTGCGGTTGGCGGTGAATACAGCACCCAAACAAACGGGTTTCTGGGACGCATCTTCCTGTACAGCGAGGGCATCTGGTCAGCGGTAGACATCGACTACCCCCTGCCGCGTTTGCGACGGGTGCGCCGCGAGGGGACCAACATACTCATCACTGGTGACGGCGGCACCGCCTTTCGCTGGACTGAGAGCGGCGTAAGCCTGTTAGCCACCCGCTTGCGCTACGACCTGCACGATGTCATCAGTTTCTCCAGTGGTGAGGCTCTGATATGCGGCGACAACGGCACAGTACTGCAGGAAACCCCGCACGGTGAGCAATCCGAGCCTGCGATCGACGACCACACAGCCCGTTGGCTGACAATCTCCAATGGGGAGACCAACAAGACCCTGCGCGCGATCTGGGCCATTGACGACAAACACATAATAGCCGCCGGCGACTCGGGCACCGTCCTGCACTATTGCGATGAAGAAATCACCGTCCACCAAATCCCCGGCAACCAACGCATCCACGCCCTGTGGGGTAGCTCGCCCAGGAATATCTACGCGGTTTGCGATGCGGCCGCCATTCTGCATTTTGATGGCACTCAGTGGAACGAGGCCCATCGTGGAGGCGTCGATACGGCGTTGCTGGCCATTACCGGCTTTGGCCCCCACGATATATTTGCAGTGGGCGACAGCGGGTACGCACTGCGTTACGACGGCCTCATGTGGCGACAAATCGAAACTGGTATCAAGCAGGAACTCTACGGCCTGTGGGGCCAGGACTCCCAGCATCTGCTGGCTGTGGGTGGTGGTGGCGTCATTCTGCGCTGGAACGGTGAGCGCTGGAAATCGTTTGGCGCCGGCACCGAACAGGACCTGTACGGCGTACATGGCAGCTCCCTGAACAAACTGTTTATCGCGGGTTTGGGCGGTACATTGATCCGTTTTGAGGATAACACCTGGCACCGCGAATTCTCCGGCGTGCGCAGCGATCTGCATGCCCTGGTCAGCAGCGAAGGTGTTTTTTACGCCGTCGGATCCAACGGCTCTGTCCTGCGCAACGCTGACGGCATCTGGGAACCCGAGCACAGCGATTGTGACAACACTCTGCAAGCGGTGGCGGCGACACCTTCGGCCGTTTACGCGGTGGGCTCTGGTGGAGTGGTTTTAAAAAGACAAACCTAAGCGACAGGTCCAAACCGTTCAGTCACCAGATTTATTTGCAGCACTCCGCCAAGTGTAGAAATCTCTCCTATACTGTTTGCATGATTCGTTCTGCTGACAGATGGGATGCCGGATGGAAGATCAACTCATAAACCTCAACGTGGACGGTCGCCCTGTGGCCGCCCCGCCCAATATGTCCGTGATCGAGGCCGTGTGGTATGCGGGCTATACACAGGTGGAGGGCATAGGCTGCATGCAGGGGGTCTGCGGCACCTGCCGCATCATGGTGCAGCGGGCCGAGTCCCGGGAGGTCTCCATGCAATTGGCCTGCGAGACCCTGGTGGAGGAGGGCATGCAGGTCAACCACATCAGCTTCCAGGAGCGACGGCTCGCCCACCGCTACCAGATCGAGGACTTCCACAGCTCCTGGGACGCCCAGCAGCAGATCACAGAAATTTTCCCGGAGGCTGCACACTGCCGCCACTGCGGTGGCTGTGACGCCGCCTGCCCCCGGGGCATAAAGGTGGAGGAGGCGGTGAACCTGGCTGCGGGCAGCGACACAGCTAACCTGGACACCATCGGGGCGGGCGCGTTCTTCGACCACTGCATCATGTGCAATCTCTGTATGCATGCCTGCCCTGAAAATATCGCGCCCAACCAATTGGGCCTGCTGGTCCGCCGCCTGACCGCCTCCATGCTACTGCGCCCCACGAACCTGATCGTGAGGCTGGAGCAATTGCGCAATGGCGAGCTGACCATCAAGGACCCGGAACTGGGGGCGGATAGCGCACCGGAACTGGCGGTCGATGACGCCGCCCCCAACACCAGTCCACGCTGAGAGCACGGAAATCCGACATGCCTGACGGAATCCCCTATGCAGAAGCACTTGCCCGGTACCGGATAGATGAACCGCGACCCCAGCGGGAGGACGACCTGGAGCGGCAGGAACTGCTGCGGCGCTACCACCCGGATTATCGTGAGGGCGCCACGGTCTCACTCGCGGTCGGCGCGAACCGGGGCGACCCCTGCCAGCATGAACTGGCCAGGGTGCTCCAGGCCAACGCCCGGATCGAAGAAGTGGACCTGGCTGGCGCTCCCACCGTCGATACAGATGTGGTGATTGTGGGCAGCGGTGGCGCCGGATGCGCCGCGGCGTTGAGCGCGGCGGAAAGTGGCGCCAGGGTAGTGCTGGTCACCAAGTTACGCCTTGGCGACAGCAACACGGTGATGGCCGAGGGCGGCATCCAGGCCTGCATCGGGTCGGACGACACCCCCCAACTGCACTACGAGGATACGCTGCGGGGCGGCCATTTTCGGGCCGATCGTAAACTGGTGGCGCAGATGGTAATGGACGGCCCCGATGTCATCCGCTGGCTGATCCAGCAGGGCATGCAATTTGACCAGGAGCCAGGCAGCCAGCTCATGGGGGGAAATCTACTTCTCAAGCGCCCCGGGGGGGCCTCCAGGCCCCGCATCCTGTCCTTCAAAGACTACACCGGCCTCGAAATGATGCGGGTGTTGCGCATGGCGGTGTCCAATCACCCGCGTATCGAGGTATGGAACCGGACCCCGGTGGTGGAACTCCTGTCCAATGACCAGGGGGATTGCGCAGGCTGCGTCGTATACTGGCTGCAAAACCGGGCCTATACCCTGGTGCATGCCCCGGCGGTGATTCTCGCCACCGGAGGTATCGGTCGGATGCACCTTAATGGCTTTCCCACCTCCAACCACTTCGGCGCCATGGGCGACGGGCTGGTACTGGCCTATCGCCTGGGCGCGAAACTGCGGGACATGGACGCCTTCCAATACCACCCCACCGGCCTGGCCCGCCCCCAGCACAAACTCGGCGCCCTGGTCTCCGAGGCGGCGCGCTCCATGGGGGCGCAACTGCTCAACGGACGGGGCGTACGCTTCGTAGACGAGCTAAACCCCAGGGATCATGTCAGCGCCGCGATCATCCGCGAGTGTGAAGAGGGCCGTGGCATCGCGGCGGACAAGGGCACAGAGGGGGTGTTCCTGGATATCCCCACCCTGGAGCGCCAGAACCCGGGCATCCTGCAACAGTTCGGCAGCCTGGTGAACCTGGCCGAGCGCTGCGGTATCGACCCCAGCCAGACCCCGTTCCTGGTGTATCCCACGCTGCACTACCAGAACGGCGGCGTGAGGATTGACGGGGACTGCGCGACCAACGTGCCGGGACTGTATTGCGCCGGAGAGCTCAGTGGCGGCATTCACGGCGCCAACCGGCTTATGGGCAATGCGCTGCTCGATATTCTCAGCTTTGGCCGCCGGGCCGGCGCCAGTGCCGCCAGCCGCCGGGGGGCGGGAAGACAACAGAGGGTCTCCATTGATCATGTACACCAGTGGCAGCGGGAACTCACCCTGGCGGGCCTGCCCCTGGATGTGAAGGCCCCCGCGCTGTTCCCGGACTACGCTAATTTCGAAAGGCAGGGCGAACCCCCTGCCGCCGACGAACAATCATCGGGACAGGGTTGAAAGAGCGGAATTATGAAAACAGGGCAACTGAATCAAGTGGTACTGCACGAAGACAACCTGGTCGGCGCTGACCTTGAGGCATGGCTTGCCGGCAGCGGGGGGCAAGGCCTGGCCAATGCCGCCCGGGATCCAGGCGGCATCATCCCCGAGTTGGAGAAGGCCAACCTGAGAGGCATGGGCGGCGCGGGCTTTCCGACCCACCGCAAGTGGCAGGCCGTGGCCGAGCGGGACAGCGCGGACAAGTGGCTGATCTGCAATGGCAACGAGGACGAACCCGGCACCTTCAAGGACCGGCTGCTACTGGAGCGGGCACCCCACCAGGTGCTGGAGGGCACGCTGATCGCCGCCCTGGCCACCGGCGCCAACCACATCGCCCTGTACATCAACCCGCACGAAGAGCAGGCCATTGACAGCATGCGGCGGGCCATCGAGCAGTGGCAGGCCCATACGGGGGACCCTGTCTCCCTCCCCGATCACATCAAGTTCCTGGAGGTGGTGCCCAGCTCCGGGGCTTTATATCGGCGGCGAGGAGTCCGCCGCTATCGCCACAGTGGAAGGCGGTTTTCCCTTCCCCCGACGCAAGCCGCCCTTTCCCTTCGAGTCCGGGGTTCACGGCTGTCCCACCACCATCAACAATGTGGAGACCTGCGCCCACGTGACCCACATTCTGCGCAAAGGCGCCCAGTGGTACCGGGACCTCGGTATAGGCGACGCCGCCGGCACCAAGATTTTCTCCCTCAGCGGCGATGTGCTGAAACCCGGCGCCTACGAACTGCCCATGGGCACCAGCCTGCGCAGCCTGGTTTACGAATACGGGGGCGGCATGCTGCAGGGCAAGGAATTCAAGGCGGTGTTCACCGGCGGGCCCTCCAATACCATTCTCAACCGGGAAGATCTCGACGTGGCCCTGGATTTCGACTCAGTGCGCGAGCGCCACTCCAGCCTGGGCACCGGTGCCATGATCGTGATTTCAGAGGGTACGGGTATCGTCAAGCGTGTGACCCAGTACGTGGATTTTTTCGCCAGTTCTTCCTGCGGCCAGTGCCCGCCGTGCAAGATCGGCACCCACCAGATGTCGCGGCTGCTGCAGAAAATCGACACAGGCCAGGGCCGGCGCTCGGACCTCGACGCACTGATCAACCTGTCCCGCATGCTGCCCGGCAGCGGGCGCTGCGGCCTGGTTACCGGCGCCGCGACAGTACTGGACAGCTCACTCTATAAATTCAGGGATGAGTACGAGCGCGACCTGCTGGATCGCTAGTACCCATCGGCCTGTTCGCGGGGAATGCCGGACCCTTCGAGTTTATGGGTACATTCCAGTGGATCAAACGCTATTGCCGCCATACTACACCTCCGATGTGCATTGACCCTGGCAAAGGCGCACTGTAAACCGAGCACCACATTCGCGCAGAATTCCGGATAGGCACTAATTAGTGCGCATCCGGAAACGCCGCACTGCCAACTTCGCCGTCATTCCCGCGCAGGCGGGAACCCAGTAAAATCAAGGGCTTGCTGGATCCCCGCCTGCGCGGGGACGACAAATATGTGAGTTTCCGGACGGGCACCAATTAGCGAAATAAACACTTATACAGTTTCTATTCAGTTAACGTCGTGTATCTTTGCCCCTGAATGGCATGAGTCACGGCAATAATGACGGGAGCACAGGTGAACAGGAAATTCATACGGCGAATAATAGTATCTGGCGGCATGGCATTGTCCCTGGCGGCCTGCCAGACCATCGACCCGTACACGGGAGAACAAAAAACCTCCAATGCCACAAAAGGCGCCGCCATTGGCGCCGCGGCGGGGGCTATTGTGGGTGCAATCAGCGGCGACAACAATCGTGAGCGACGCAAGAACGCGGCAATCGGTGCAGGCATTGGCGCCCTGGCCGGTGGCGGCATCGGCCATTACATGGACCTGCAGGAAGCGAAGCTGCGCGAGCAGTTGGCAGGCACCGGTGTCGGTGTCACCCGGGTTGGCGATGAAATCATTTTGAATATGCCCGGGAACGTGACCTTTGCCACCAACCAGGCAGACATCAATGCCCGCTTCTACCCCGTACTGGACTCGGTGGCCCTGGTACTGCAGGAATACGAGAAAACACTGATCGAAGTGGTGGGGCACACCGACAGCACCGGCTCTGACGCCATCAACAGGCCCCTGTCCGAGCGCCGCGCAGCCAGCGTCGGCAGCTACCTGAAGTCCCGGGGCGTTGTCAGGCAGAGAATTGCAACATTTGGCGTAGGCAGCGATTATCCGATTGCGTCAAACGATACCAGCAATGGGCGGGCGCTCAACCGCCGCGTGGAGATTACGCTCTCGCCGCTGACTGCGTAAAAATGGTGCCCGTCCGTAAACGCTATTCCACTGTCATCGCCGCCCGGGCGGGGACCCACTTAATCACGATCCTCGCCTGATTCTGGTTTGTGAGGGCAGTTCCCCGAACATTCTTTTGTAGTCGGCTGCAAACTTGCTCATGTGCCAAAAGCCCCAGTCAGTGGCTATATCCCCAATACTGCGAGACTCCTGTGGATTCAATAGCAGGCGGTGGACGCCGGAGAGCCGCACTCCATTGATGTACTGCTTCGGCGAGACACCAAAGTGCTCTCCAAGCCCCTTGAATTATGGGGTCCGGGTGGCGGTGGAATGCCCGATAACTGGGGCACACAAAACGCAATGAATGGCATCCTGCAGTTTTATAACTGGATGCTTGAAACCAGCAAGGGCGGCCTCGATATGCGGTCACTTGGCATCACAGTCCACGAGTATGACTGGTCAAAGGTAAACAACGTCATCTATGAGAAAGATGGCGCGGTAATTCGCACAATACCCGCGATACACCTTGAGGGTTCCGTAAGTTTTATCCTGGAATGGAAAGGGATGAAGGTCGCATTTTCGGGAGACACCCTGGCCAACCAGTGGTGGATGGAGTCAGCACAAGGGGCGGACCTGGCCATTCATGAGTGTTTTCTGCCGAACGCGGACTTTGTCACGCGCTACAAATTCACGCCGGCAGAGGCGATCTACGTGAGCACCATGGTGCATACCACCGCGCCCGTATTTGGCAAGATCATGGCTATGATCAAGCCAAGGCAGGCGGTGAAAAATACGTGACGCCCGAATGGATATTACAGGGCTTTGCATGGGAAACCCTGCAGGTAATGAACGAGGTCTACGAGGATTTCAACAAGAAATTTGGTTCAGACTTCAAATTCCCGCTGCAACCAAAGGGGGAATGACCAATAATCGACCAACAGGCATATGATGTAATCACAATTGGAGCGGGCGCCGCGGGTGGTATTCCCGCTGCCGCGTTTGGCCTCGTTGAAAAAGATGAAGGCGTTGCGTTCCTCGTTGTAGGCCAGCGAATCGTAGTCTTCCATCCAGCCGGAAAAGCCCTTGGTTTTGACCTCTCTTGCAGCGATGAAGTCGCGGCATGAAGAATCCTCAGTAGCTGGTTCTTTCATCGAATTCCTGGTCATTCCTATTCCTCTGAATCGCCTTGGCTAGAATCCAGCGCTCGGTCAAAAGTAGTTGCTCCTCGAGTAAAAGGGGCGGTCCCATTTTACTGAGGTAAACCAGCAGCATACGGCAACCTGGCGACTTGGCAGAATATTACGCAAGGTCCTACTCGAGATAATCCTCGACGTCGAAAGGCATGTTCTCCCTCTCCCGCTTGATCCGCTCGGCGATCGCCTTCGTCTCCGGGCGGGCATTACTCAGACCGGTGTACGGGATGCCCCTGGCGTTCGGCATGTCGGGATACTTCTTCTTGAACATTTCATGTCTGGCCCTCATTCGATTGAACTGACCCTGGGTATGGATCAGCGGAACCAGGTGAGGATTTTTCTCATGCGGATCCTGGTAAAGATCAAAATAGGCCTTGGGAATACCGGACAACGCCCCCTCGAAGTCACCGATCCAGTGGCGCTTGTAGCGGCCCTTCACCGTCGCCCCGAGCCTATGGCCCGCGTAAATGAATACGTAATCACGCCGTCCGCTACCGTCCCCATTAAGTAACAACGATGTCTGGTCCAGACCATCGATGATCCGATCAGTGGGAATATGTTCGGTGGCACCGGCTAGCCGCGCAAAGGTGGTATAAAGATCCGTGACATGGATGATGTCACCGACCAGCTGTCCTGGCTCAATCACCCCCGGCCACCAGGCGATCGCCGGAACCCGCACGCCGCCCTCAGTAAAGTCACCCTTGCCCCCGCGGTACATAAGCTCGGTCATGGCCCAACCGGGAGGCGGACTGTGTGACATCGGCCCGTTGTCGGCCATCGCCACAATAATTGTGTTCTCGGCGATCCCAAGCTCCTTGAGCTCGTCCATCACCTGACCGACGAAAGCATCGAGACGCACGTACGCTCCCGCAACCTTGCCCCCGTTTAACGAACCCTTGGGTAACTCCGGCTTCATAAAGTTCAGCCAATTGGGCCAGTACTCGACAAAGAAAGGTTTTTTGGCCCTGGCGTTCTTGCGAATAAAAGCAAGGGTTCGCTTCTCCGACTCATTGTCCATCTCGTCGTAGCATTGGTTAGAGGTTCCGCAAAACTCCTTGCCCTTCTCGCCCTTCTTGCCTTCGATATTCATCACCCATCCGGTTGGCACCAGGCCGGGATTATCCAGGCGATAGGGGTCGGGCGGAGAGAACTCCGGGTGCATGCCTAGAATCGCATTTACGGCTGTTCCCTGAGGGTTGTACAGGGAGGTAATTTGGTTCATGGGCGTGAACAACGCTTCATCGAAGCCCTGGTTGAACAGATAGCTTTCCTCAATATCACCGAGGTGTCCCTTGCCGTAATGCGCCGTGGCGTATCCCGCGTCAGACAAAACCTCGGCAATGGTTACTTCTTCCGCGCGCAACCCGGAGTATTCGTGCGGCATCCCGACCACACCCATGCCGGAACGCACCGGGTGACGACCGGTCAGGAAAGCTGCCCGTGTAGGCGTGCAGGATGGCTCGGAGTACATGCGAGTAAAATTAATTCCCTCCGCGGCCATCTTGTTGATGTTCGGCGTCTCGTACCCCAGAAGCTGTTGCACCATCGGATTGGCCACCGCACCTACCTGCTGGTCGTCCCACAGGATATAAACGATATTTGGTGGCGCACCGTGCTTCTTTTCCAGCTCCGCGAGCTTTTTGTCCAGCACCGCGTCTTCGGCTGCCCACTCTTGCCTGTGTTGGCCCTCGAGGATGTAGTACTCGGCGTCGTGTACGATGGATTTGGCCGCAAAAGCCTGGGGGCCTATCGACCCTATCGCCAGCAGGGCGACAAAACGCCACAGCATTGTTAGCGGCATATTAGATTTACCTGTGATCATTGCCATTACTCCATTGGTAAAAGATTGTGTTTCTTCAGTTGGTGGGTGAAAACTGGACGACCCGCAGAGGATAGGGCGAGTTCTCAGCGATACGCTGTAACCGGGCTAAGCACATCCGCGGAACACAGGCCACCAACCGATGGGGCCCCATTGTTCCCCGTGCGTAGCGAATTATTTGCGACGGGTCTTGGCCCCTTTCTGTTTACATCTGTCGCAGGGAAAAAGTTGAACCACATGGCATAAAATAGACCTGCCTTGACACTCTCAACACGCACATGCTCCCCAAGGTCTGATTTGCCAAAAAAGTCGATTTCAGAAACATTCCTCCCAAAATCGTTGTACCAGACACCCAGACTTTCATAGTCAGCGTCCCAGTGCACGACAAGGTCTCGTCCGCCAATTCGCGTATTGATCAAATTTCCCTCACTTTTAACAAAGGGAACTGAATAACAAACGGCATCATCACCAATATTGATGCCCCAGACATGCTCTTTTGGCGGCAAGCTGTCATCTTCATGCACCAAGGTAGGGAAAACAGGGGCCGCTTCCTGTTTCTGCCTATGGATCGCCATATAAAACATCGCCTCCCAAAACTTGTCATATAGTGCAAAGAGTGGATTTTCCTTCATCAATATCCGCCGCCGGTGAAAGACTTGCCCTGAAGGGTATGCATGAGCGAACTTATCGAATGGCATTTTGAAGAGTGAATATTCAGCCATTGCCGGACCGGCTTTGCCGTCACATTCTTTCGTGCCCCAAATTTGCTGGATAGGTTCGCCAGAATTCTTGTCCCACATAACCAGGTTATTCTCCAGCTGCGTCATCACTTTTAGCTTAAGCGGCTGACCATCGATTTCGGGCTTAAGGGCCATGCCAAGGTTGGTCATCGCACAATAGCTCATAACGATATTTTCGCCGCCAAGGCCATCCTCAGTGCCCACAACATGAGGGCGCCATAATTCGTAGTCAGTGTGGGCGCGGGCTTCACCGTTGTGCTCAATAACCAGGACTTCCTGATCGCGGTGTACGAAGCTTTTCGCATCTTCGATAGAGACAAAGCGTGCCGTACTTTGCTGTGTACGCATCATCCAGCCGGGGTTGAAGTATCCACCCGCAATAAAGATGAACCAGATGACGGCGGTGAGATTGGCAACCCATGACACACCCGCACCGGTTTCCAGATGAATAAATACCATCGCGACTAAGCCAAGCGTAGCAGCAAGAAGATAAATATGGCGGCGATACCAGGTGCTCATCACGCTTGCACGATCATTTTTAAGCCAAAACTGGCTAACGTCGGCGATATCACGAAAAATCAAATAGGAGGGCCATAAGCTGATAGCTACCGAAGCCCAAAAACCTATATCAAGCATTGAAATATTCATCATCAGGCCACCGCCTCCAACACTGCGCTCAACCGATTCAGATCGGTCTCGGGGAAAAAATTGACCCAGACACACCAGTAGGTTCCGGCTTTAACCGTTTCAACTCGCGCCAGCTTGCCCTGGTCTGATTCACCCCAGAAGTCGATGGATGTCACCGGGGCGCCTGAATCATTGTAAAACACACCCACGCTCTCAAATTGCGGGTCGTAGGCTACAACGATATCCCGCCCGCCAACTGACACATTAATAAGGTCATTGTTCTCGCGAATGGCGTCCTGGGTGTAGGCCACGGAGTCCTTACCGACGTTAAAGCCCCACACGTATTCCTTGCTGTGCAATCTGTCGTCTTCATGTTCCATGGTCTTGAACAGCAGCGCTTGCGTCCGGTCGTGCGGGACAATTCCCCACAGGAATACGAGTTCTACAAAGTGGTCAAACAGGCACATAATCGGGTGCTTGCTGAATTGGGGTATCTTGTTGAGAAATACATTTCCCTCCGGATAGGCTTTGGCGAAAGCCTTGAAAGGCATGCGATAAGTCGGCCATTCCTGCATCCCTTCGCCATAGCGGCCATCGCGTTCGCGCGTGCCGTACATCTGTTGAATAGGCTCACCGGTATTGAGGTCTTTCATAATCAGATTGTTGCCGTGCTGGGCGATCACTTCCAGATCCAGCTTCTCGCCCTTGATTTCAGGCTTATAACCGTGACCGAGGTGGGTCATGGCACAGTAGGTCAGGATAACGTTTTCGCCGCCCAGGCCTTCGGGGCTGCCGGCCAGGTGGGGGCGCTTGATGTGATAGTCCGGATGGGCCCGCGCCTCACCATTGTTTTCAATCACGATCACACTTTCGTCACCGCGAACGAAGTCTTTCGCCTCTTCGACGGAGTAGTAGGTTGCGCTGTTTTGCTGGTTGCGCAAACCCACATGCAGCCAAATCCAGGGGAAACCCACCATAAAGGCATTGGCGATCGCCAGGGTAACTGTCACCCAGCCGATGCCCGCACCAAAGGCGTAATGCAATACAACGGCCAGGCCGGTGCCAAGCAGGCCAGCGGCAACCAGTTTATTCTCGTTGCGTATCGCTTTAAGCATGTTCTCGCGGGAGACATCCAGCACCGCCTGGGTGACATCGCCCAGGTCCCGAAAATAAACGAAACTTGCATAAGTGGCCGCTACGAGCGCGACCCAGTAAATCAATTCAAACATCATTAATACTCCTCACAGGAAAAAGGCGCACCGAAGTGCATACAAGACAGAACAGTGATAATACTATCATTGATATAATTGTCAATAGTTATTTTGGCTTATTATTTCCGATCTTTATCTGGCCTTGATAAACCAATAAACGATAGACTTGCAATCACAGTAAAGCAGGAGTAGCACAAGAATGGCCAAGACCGGGCAGCGGGTTCGAGCCCCCCAAATGCCGCCAGAGGAGCGCCGGCAACAGTTGTTAGCCGCCGGTGTCGCCTGCATTGCCAGCAAGGGGATTGGCGCCACCAAGCACGCCGACCTGGCCAGGGCCTGCCAGGTGTCGGTACCGGCGGTCTTTACGTATTTCCCCAACCGCGAGGCCCTGGTGACCTCGATTTTGGCCGAGGTGGGCGAGCAGTTAATGGAGCACGTTATTCGACCCGCCCAGGCCCTGCCTGACCCGGGGCAGCGACTGACGGCCACCGCGCCGCTGTTCACTGAATACGCGGCTCTGCAGCCAGATTATGTGAAGGTGTGGCTGATGTGGAGCATGCACTTTTCATCGGAGGTGCGCGCGCAATACCAGAAATTCGAGACAAGGGTCATCGAGGCCCTTGGCAAAATGATTGTGGAAGGGACGGGGAGCGACGGTCCTGAAGAAGATATCCAGGACAGGGCCCGTATGATCCTGGCTTCCTCCGCCTTCCTGGCCAAAATGGTGTTCGACGGTGTATCAGAAAAGCGTCGCAACGCCTTTGTGGAGCATGTACTGGTACCACTCACGACTACCTTATGAATCAGAATTGATAAACCAGCAGGAGAAAACCATGAGATCCATAATCAACGTTTTACTTGTTTTGGGACTGAGCATAACTGTTGCGCCGCTTAGTGCCGCCAATATAGTCCACGATGCAGAATATTATGTTCTGGAAAAACAGAACGGCGAGCGCTGGTCGGTCGAGGACAAAGACCTGGACAAGCGCCTGGCCGAATTTCGTAAGAAAAATGGCGGCAAGCCACCCAATATTTTCTACATACTGATCGATGACATCGGTTTTGGTGACCTGGGCAGCAAAACACTGAATGCGATCCGTGGTTACAAGACCCCAAACATCAACGAGTTCGCCCGCGAGGGCATGCGCCTGGCCCGGATGTATACCGAGCCCTCCTGTACACCCACCCGGGTAGCATTTATGACGGGTCGGCATCCGTTCCGCAATGGTATGGGCAATACGGCGGTGGACATCTCAGGCTTCGGGCTTGCCGATGGAGAGGTGACACTGGCCGAAATCCTCTCTGACAGCGGCTATAACACGGTACATATCGGTAAATGGCATATGGGAGACATCCGGGAAGCCTGGCCCACCATGCAGGGCTTTGACTACGCGGCCTTCCCTATTCACCAGCAGGGCCAGCTGACCATTTACCATGACGATGCCGCCGACGAGGAAATCAGCATTGGCATCGGCAAAAACAACTATGACGATCGCTACACGATGGACGAGTGGTTTCGCACAGATGCCTCATCCATGGTCACCGGGGTTGAGGGCGTGCGTGGCGAAAACGTGCGTGAAGTGCATATGCAGCCCGGCGAGCGCTGGACCGAAGCCAAGTATCACGCCATGAACGTGCGCTACCAGAACCAGGCCATGGAGCAGTTGCGCAAACTGGCCAAGGCCGACAAACCGTTCTTCCTGCAATACTGGCCGCTGTATCCGCTCACAGGGCCGCGCACTACGACGGACCAGTACACCACACCCAACGGTGGCGTCTACGTGGAGAAGATGAAACTGGTCGATCAATGGGTCGGCGACCTGATGGCCGAGATGGATAAGCTCGGTATCGCGGATAACACCCTTGTCATCATCATGGGTGACAACGGCCACTTCACCAAGTACTCCCCGGGATCAGGCTACACGCCCATGGTTTACAAGGGCGGCAAGGGCTCCACCAAGGAGGGCGGTGTTCGGGTGGATGCCTTTGTACGCTGGCCCGGCATGATCGAGCCCGATGCGGTAGCGGGCGATATTATCCATGTCACCGACCTGTTCACCACCCTGGCCCGCCTGGGCGGCGGCACGGATGAGATCCCTACAGATCGTGTCATAGACGGCATCGACCAGACTTCCCTGTTGCTGAATGGCGATACCTACAGTCGCCGCGACTACGTATTTCTTTACAATATCAATACACTGGAAGCGGTGGTCAAGGAACAGTACAAACTGGATTTGTCATCCGGTGCGGAGAATGCCATTCTGGCGAAATTCTATGACCTGTTCCGGGATACCCGGGAAGAATGGCCGGTATCCACCGAAGTTGGCGCCTGGGGCGGCGCCAAGTTCGTGCGCATGGTCAAGCGTCATATGGGACGCAAGGCCAAGTACCCGGATGCCCCGCCCGCCACCGGTATGCCCTATGCCGGCATCGACAACTTGCGACCGGAATCGAAAGCGGCGGTGCAAGAGTTTCTATACATGATGAAAACGCCGGGGATGTAGCTCGGAACCGAAGTAAGCGTGATCAGAATTTCAGGGACACGATACTTAACTGCGCGAAGGTTCTCTCGAGTAAATAGGTACTGTGTCCTCGAAGCTCCCCGAAACTTCCTGGGGATGTAGCTCAAATACAAAGCAAGCATGATAAAAACCCATTAGAAAGGAACGCCGAATGAAGCGGTTTGGGGCTCTGGCAACTATTTTATTACTGGGCGCGACGCAGGTAATGGCTGCGGCGGAAGCGCCGCGTCTGGTGTTGCAAATTACCATAGACGGCCTGCGCGGCGATCTGCTGGACCGCTATGCCGACAATTTTGGCAAAGGCGGCTTTAATTACCTGCGCAACAAAGGCGTGGTTTATACCAATGCCCATTACCTGCATGCCAACACCGAGACCATCGTCGGCCACACCACCCTGGCCACTGGCGCAACCCCTTCCGTACACGGCATGATCGGCAATGTCTGGTATCACGCCGACAGTGGCGAGTTGGGCTATAACATTGAGGACGCGGAGGCCCCGCTACTTCCCACCCGCAAGGACAGTGCAGAGGGTGCCCAGGTTGATCCCGCCCAGAAAAGAGCTCGCTCCTCCGGCCGCTCCCCCAGAGGCATTCTCGCCCCTACCTTCAGCGATACCCTGAAGATTGCCACCGCCGGCAAGGCGAAAATATTCGGCATATCGGGCAAGGATCGCAGCGCCGTCGCCATGGCGGGAAAAGCCGGTACCGCCTACTGGTATTCCACCAACAACGGCGATTTCCAGAGCAGTGCCTACTATATGGAGAAGTACCCGAACTGGGTAAATGTCTGGAATGGCCAAGGCAAAGCCGAACGACTGGCCGACAAGAAATGGCAGTTACTGCTCGATCCCGCCCGCTACAAGTTGGGCGATCAGGACGACCGCCCCTATGAGATCGATCTGAAAGGCTACGGCAGAACCTTCCCCCACCCTTTCGGACCGGCGAATCACCCTTTGTTCTTCACCCGGGTACTGATCAGTCCCGAGGGCGACCACCTGCTGTTGGATTTCGCCAAGACGCTTATCGAGGCCGAACAAATCGGGCAGGATGAAGTAACCGACTACCTGTCCATCAGCTTCTCAGCGGTGGATGCCGTGAACCACTTTTTCGGGCCTTCCAGCCTGGAAAATGAAGATGTGGTACTGCAACTGGATCGCACCCTGGCGGACCTGTTCCAGTTCATCGACAAGCAGGTGGGCCTGGACAAAACCCTGATCGTATTTTCCGCCGACCACGGCATGGCGGAAATGCCGGAGTATGCCACCGAGTTGGGCTATGACGCGGGTCGGATATATAGCGACGAGGTATTGGCCATGGCCAGGGAGGCCAGCGACGCAATCTTCGGCAGCGACAAACTGGTAAAAGACTTTTTCCGCCCCTACTTATACCTGGACGGGGACGCCATCAGTGCCAAGGGGCTGGACCGGCAAAATGTCGCCACTGCTATTGCGGACGAGTTGGCAAAAAAAACCGGCATAGGCGGCGCCATTCCCGTTAGCCGCATTTTAACGGGCAACCCCTCAGGTCCCGCTGCTGCAGTACGCTACAACCATCACCCCCAGCGCGCCGGAGATGTCTACATCTTCCAGCAGCCCTACTGGTTCATGTTCGACCGCGGCCCGGTGGCGGCCATGCACGGTTCGCCCTGGGGCTATGACACCCACGTGCCCATCATATTTGTCGGGTCGGGCATTGATCCCGCCAGGGTGGGCCGGCTGGTACACCCCATTGATGTAGCTCCCACCTTGTCCGCGCTGTTAAACATATCACCTCCAGCGGCGGCACAGGGCACAGCCCTGGTCGAAGTGCTCAATTAACCCATCTTTCGTGAAAACCGGCGGAAAATAGGGAAAATAGGGGACAGACTACGGTTTGAATAAACCGTGGTCTGTCCCCTATTTTTTGCTGGTTTGCGATACCGAATGAAGTACTGCACACCAGGAAAGCCAACGTCGACCCTTTCTATTCGCTTGACCCCCGACATCGGGGCTGAAACACTGGCGGGATTACGATCACAGGGACATTGCCATGATCAATCGCCGCCAGGTTTTGCAGTTGAGCGCCAGTATGCTGGCGTACCAGTCATTGGGCTTGAAGGCCGGGGAAGCCGCCTCTCCCCCTGCCAATCTACCGCTGATCCAACGCCCCATCCCCAGTTCTGGCGAGTTATTGCCGGTTATGGGCATGGGCACCTCACGCACCTTTGACACCGCCGCCGACGCTGAGTCGCTGGCTAAACTGACCGAGGTAATGCAGGCTTTCTTCGACGGACACGGTACGGTGATCGACTCCTCCCCCATGTACGGCAATGCGGAAACCAGGGTCGGCGATGTACTGCGTGCGATGGAAAAACCGCCCAAGCTGTTCGCTGCCACCAAGGTGTGGACCACCGGTCGCGAGCTGGGCATCGCCCAGATGGAGGAATCCGCCCGGCGCATGAATGTGCAGCGTTTTGACCTGATCGCGGTGCACAACCTGCAGGACTGGCAGACGCACCTGGACACGCTGAAAAACTGGAAGAAAGAAGGCAGGGTGCGCTATATCGGCATCACCACCTCCCACGGACGCGACCACGAAGATTTGCTGCAGATCATGCGCAGCGAGCCGCTGGATTTCGTGCAGTTCAGCTACAACATTCAGGACCGGGTGGCGGAACAGGCATTACTACCCGTGGCGCAGGACAGGGGCATCGCCACCATGATCAACCGCCCCTACCAGCGCGGCGCCCTGTTCGGGAAATCCCGCGGGCATGAATTGCCCGATCTCGCCGCGGAACTGGACTGTAGCAGCTGGGGCCAGTTCTATCTCAAGTTTATCCTCGGCCATCCCGCGGTAACCTGCATCATCCCGGCCACCGCCAGGGTGCACCATATGATTGACAATATGCAGGCCAATTTCGGCCGCCTGCCCGATCCGGCACAGCGTGAGGAAATGCTGCGGATTTTCGGGTCTTTGTAGAATGACTGAAAACACGCATCAGCCGGGCTTACTGCAACGCACCCTCGCCAGGGCCTGCGATATTCATCCCGAGGAAACGCGGGCCACACTGGCCTCCTTCCTGCTGGTGCTGATGTTAATGGGTTCCTATTACATATTGCGCCCGGTGCGAGACGCCATGGCCAGCGACTGGACGGACGCGGAGGTCAGCTGGTTGTGGACCTTCACCTTTTTCTTCAGCACCATCGCCGTCTCACTGTATGGCGGGGCGGTTACCCGGATTCGCTTCCAGCGCCTGGTGCCCTCTGTCTACGGGCTGTTCGCCGCCAGCTTTGTGCTGTTCTACTTCGGCACACAGTCGCTGACTGACCGGGTGTTGCTGGACAAGGCCTTCTACCTGTGGGTCAGCGTGTTCAGCCTGTTCCATATCTCCGTATTCTGGAGTTTCATGGCGGACACCTTCTCCAAACCCCAGGCCACCAGGCTGTTCGGATTTATCGGCGCCGGGGCCAGTATCGGCGCTATTATCGGCCCGGCAACCGCAGCTCTGTTGGTAGGGGATTTGGGCACGGACCCACTGCTGCTGATAGCCGCCACACTGATTGTGCTGACCCTGCCCATTGTCCACTGGCTGCAGCGCCTGAAACTGAGTGACCTGCACAACCGGGGCGTGGCCGTTGACCGCTCTGACCTGGGTAACATCGGCGGCAATCCGCTGGCGGGCTTTTCAGCGTTCATGACGAGTCGCTACCTGCTGGGTATCGGGCTGTTTATCTTTTTCTATACGTCTATCAGTTCTTTCATCTATTTCGAACTGAAGAACCTGCTGGCGGAATACGACCGGGAAACCCGCTCACAGATCTGGGCCAGCATGGATCTGGCGGTCAACAGCCTGACCGTGCTGGTGGCGGCCTTCGCCACCGGCCGCATAGCCAAGCACATGGGCCTGCCTTTCACCCTCGCCTCAATACCCGTATTGATCGGTGTGGGCATGCTGATCCTGGCGGCGGCCCCCATGGTGGCGGTGGTGGTGGCAATACAGATTATCCGCCGGGCGGGCAACTACGCCATATCGCGCCCCGCCCGGGAAATACTGTTCACCGCGGTGGACAGGGAAGTGCGCTTCAAGGCCAAACCGGTTATCGACATCGTAATTTACCGGGGCGGGGATATGCTCAACGCCTGGGCCTTTACCGGGCTGACGCAGGGATTGGGCCTCGGGCTTGCGCCGGTGGCACTGGTCGGGGTGGGGATAGCGGCCCTGTGGGCCGGTACCGGCATCTACCTTGGCAGGCGTTTTAATGAGATGAACCCGGAGGATTCCACGTCAGATACTCCGCTACAAGTTGAATAATTGAGCCGCCGGGTACTCCTTGCCCGCCAGACCTCCCAAGACCGTAGCAACGGCCGCCGGGTTGTCTATACTTTGGCATCGGAATAACGACGAGGTGCAATACCATGGCAACCGCCGCTGAATACAATCTGGGCCCCAACACCTTCCCGCGGGGTTGGTTTATCGTAGCAGAGAGCAAAGAGCTGGATGACGGCCCCATGGCCGTGCGGTTTTTCGGCCAGGACCTGGCCCTTTATCGGGGCGAGAGCGGCAGACCCGTGCTGCTGGACGCCTACTGCGCCCATATGGGCACCCATCTTACCGCCAGCACCAGCGCCATGATCGTCAAGAATGGCGAGCAGATCGAGGGGGACTCCATCCGCTGCCCCTATCACGGTTGGCGATATAACGCGGAAGGTCATGTTGATGACATTCCCTATTTCGACGGGCCCTGCCCCAAGTCCGCATCCATTCGCTCCTACCCGGTGGTCGATAGCATGGGCTGCGTTATGGCCTGGTACGACCCGGACGGGCGCGAGCCCGATTACGATGCCCCCTTCCTGACCGAGTGGGACGACCCCCAGTGGGTGCGCTGGGAGCTGGATCACCTGGGCGAACTGCCCATCCACTCGCAGGAGATCCTGGACAATATGGCGGATGTTCGCCATCTGGGCCCGACCCACGGCTGTCCCAGCGAGTACTTCGAGAATGAGTTCAAGGATCACATCTACATCCAGCGCCAGGGTGGGGAGATGCAGCTGTACGATACATACCTGTATACCACCACCTGGTACACCGGTCCCGGCATACTGCTGTCCAAGCAGGTGTTCGCCGGCAATGTCATCTATGAGTTGATCGCCAACACCCCGGTGGATGATGGCCTGACCAAATGTTGGCACGGCTGCCTGTACAAGGGCAGTGCGGAAGTGGCTACCGAGGAAGACAAGGCGGCCGGCAAGGCGGCCCAGGCGGGCGCACTGGAAGCTTTTGGTGCGGATTTCAACGTGTGGCAATACAAGCGCCCGGCGCTGAAAATCATGCAGTTAAAAACCGATGGACCTTTCCGCACGGGGCGCAAATGGTATTCACAGTTCTTTGCCACACCAGAAGATGCCAAGGAAGTGCAGGACGAAATCAACGGCGTGCACTACACCCTGGATATGGCGAAGCCCGAGGATGCCAATCACAACATTGATGACGGCTTGCCCTTCTAAGGACCCACGCGACGGACGAGGAAATCTTCAGTAAGATACGCGGTCTAATCCACAGACACTGTGAACCGGACCATAAGCGAACCATTCAATGAAGAGACTCCTGTTACTGATTCTGGCGTTCAGCCTGCTCCCGGCATGCGCCACCAGCCCCACCGGGCGCAAACAGTTGATGCTGATATCTCCTCAATCAGCCATTGTTGAATCAAAAAAAGCCTATCTCAGCACCATCGACGACCTGAACAAACAAGACAAACTGGTTGACGACCCGAAGATGGTTGACCGGGTCGCCACCATTACCGGGCGCCTGGTGACAGAAGCTATCCGCGTGTATCCCGGCACGAAGAAGTGGGAGTGGAGCGTGGCGATCATCGACGGCCCGGAAACCGTCAATGCCTGGTGCATGGCCGGGGGTCGCATGGCGGTCTATACCGGATTGTTCGAAAAACTGCACCTGACCGATGCCGAGTTCGCCCAGATCATGGGTCACGAGATTTCCCACGCCCTGGCCAACCACACCGCGGAGCGTATGTCCCGGGCCATGGCCACCACGTTGGGTGTGGTAGTTATCGGCGCCATGTCCGACAGGCCGGGAGTCGCCATGGGCGGTGCCGCCGCGGCGGCGACAGTAGCCCTGACGCTGCCCAATAGCCGGACAGCCGAATCCGAAGCTGACCAGATTGGCATGGAACTGGCGGTAATGGCCGGTTACGACCCGGATGCGGCCGTCACTCTATGGCAAAAGATGGGCGCCCAGGGTGGCTCCAAGCCGCCGGAATTCCTCAGCACCCACCCGGCGCCGGGTAATCGCGAGGCTGCCCTGGCCGCCATGATACCGAGCATGCGCCAGCTCAACCCCACCGGGAAGCTGGTAGCCGTGCACCCGATAGAGATTGTGCGTTAATCGATTGCAGGGGCTGACCTGGGCTTTGGTGCGCGGTGGTTGAATCAATCGCAGTGGAACAAGGTTCCTGTCGCCAGGCGGGATAGTATCTCCTGGGTGTGCTCACCGAGAGTAGGAGGCGGCCGCCGGTATTCCACCGGCGTTCGCGACAGCTTGATCGGATTGCCCACCAGTTGCAGCTCGGCATTTTGGGAATGCGGCACGGTCACCTGCATCTCCCGCGCCTGAATCTGCGGCTCTGCAAAGACCTCGGCCACCGTGTTGATGGGGCCCGCCGGCACCTGGGCGGCTTCCATTAATTGCAGCCACTCCTCTTTACCCCGCTGCAACATCTTCGCCTGCAGCAGGGGCACCAGCGCATCGCGGTTGTGTACGCGATCGCGATTGGTGATAAAGCGCTCATCATCCGCCAACTCGGGACAGCCCAAAACCTCCACATAACGCCGGAATTGGCCATCGTTACCCACGGCGACAATCAGGTGGCCGTCGTTGGCCACAAAGCTCTGGTAAGGCACGATATTGGGGTGGGCATTGCCCATGCGGGTGGGATTGAGTCCGCCTACCAGGTAGTTGGTGGCCTGGTTGGCCAGAGTCGCCGCGCTAACATCCAGTAAGGCCAGGTCCACATGCTGCCCCAAACCCGAGCGGCCCCGCTCTGCCAACGCGGCGAGTACCCCAATAGTCGCGTACAGACCCGTCATTATATCAGTGAGAGCCACCCCCACCTTTTGTGGGCCGGCACCCTCGGCGCCGTCCGGTTGCCCGGTGACACTCATCAAACCGCCCATGGCCTGCACCAGGAAATCATAACCGGGGCGATCCTTACAGGGGCCGGTCTGGCCGAAACCGGTGATCGAGCAGTACACCAGGGCGGGATTGTCCGCCGACAAACTGGCGTAATCCAGGCCGTATTTCGCCGCGCCGCCGACCTTGAAGTTCTCTATCACCACGTCGCACTGCGTGGCTAACTGGCGCAGGGTGGCCTGCCCCTCCTGCGTTTTCATATCCACACAGACTGACTGCTTGCCGCGATTGGTGCACAGAAAGTAGGCGGACTCCTCGGTCAGTTCACCGGCATCATCGGACATAAAAGGCGGGCCCCAGCCGCGGGTGTCATCACCTCCGGCCGGATTCTCGATTTTGATCACCTCGGCGCCCAGGTCCGCCAGGATCTGGCTGGCCCATGGCCCGGCCAACACCCGCGACAAATCCAGCACCTTGATATGGGACAGGGCGCCCATCAGAACGCGGGGATAGCCGTATGGGTGCG
>PVMK01115341.1_pt1 | contig 50636 bp, 39 predicted proteins | sample 1853481 | NCBI WGS metagenome assembly PVMK01 (sample SAMN08533507, study PRJNA380276) | Marine sediment metagenome, whole genome shotgun sequencing project.
GTGTTGTATCCGTGAACGTAGGCTTGATTCATATTGAATCTCTTTCAATTGTCTTCGTGCATCGCACTTGTCACTTCGCCAGCGCAAGGTTCGTTGACCTAGCCTTGATGAGGGGCTTCCTTGCACATTGTGCCAGCAGATCAAAAAGGATGCACAATCGGAACGACCGCAATGGGTCGTTCTCTGCCTATTGCTATGCAATATGGCGAGCGACTGGTTCTCGCTCCTTACCAGCCGCTTAGTTCAGGATTTCTGATTTCTGAAATTGAGCGACTGCTTTCGCGGCTGAAGCAGACCACCGCAGTCTACTTTTTATGCGCAGATAAACAGCAGCTCGCGGCCAACAACGGACACACGACCTACAAAGGAAAGCACCGTTCCAGGCGCGGGATTTCCTTAATTGCCTGAGCGGGTCACTACCGTGCCTAAATCTCGCCGTTAAAATCACGTTTGCCCAGGTCGAGTCCGTTGTGTCTCAGCAGGTTGTAGGCGGTCGTCATATGAAAATAGAAATTCGGCAACACAAAGCCCAGCAAATAGCTTTGGCCGGTGAATTTCACGGTGTGACTCCCGAGCTTTAGTTCGAGCTCACGAGTCTCGCAACCCTCGAACTGCTCCGGTTTGAACGTCGCAAGAAAATCCCGTGACTTATCGATCCGAGCATGCACGTCAGCAAACGTCTCTTCGTCATCGCTCCACTTCGGCATATCCGTGCCGGCCAGTCGCGCGGCGCAGCCCTTGGCGAGGTCGGTTGCAACCTGAACCTGGAAGATAAAGTTGCGCATAGTCGGAAACAGGCGCGCCTGCAGCAGTGCCGACGGCTCGATATCATTTGCTTCAGCGTAGGCTTCGGCCTTGGAAACAATATTGTCCAGGTTTTGCAGCATGTGACTCATGCGGGCGATACTTTGATCGTAGACGGAAATACTCATGGGACGATTCCTTATACTACGGGGCCGAACAATATCGCAGTTATTTGACGCCGTGCCAACAGGCAGGATTTACAATCTCCGACACAAGATTTTCACCGGCCCGACCGTGCAGGCACTGCCAGATCTGATCGACAGGCCGCTGTCATCGACAACGGAAGTCCAGCGCCTGCATAGCGTGGCGTCCGCTCTCCGCTCGTAACCAGCCGTTAAAATCAGGATTTACGATTTCCCAGTTTGAGCGACCGCTTCCGGGTCAGTAGCAGACGAATTATTGCCTCGAATTTCGTGCTGCCAATCGGCAGAAGTCGGCCAACACCAGACGCTCAGACAATCCTGCGAAACGGTCGCGCGTTAGACTTCCTCAACGAGCCAACTGCCATTCAGATCGTCGATCGCCAAGTCCGTAACGCGCGCGATCCCCCGGCCCTATGGGCCGAAGGATTCTGCGTGTTGTCACACTACTTCTTTTTCTTGCCGACCGACGACTGCGCCGCGGAATCGCGCTGGGTCTCTGCATCCTCACCAAGCAAGAAGCCCTCCTGCTCTGAATCCTCAACTGCCTGCGTGAAACGGCTCACGTAGGCGCCATGATTTCTGTATAGCATTTTGAGCTTTGCGTCGTCGAAGGGCGCGAAACCGCCAAACAGAAAGCAGAAGCCCGGCCCCGAATTGTTCTCTACGTAGGTGCCAAGCGGCACCTGAATATCGGGCGGCCGGATGCCGGCCACGGCGTTTCCGTCGGCATCGCGTGCTAGGACCGTGCTGCCGTTTTCCATAGCGAGTTCCATGAATCGGCTTGCAGGGGGTGTAGCACCAAACGCAATCCAGCGATCAAGCGCCTCCATGAGGGCGGCTTGCACATAGCCAATGACTATTGGGTTGTAAGGAATAGCCGGGGCCGGACAGAAGCTCGGCGGCAGGCCAAGGTCGCGGACGAGCGCCTGACCCCCTACAGCATTGAGCTGCGCATCGACATGGGAGCCACCGGCCATCTCGTAAAAGCGGAATAAATCCGTCTCCGGTTGTCGTACCTGATATGCCCCGAAGCCTACGACTTCAGTTTGGCTCTGAAAGCGAATTACAGGTGCATTGACCTGAATGAAGGTTCGTGCGTCGCCGACCGGCAAGTTCTCCGGCGTTGAATCCGTGGGCCCCGTGACATGCTTCGCGCCTGCACCGCCGGCCGCAATGTAGTACCCGTCGAAAATCGGTGTGCCGTCTGCCATCTGCGCGCCACTATGAATGGAGTTCGCATAGGTCACCTGGTAGCCGGCCGACTGCGAATAGCCGAGCATGATCAGTCTCTGCACATCGAAAGCGCCCAGCGGATTGTCGGCTGAGGTCGGCGTCTTCAACAACGCACCGATCTGGCTCAGCATGTCCCAGACCTGACCGAAATCCGGCATCGATAAGCCAGCGTAGCGGCTGGCATTGCGTGGCGGCCAGAATGGCCGGCCCCAGCTGTCGCGCAGAAAGTTAACCGTTACTGGTTTGGTAGACACGCCGACCCACACGGCGCCTTCGCGAATCATATACTCGTGCGTGCTCTGCCAGATGGGGTCGCCATCCCAGCCCGCGGTCGCATTCAGCACCTCGACGAACACCGTGCCATTGAAATCGTTGGGATCAGCCGGCCGTCTGACGAGCATCCGCGTTACGTACCGCAAATCCGACGTCAGCACTTCGACCTCTGGCTGCTGCCCGGCGTCATCGACATAACCGTAGATGTTCGCCATGCCAGACACTGTGTACTCCTCCTCGACGTAGCCCTGCACCGTCAGGTCCTGGAACCACGCGATAAAAGGCGTGGACCGGGTGGCTTCGTCGCCGGGTACAACCGGCAGCAACTGCGTGCTCGGCAAAGCCGCTGCAGCCGTACCTGCGGCCATGAAAACAAAAATTCCCGCCGCCAATAGCGTGCAATCGCGGCGAATACGAAGGCAAATGCCGATCACCGTTATGAGCAAGGGGGACTTTTCTGAACTGCAAATGGAATGCCTTGGCGTGTGCATGATGCACCTCCTGCAAAATCAGTTTGACATGACAAGCGGCAACCCGGCGATCTTGGGGTCCTTCGTGGCGTCGTTGTAGGCGTCGCGGAGGAAGCGAGGACCCGTGGCTTTGCGTCCCTGTCTTTTGGCAGGTTTGCTTTTATCGTGCATCTTTATTGTACACCGTTCCATTGCAGAAATGGTTATTTGAATGGGCGAAATGCGCTGTAGCATGACCTTGCCGTTGCTATTGACGAATGGCCGGAATGGGTCGACAACGGAAGTCGAGTACCTGAACAGCCTAGCGGCTGCTTTTGAGTGGGAATCAGACGTTAGATTGCTCTGAATCTGGTGCTGATGGGAGACAGAAAACGGCCAGAACCGGACGTGAATCGTTGACTATTTTTCATTGAATGAAACCATGGGTATTAGTTCGGTAGCTCGATCGGTGCTCGTAAATTTATGCGCCTATACGGCTGAACGATTCGTCGTGCCCCGCCCGAAACGATCGCTGTTTATGGCGATTGTGCATGCCGAGCAAAAAATTCTTGCATGTGATCGCTAGCAGAGAACGCCACAGCGCCTCCCTGGCGAGACGACGAACAGCCACCTATTCCTGGCCAACAGTGGCCCGCGCCAGCACTAGTGCAAAGTATGATTTCGAATCCGGCATCGCAATCGTCCATCCGAATGCAGTCTGTATCCTCCGCTGAGAACGTGTTGAACGGATTTCCCCGACACTCGTGGTTGCGTGCGATTCGCCGGAATCCCTCTACAGCCGGTATCGTCTTGAATGCGACTAAACTAAGTAAGTTGCTTTCGTAAGGAACCGTGCGATCCAGTTGACCACGATAAAGAACCGCGGGGACAGGCCGATCACCAGGGCACACGCTGGAGTGATAATCGAATCGGCCTGCCACCGACGTCACTGCAGCCATGACATCGCTCGCATCGCACGCTAACCGCTGAGCCATATCTCCTCCGTTGGAGAATCCCGTAGCGTACACTCGGTTCAGGTCAATACAGGTCTCCTGCGCCACCGCCTCCACCAGCGCCCGAAGGAATGCGACGTCGTCCACATTTTTATGCAACGCCGTCCCACAGCACTGTGGATGCCCGGAGTTCCAGCCGCGCGTACCGTTTGTGGAGCCAGCACCATCCGGGTACAACACCACGTACCCATCCTCAAATCCGTTGTAGGACCCAATCATGCTTCGCATCCCTGCTCCACTGCCTCCAAAACCATGCATTGCGATCAACAGAGGATGTGCTAGAGATTGCCGGGTCGCTGAATCAGGCACCGTCATTATGTAATCTCGTTCCCAGCCGCCATGCTCCAGGGAGAGATAATGAACACCCGGTGTCGAAGTAGGGGTCCGACAACCGTCAGAATACTTCAATGCACCTATGGTTGCGCCGGCGGGTTCCACTTCGCCATTGCTTCGTATTGCCGGCGTTTCAGCGGGCCTGACGGTCGTATCCTCAGACTGCTGCTTGGCAGAACCCGTCGATTCCCGTTCAGCGCAACCTGCGGACATGATAACGATCCAAACCAGAGCGACAATGCACTGCATGGAAGATTTGGTCGACACTGTTTTGTCCAACTGTTGCGACCCTCTTTAAAGTCCGCTTTCGCGTTCCGATTATAAGTTGTAATTCGAATATGCTGTATTAATCTTAGTCGCAGCAGTCACGATACCCGCTATATTGGGTCGACAACGGAAGTCGAGTACCTGAACAGCCTGGCGGCTGCTTTTGAGTGGGAATCAGACGTTAGATTGCTCTGAATCTGGTGCTGATGGGAGACAGAAAACGGCCGAGGCTGTGTGAAAAGAGCAATATTTATTTACAAATCAGTGTTGCCCAATATTCAAACCCCTTTTTTGTGTCACTGAGCGAGATCGTCGTGGTGGCATTGAAATTTTTAACTCTATTTTTGGCAAATATTTCGTCGCTTCAGCGTGATTTGATGGGCTGAGGATCAATAAAGTGAGCCCGTCAGGCGGTCTGCAACTGTTCCATGATCCTGGGCACGCCAAGAACGTTGATAGCCCGCCGCAGATTGTAAGCGAGCACATGCAGGCTCATCTCGGTCTGAACGTTCGGTAATCGCTGCATCAAAAAGTGCGTCGAGCCCATCCAGTATTTGATCGTCCCAAAGGGATGTTCCACAATCTTTTTGCGCTGGCGCATCGCATCCGGATTCTTCTTGAGCAGAGCGTCAGCCGCATCAAGTATGCGCTCTTTTTCCCAACGCTTGATGCGCTTGGCATTGCCCGTCGTGCACTTCGACTGCAGCGGACAGGTTGAACATTGGTAGGTCATATACACCCACAACCTCTTGCCATGTTCCACACTGTCGAATCGGTACGTGAGTCGTTGCCCCGCCGGACAGATGTATGCGTTCTGCTCTGCATCGTAATGAAAATCGACTTTCGAGTAGCGCCCCTTAGCCTTGCTTGTTGAGGTATCTGTCTTCGGCACCAGCGCCGTGATGCCGGCGTCATAACAAGCCACGATCTCCTCGCCCTTGTAGTAGCCGGGATCAGCTATCACGGTCAGTGTCTCGGCATCGAGTGCTGACCTGGCTTTACCGGCCATCGATGACAGTTGGCTGCGGTCAATCGGTGCATTGGTCACTTCATGTGCTGCGATCAGATGATGTTTACTGTCTACCGCCGTTTGCACGTTATAGCTCACCGTGCTGCCGCCGCCCGCCTTCATCATCGAGCGGGCATCCGCATCGGTCAGTGATACCTGGTGGTCCGGATGCGCTTCTACCTCGCCCGCATGTACCCTCAGCTCCGCCATCTTCGCCTCCATCGTGGCGATCTTCTGTTGTAGCTCCGCTGCGGTCACTGCGCGGATCTCCGGTTCCTCCCGGTCGACCGCATCGAGCTTGGCCAGATAGCGGTCAATGTTCGCCTGCGTCTTCTGCAACCGGCGCTGCACGCTCTTCCTGGTGAAGTTCTTGTCACGGCTGTTGACCGCCTTGAACTTGCTGCCATCAATCGCCACCAGCGTGGCAGAGAACAGCTCAAGCTCCCGGCACACGCCGACAAACTCCGTGCACACGCGCCGAATAGCCTTACGGTTATCTTTGCGAAAGTCTGCAATGGTCTTGAAATCCGGCATCAATCGACCGGTCAGCCAGATCAGCTCGACGTTACGATGGCTTTCCCGCTCCAAGCGATGACTCGACTGTATTCGGTTCAGATAACCGTACACATAGATCTTCAGCAGCGTCGCCGGCCGATACCCCGGCCGGCCCGTCATACTTGGTTCCACCCGATCAAACCCAAGCTGCTGCAGATCAAGCTTGTCGATGAATGCATCGACCACGCGAACCGCATTGTCTGCGGCAATGTAATCTTCAAGGCTCTCGGGGAATAATGTGCTTTGGGAGCGGTTCTCACCTTCAATGAAACGCTTCATGCGGCTGGCCCTGCCACTGCGACCTGCACATTATAATGAACACTGCGTTTTCACACAGCCTCGGCCGTTTTGCGCCTGTCACTACATCGTTTTCCCAGCTATCTGAGTGACCGCTTCACCCCCAGGAGCCGCCGCCAGACTATTCTGGTGCTCGACTTCCGTTGTCGCCTTTGCCGACGTTCGCCCGCAGCGTTAGCCGCAATGCTGCTCGTGCGATAACGAGCAGACATTCGAGGCCGATGTAGGCTTATCGACCCCATCTTTATAGTCAAAACGCACCGCGATGTTATCCCGCAGCCCATTGTGACGACTGGATGACTGGGTATTTGAATGGATGACCTCACAATTGCTCGTGCGCTTCATGTTGTCGGTGTCGTTCTTTGGATCGGCGGCGTTGGTTTTGTGACAACGGTGTTACTCCCCGCGGTTCGCCGCATGAAAGATCCGCAAGAGCGCGTGTCTTTCTTCGAGCGGATTGAGGGAAGATTCGCATGGCAAGCGCGAGCGACGACGATATTGGTTGGTCTCTCGGGGTTCTACATTACCGTCGTCTGGGATCTTTGGAGTCGATTCGAAAGTGTCGCATATTGGTGGATGCACGCCATGGTGCTGGTCTGGCTAGTGTTTACCGTGATGCTATTTATTGCCGAACCGCTGTTTCTCCATCGCTGGTTTCTTGCCAAAGCATTGGAAGAGCCGGAGGGTACATTCCGCCTGATTGAGAAGCTGCATTGGATTTTGTTAGCTATCAGCATACTGACGACCCTTGGCGCCGTCGCCGGTAGCCATGGAATGGGTTTTTGATTGCAACACTATGCTCTCAGACGTCCGCTCCTGGCCGTTTTGCGACGGTCGCCGAGTCATTTTCCGAGTCGATTGAGCGACCGCTCCTGGGAAAAGCTGACGTTCGACTATCCAAACATCGTTGGTCCGCTGACGACGCAAAGCGGTTCTCTCGTTTACAATAGGCGGCATCAGACCGCGGAGAGATATTGTTGACCATATCCGGGGAGTGCTTTTGCGGAGCCGTTACCTACGAGGTTTCAGGAAAGTTACGCGACGCAAGGTCATGTCATTGTTCTCGTTGCCGCAAAGCGTTTAGTTCGCAAGCCTCCGTTTACGCGCTGGTTGATCCTGTTGAGTTCAAGTAGTTAACTGGCGAGGACCTTTTGACGTCTTATACGGGAGAGCACGGGGCTGGTCTGAAGTTCTGCAGCAAGTGTGGCTCTACGCTATGTGGCATTGTCGATGGAGACGTGCATGGTGTCACGTTGGGGTGCGTCAACGGCGATCCAGAGATCGAGATAGGCCAGCATATCTTCGTGGGGTCAAAGGCTACGTGGGAAGTTATGCCGGAGGGAGTAACAACTTTCGAGGAAGGACCATCAAGCTCGTAATAGTCTGCTATTGGCTGCTTTCTGCCTATCGCCAGCACCAAACGCGATGCAATCTAACGTCTGCTAACGATGGGGAAGCAGCCGTAATGCTATTCAGGTACTGGACTTCCGTTGTCAACACAAAGCCGATGCTGGAAATTGGCGCGATATTTTCCTCGAAAGGCGTAATTGGCGACAATCGGCTACCGTATTACGTCGTTTGTCGATTCTGGAGAAAATAATTGAACAGAGAACGGTTGGCAACCTCAGTTGCGACAGGCTTAAGGTTGATTCGAATTCATCGTGGCAGCACTCATCTGTTATTAGTGTTATTAATCGTAGCGATTGGCATTACTCCGGCAGCCGACGCGTCAGACGTCAATCTCTGGGACTCATTGCGGTTGCTGGGCCGAGAAATTGCCCCTGGAACGAGCAGCAAGTTTCCATTCATTCCGGATAGATCATTCGAGGCCTCTTACCTCAATATGCCCGTATTTGTCGCCAGGGGAGTTACCCCGGGGCCTACTCTGTGCCTCACCGCAGGCGTGCACGGTGACGAGTTAAACGGCGTGGAGGTGGCGAGGCGTGCGTTTGCGCAGATAGATCCGCAAGAATTGCACGGCACATTGATCGCGCTACCGGCCATCAATGCTGAAGGTGTTCGTACTGGCAATCGCTATCTGTCCGACCGACGTGACCTGAATCGCGCATTCCCCGGCAGAGTTGGTGGCAGCGTCGCGGGATTTATCGCGCATGCGGTCTTTTCCGATGTACTGAGCCACTGCGATGCATTGCTCGATCTACACACGGCGTCGAACAAGCGGGCGAATCTCCCACAAATCCGCGCGGATTTGACCGAACCGGCAATTCGGGAACTGGCAATTCATTTCGGTCTGGGAATTGTCGTCGGTGGGGCAGGTCCCGACGGCAGTCTGCGCCGCGAAGCCGCGAAAGCGGGTATCCCGTCAATTATCTACGAAGCCGGCGAGCCGTTCCGCTTCCAAGAGGACGAGATCGAACGCGGAGTGCAGGGCGTTGAGAACGTTATGGCGTATCTCGACATGACAGAGCAAGCTGATCGGGAAATCCCCGATGCTCGTGTCTACGAACGGTCGAGATGGGTTCGAACCGCCGCCGACAACGGTGGATTCTTTTTCCCGACTGCCAAGCTGGGAGACTTGGTCCTGACCGGCGACTCACTCGGCAAGATCGTCGACCCGTTGACCGACGAGATCTTTGAAGTGCGCGCTCCGATTCCAGGTGAAATCATTGGCATGGCCGTTCCCCAACCGGTGCTGTCGGGTTACGCGCTCTTCCACCTGGCCTGGCATGATTCCGAGTAGCGAATTGACCGGCATCGACTATCGATCGCTCCCATTCCACCCTGCGCTGGATAATTCTGCGGTACCGGTCGAGACTTTTCGGGTCGATCTAGAGCAAAGCCACACGAGGGTATCGCCTCTGCCGGCGATTGGTTGGGGCACGCCCAAAGACAATCGATAGCAGGTATTGGGTCCAACCTCGAACGTCGGCTAATGGCCGAACCCGGTAGTCCGACCAGTGAGTTTTATCGCGTCGTCAACGTCCGCTACTTACAGTAGCAGACACTCAATCTCGGAAATCTAAAATCCTGATCTTAGCGGCTGAAAACCCGCGGATAGCCGCCGCCGGGGCTACGTTAGCGCCCAACTTCCGGGGACAGCGCAAGAGCTGCCGTTCAACCTGGGAAAACAGAAATTCTAATGTGAGCGGCTGGAATCGAGTGTATTCTGTTGAAAAACTCTGATGCGAAAAAACGATCATGCACGACAAGGCTCTAGTTTTTGAATTCGAGGACCAACTTCAGTTTCATGCCACTCTCACACACGTATTTTCTTCAAAATCGAGCTTAATTCCCGGCGAAAATAGTTTTTCAAAAGAATAGGCCGTGTCCAGCCGAATGGCAGCACGATATTCGCGGCAATAAATCGCCTGCTTCTAGCGCGTATAAGCAGCCGCAGATTCAAATGTGATGTCCATCACAGGTCGGTTGCACACTCTTGGATACGATTTGGATTGGTGCAGTGGGAGATTTGCGTTGAACGCCATACTTAGTCTTGTCCTGGCTGCGTTGCTGGCTGGCTGTGCTTCGGTTCCCTCGCCACTTAGTGATAGTAGCGAAAGCGATCGTGCCAACAAACATCCGGTCAGAAACGTTAGCCAGGTAGATACTGAAGCGCAACATTGCGTTGCGCTCGCGATGTACTGGGAAGCGAGAGGCGAAGGTCAGCGAGGCATGCTCGCAGTTGGCTCCGTAGTAATTAACCGGGTTGAGGATGATCGTTTTCCCAACTCGGTGTGTGGTGTGGTCTATCAAGGCGGTGAAACCCCACCCTGCCAGTTTTCCTGGTGGTGCGATGGAAAGAGTGACCGACCCACTCACGGCACCTTGTGGACAGCGTCGCTTAGTCTTGCTGATGAACTGTTGACGGCGAGGCCGCATGATCCAACCCACGGCGCGCTTTTCTTTCACAGCACGTCAACACGACCACCATGGCGCAGAGAGCGGACAACGCGCATAGGCAACCACGCTTTCTATCGTTAACGAATAGGGTCATAAGCAGATTCTATTTTTTCCTTGCGCCGCTCTTGGCCGCAAGTTGTCTGTAGCAACGATGATTTTCTGGTGATCTGGACGCCTGGTGACTGTGTGCAAAGCCGCCACCACGCTATCCAAGTGTTGAACTTCTGCTGGCGACTCAGCCGTTTGGTGTTTGCGTCGAATATGAGACTATTGGCGGCGAGATACTGCACCATGGCACATTAATCAGCTGTAAAGTTGCTTCAAGGAGACGTGAATTGACAGACGGAGAAGCCAGAGCCAATGGCTCAAACAAATTCAATAGTACAGTAAGGGCAGTGACCGGCCTGGTAGAAGCTGCCTCTGTTTGCGAGGTTGCGGATCAACTGTCGTCGGGTCACTGCCTGGCTGTTCGGTTCTGCGCCAGTGATTCTCGGCTTGATGTGCAGGGGTAGAAAATGAAAATACTATATTCGTTCGCCGTGTTGGTTTTTTTGGTTGTATCGGCATGTAGTAGCGGATCAGATGGAGAATCAATGGCGCGCGTCGGTGGCAGATGGGCCTGCACTATAGAAAAGCAATATCAATGTACACAGGATGGCTGCACTTCTCGCACCCCACGGGTAGCGATCGTTATTGATTTCGACAATGGTAAATTCGATCGATGCACTGGTTCGGCCTGTGATTCATACTCCTTCGAGTTCCATGAAGATCTATTGCTCTCGGTGTTGGTTGGTAAAATGGAGATGGCCCGGGGAGCGCACTTCGTTGTCGACGACGATGGCACAAACTTTGTTGAATCAGTCAGCCGAGGCGCATGGACAAATAACTTGTTTGGAACCTGCACGCCAGAAATAACGACGGAATAAGCAAATCGAAGATCAGTTAACTTCTGGACCCGTCTGAAGGGTCAGGTCTGTTGCGCCAGGAGAATGCCGGGCTCTGGCGTGTCCTCCAGGCCCCAGCCGCCCATCAGGTAGTGGTGGACGATACGGATGGCAGTCTGGCCGATATGTTGATCGAAGCCATCCAGGTCCCCGAAGCGATTTCGGAGCTTGGCGCTGCAGTACTCCGCCATAGCGTCATGCACCCAGATCGGCACCATCTCCACGAATGCCTGCTGACAGGCCAGGCTCAGTGCCTCGATGTAATCGCAGCCCTTTATGAATTGTTCGCGATCGGCCACCTGGTGCCTGCCGGGCACAAAAATCCGGAAGTCCAGATCCGCCAGCTCGCGCATGAAGCGAACAAAGTTTGTCAGATGGTAATCCGGCATGAAGCCATAACGGGCATCGGGCAGAATTGTGTCGCTGGAAAAAAGAATTTTTTCTTCGGCGAAGTAGGCGGACAAATTACCCGTGCCATGAGTTGGGCCCGGATTAATCAACAGAAAATCGGCTCCATCGATGTTCATCGGGTTTTCCCGCCCGGATAACTGCTTTGTCACCGGTAGTTGTCCATCCGCCTTACGAAGATCGATGACTTTCGCAGTCATTTCGTCTGCAACGATTTCTGCGTCAGGGGCAAAATCCGCACCGAAACCGGCGTGGTCCAGGTGATCGTGGGAATACACCACCGTCTTTACCGGCTTGCCGGAAACCGCTCGTTCGATAGCTGCGCGGTAGGCCCGGGCACGCCCCGGTGTACCGAAAGTATCGAAGGCCACAACGCTGTTATCACACTCCAGGAAAATCGTGCGGCATAACCCGTCGCTGACGGTCCAGAGCCGCTCGGAGAGTTTCTCCGTTTGCATGTCCGGTTCAGCGGCCAGGTAATCCAGCAGCTTATCGCTGGTGAAGATACCCATGTGCTGTGTCATGACGGGCTCCTCGTTCAAAACGGAGTGACAGCGGGGGGCAGATTACCTTCGATACCCCAGCCGCCGGTAAGGTAGTGCTGCATATAGCGCACCAGGTTCATCGCAAAATATTCGTCGTAGCGGAACAGCGCGCCGTACCGGTCTACCAGGTTCTCGTTGCAGTAACGAATTGCCGCAGCGTAGTCGTCCGGATCCAGGCCGTCCGCGATCGCTTGTTGTGCCAACTCCGCCATTTCGTCGTAATAGTCCAGACTATCCACGAAGCCGGCGCGGGTTGTATTCCAGAAATGTCCAGGGATGAACAGGTCCCAGTCCAGACTCTCGAGCCGGCGCATTGTCGGTACGTACGGCGCCAGATGCCAGTCCGGAAAAAACGTATAACCGACGCCGGGAATCACCGTATCGACCATGAACAGCAGCTTACTGTCCGGAAAATAAGCGGCGACGTTGCCGTCACCGTGGGTTGGGCCCGGGTAAAGTAACTCGAACCGCACCCCGTCGATCTCGTACTCCTTGCGTTCGCCGCTCCAGACTTCCGTCGCCGGCAACTGGCCGTCCGATTTCCTGGCGCGGATAACCTGATCACACAGATCGTGGGCAATAATGTCAGCGTCGGGCGCCAGGTCTGCGGCGTAGCCGGTATGGTCGAGATGATCGTGCGAATACACGATGGTGTGGACAGGTTTTCGCGGGAATACTCGTTGAATTGCGCCCTGGTACGCCCGGGCCCCGCCAGGTGTGGAAAAGGTATCAAAGGCAATCACTCCGGATTTCCCTTCGACGAAAATCGTCCGGTAGATCCCCTCACTCGCGGTCCAGATATTGTTCCGAACCGGCTCGAAGGTGATGTCCCGCCATGCAGACTGCACCGCCAGCGGCCCCGGAATGGTAAAAATGCCGCAGTGGTCGCAGGGTGTGTCTGTCGCCTGATCAGTGGATACAGTAGTTTCGTTCACGTTGATTCCTGCCGGGTAACAAAAAACCCTAAACTCTGGAAGTGAGGTGTCTTCTGCATTGAGTAAAACATACTGCTCCGCCAGCCTCAAACGCATTTCCGGCAGAGAATATGTCTGGTGATTCGGCAACACATCCAGCGTTTTCTGCGTACCGGGTTGCCATTCGAATTTGATATACCTGTCCTTAGCCCCGTGGCACGTGAGATATTCGTCGGCCTAGCAACAGGAGGGCCCATGACAGCACTCGATTCTTCAGGCCTTGTCGAAAGGAACTGACCGGTGCCTGCTCGTTTTAGCCGTGACTCCGACATGAACCGCAGGTCTTTTCTGCGGGGGACAGGACTGGGATTATTGTCGTTCAGCCTGGCCGGTGCCCAGGTCCTGCTGACACCGCGCCAGGCTCGTGCCCGAGGCACCGATTTCAAGTCGCTCGGCGCCAGTGAAGTGCTGACACTGGAGGCACTCGGAGAGGTGCTCGTGCCCGGCGCCCGCACAGCCGGGATCGCCAATTTTGTCGATCAGCAACTGTCGGCCGATCCTAACGAAAGCCTGCTCATGGCCAAGTATCTGAACGTGCCCCCACCCTATGCGGGTTTTTACCAGGCCGGACTGGCGGCGCTGGATCGCCTGAGCGACCGGCAGTTTGACGTGGCATTCGACGAACTGGGGCAGGAACAGGCAGCCACACTGATCCGCAGCATCAGCAGTTCGATACCGGACGGCTGGGAAGGTCCGCCGGCGCCGTTGTTTTATATCTGTGTGCGCGCCGACGCAGTCGATGTGGTCTATGGCACGGTCGAAGGGTTCGCGAAACTCAAGATTCCGTATATGCCGCATATCCTGCCTCCGGAACGTTGGTGAGTCCCGTGCCCGAGAAAGTTGATGTTGCAATTGTCGGTGCCGGAGCCGCGGCCAGCGTTTTCGCCGCGGTACTGGCTGAAGCGGGCAAGCAGGTGCGGGTATTGGAGACCGGGCCGGCGCGCAAACTCGATGATCTTTACAGCTCGCAGATTTCAGCGCGACGTCTGAAATGGGCCGTGCCGGAAGTGCTGGAAGCGGGCAAAGACACGATCTGGTTCAATTTTAACGCGGGGCGCGGTTTTGGTGGCGCCGCTGTCCATCATTTTGGTGTATGGCCGCGCTATCACCCGGAAGACTTCAAAGAGCAGTCGTTATACGGTCGTGGTCTCGACTGGCCGCTCGAGTACGAAGACCTGCGCCCATATTACGATCGGGTGCAAGCAGAGGTCGGCTTGTCCGGAGACGCCGACGCGGAAATCTGGAGACCTCCCGGCGATCCCTATCCGTTGCCGCCGGTACCGGTGTTCCCGCATGGCCGGATTTTGGCCGAGGGATTCGCGGCGCTGGATATGAATGTAGCGCCAGTGCCGCTCGCTGTCCTGACCGCGCCTTACAAGGGACGACCCGCCTGCATCTACGATGGGTGGTGTGAGGCCGGCTGCCCCACCGGCGCGCTGGCGAACCCGCTGGTCGTTTATTTTCCGCGGGCGATCAAGGCGGGGGCCGTGCTGCAGTCCGAGAGTCATGTCACCAGAGTATTGACTGACGCCAAAGGGAAATATGCCACCGGCGTCGAATATGTGGACGCGACCGGGACGCGCCAGACCCTGCTGGCCGACTCTGTCGTGATGGCTGCGTTCACGGTTGAGAATAGCCGGATTCTGCTCAACTCGGCTTCGAATCTGCACCCGGATGGTCTGGCAAACTCCAGTGGCCTGCTCGGGCGCTATCTGATGACACATCCTTCGGTGAACATCTTCGGACTGTTCGATGAAGATATGCAGAATTACATGGGCGTGAACGGTGGCCAGTTATTCAGTCAGGACCGCTTTGACAAAGTTCGTAAGGACGGCCCCTATGGCAGCCGGCAGTGGGTCATCGCACCGGCGCTGAAGCCGAATGATCTGCTGGGTATTGCGATGACGCGAGCCGATCTTTTCGGGCCGAGTCTGCAATCATTCATGGAGCGTGCAGCACGAGGACTCGGTACCATCGTGGCGATTAGCCAGGATCAGCCGCTAGCCGAAAATCGCATTGAGCTCGCCGACGAGAAAGACGCACATGGATTTCCGCTCGCGCGCGTCGTCTATGAAGCCAGTACCGATGGAGTAGGCCTGTGGGACGCCTCGGTCAGCGAGGGCGAGGCACTGGTCAAAGCGGCCGGCGCCGACGAGATATGGCACGGTCCCGCGGGGTGGTCAACACGTCATGGGTGGCACGATCATGGGCGATAAACCCGATACTTCCGTGACCAACGCGGTATCTCAGACTCACGACATTCCCAATCTGTTTATCGGCGGCCCCGGAGTCTTTCCGACGAGTTCGGCGGTCAATTCCACTTTTCACTTGCACGCGCTGGCACTGATGGGCGCCGAATACTTGCGTGATAACTGGGAGTCCGTTGTCGTATAGGGAATTAAGGGGACAGTGACCTTAATTCACAGCAAATGCAGGAATTTGTCGAGTACTTAATTGAATTAGGGTCACTGTCCCCTTAATTCCCTGTCCCCTTAATTCTCTTTACACCGTGCCAAACTTCGTGTCGACCTCGATGCCCAGACTTCGCAGAAATCCGGTCGGCAGCATTCCACCCGCATTCACGATTACGGTGTCATTTTCGATTTCGAATTCCCGAGCGCGGCTGGTTTTGACAACGAAGTAATCACCTTTCTTGCTTATCGACTCCACCGTCTCGTCGTAGTTAATCTGTACGCCGGTGTCTTTTTCTATGCTGCGCCAAAAATCGAGCAATTTTTCCCTGGTGGTTTCTCTAAAATGAAATTTGCCGACCACCGGCGGGCGTGCCGGTGCCGTCATGACCAGTTTTGCGCGCGGATAGTGCGCCACGGCTCCGCCCAGAGAGACTTGCTCGATGGTTGCATACTTGAGCCCGAGTTCAATCGCAGCCAGTGATGCGGCGAACCCGGCCGGACCGGCACCGACGATCACTTAGATTTTCCCATTATTTCCCTTTCTAGTTGGCCGGTAGGGTTGGGATTGGATCGAGCACCCAATTACCTGACGTCCGCCGATCCGGGCAAGGCACCGAATAACCGACGTCGCCCCCGGTCGCGCGCAACTTCGCCAGATCGACACGCCAGCCTTTATCCTGCCAGTCGTTCAGGTACTTCCTGTAATGGACAACGGCCTCGTCAGCCGCGATCAAGACCTCTTTGCTCGTCCTGCCCGGCGTACGAACCGGGGTGAGTTCCTCCAGGATATCGATATCTTCCTGTGCAATAACGAGGCTGATGTTGGTCAATCGCTCATCCATCTCGGGTTCGAGCATGAACGTGCGCATACTGAGAAAAAAGATCCGCGTATGGCTCTCATCGATCGGTGCTTCGAAAAAGTACTGATGAAACTTGTTGCCTTCGGAAATCTTGATCCACGTGATCATCGTGTTGGGCCCGATATGACCGGACCCGGCGGTCACCTCTGCAGACATCTGATCCTGAGTCTCGAATTTCTTCGTGCCGTAGGCCGGGTTGAAAAAACGCACGAGGAACTGGCTGCCCCACGGATTGTCCTGGACATCGAGTGGTTTCGCAAAGACCTCGGCATTCATGATGGGTGAGCCTTGCGCCGGATGTACGAATTCGTTATGCGATGGATCGAGACCGTTTTCCAGGGACCGTTCATAATACGCGTTGACCTCGAAGACGCTGAGCTTGTTCGCCCGCCAGCCTTCCTGTCTGTATTCCTCGACTTCGTGCAGAGGCGGTCGCTCCTCTGCCGGCAGGTCACCGAGAAATGCAAACACGATGCCGTACTTCTCCTCGACCGGATAACTGTCGACCTTCGCGCGCGCGGGCGGCTTGTCATCCTCGCTGATGGTCGGAATAGTCGTGCAGCGGCCGTTGCCGGCAAAGCGCCAGCCGTGATAGGGACAGACCACGTTGTTGTCCCTGACCCAGCCTTTACCCAATGCGCCACCGCGATGAACACAAACGTCGCTCAAGACGTGAGCGTCACCGTTATCGTCCCGGAAGGCGACGAACTTCAGCCCGAGTACCTGAACACGGTGTGGTTTTTCGTTGGTGACTTCTTCGCTCGTGGCAATCGGATACCAGAAATTAATAAACATGACTTTGCCCCTGTCAATCTTGTTTATTAGAAGACCGGGGTCGAACCGGGGTTTTTTGGCAGAGGAAATAGTAGATCCCTATTTCCTCTGCCAAAAAACCCCGGTTCGACCCCTATTTTTCTCTATTTTTCTTAAAGCGCGCCGGTGATTTCGATCAAGTCGCTGTCCCCAGCGTCCGAAGAACGCGCCGCTGTCCGATACAGTGGTTTATCTGACTTGCACACCTCGGCCCACGCACAGCGTTCAGGCCCAAACGGCGTCCCGTATTCAGCCAACATGTTCGTATCGTCCTCGACTTCATACGGGCTCATCAAGCGCTCCACATGTGAGGCTGCATTGGCTTTCATAAATGCGGATAAACTGACGACGGCGTTGATATCGTCTTCGGAAATACCAATCGTTTTTGCGTTGTCGATCTGTTCCATCAGGCTCGTGACACAATTAATCGCGAAGGCGGCGCCTACGGAAACCAGCGCTTGAATACGTTGATTATCCGAATCACGAGGATGCGGTTTCGATGTCGCCGATTCGGTAAAACCCGACGAGACGAATTTTTCGATACCGTTCGTTGCAGCTTGTCGAATACGGATCGCAGTGGAAATCGTGTCGTCAACATCCTTAGCGGTCACATGCAACTGCTGTGCCGCGAGTGCGTTCTCCCGCAAACATCCTTTGCAACCCGCGGCGATCGCGGTGCCAATGATGATGAGTTCCCTTTCTTGAGGTGTGATAGCCATACGAATTCTCCCGGGGCAGCTGTTTCATTATAGACCCAACGCACGCCGATCAGCATTCGGTATTCACCTATATCCAAACCAATGTTTTCGGTCCACAGTTAAAAGGTACAGGCGAAAAGCAGAGTTCCGTATGCGGAACGCGGCAGTATATTGCAAGGTACAGAACGAAAATGGACCTTAGATTGGATCAGCGAAGGAGCGTAAGGTACAGGCGAGATGGCACGGGTAAGGTACCTTCGGCCATGGAGGTATCCTGTTGAAACTAAAATCAAAAATAAAAAGTGTGGCTGTACCTCTTTTGCCTTGGTCGCGTCACTTGAACCCACCCTGGACGATTCCAGAACTCAGGTACAGATTTTTCATAACGTCAGGTACGTCTGCACGACATAGGAAGACCCATGACAAACGCTGAAAAAGTAGGTGATACCAAATACTTGTTCAAGAGGGATGAGACCTGGTGGGTCAAGGTCGCGGCACCGCGAACCCTCCGTGTGAAGCTGGGCTACGATCTGCGACGATCGCTGCAAACGCACGATCTTGAACAAGCCAGGGAAGCGCGGTGGGCCGTCGTAGAAGAACTCCGTGCCGAAATCGAAACAGCTCGCAAAGAGCAAAGCGGCGGGCCGGCAGATCGGGAATCGAAAGTGGTCGATATTAAGGCTGCGCCTCTTGAAACAAGGGAAGGCGCTCAGCAGATTGATGAGCACATCGTAGAGATAGTGAGCGATTCCGGAGAGGGTGCACAGAAGTGTGGGCAGACCTTCGGAGCGATCAGCGGAAAGATGGGTAACGGTGTCTGGACGGTTGAGATCATACCCGCCGAGATACAGCCACCGCCGCGTCAACCCGACGGCGCCAGCGGTAACCGTATTCGGCTCGGCTCAAGATACATGACCAATATGGGAAACGAGGCGGATCTGGTGGTCGCTTTCAACGAGCAGGTGCTCTACTCCCGCATTGCCAATCACGCTTACAAGCCGGGAACGATAGTGCTTCTGGACAACATGTGGGCTGATGACCCGTTCGAGGAGATTCGGGAACAGTATCAGGTGGCAGTTGCTCAGTTTCGCGAGATGGGGCTGATCGTACACGAGCTACCGATACAGCAGGAATGCCTCAAGCTGGTAGCTGATCCCCGAAAAGGCAAAAACATGTTTGTTTTGGGAATGCTCTGCCACATTTACAGTCGCGATACAGAAAAAGCAATTGATGAAATCAGCAGGATTTTTGCCGACAAGGGTGAGTCGGTTATTAAACCCAATCACGACCTGTTTCATGCCGGTTACGCCTTTGCCCGGGAAAACGTGAATTACCATTACGAGGTCCCACCTTATACTCGGGAACGTGACAAACCGATGGTTGTAGTCAACGGCAACACCGCTTTGGGCCTGGGGGTTATGGCCGCGGGGATGGAAGTGGTGGCCATGTATCCGATTACCCCGGCTACTTCCGCCTCTCACTATCTGGCAAATGACTTCCCCCTGACTGGGTGGATTTGTGCATCAGGCCGAGGATGAGATAGCAGCGATCGGTTTTGCTATCGGTGCATCCTACGCAGGTAAGACAGCCTGTACGATAACCTCCGGCCCCGGGAGTGGCGCTGAAAACCGAAATGATCGGTTTGGCGATCATGGCCGAAATCCCCCTGGTGATTGTGGATGTGCAGCGCGGCTCCCCATCCACTGGTCTGCCCACCAAGGTCGAGCAGGGAGACCTGCTTTCAAGTGTTTTTGGTGCGCCGGGTGATTCACCGAAAATCGTTATCGCTGCGGCCACTATCTCCGAGTGCTTCCATTTCGTGATCATGGCCCGCAAGCTGGCAGAGTCCTTTCGCACCGTGGTCCTTCTGCTGACTGATGCCAATCTGGCCACGGGTATGCAACCCATTGAACGGCCGGCAGTGAATGAAGAGTGGTTTTCTGCTCCCCGTTGACCAGTCGACATGGGATAAGAATGTTCCGCCCGTATGACTGGGATGAGAAAACCGGATTGTCCGAGCGGCCCATACCGGGTATGCGCGGTGGTGAATACGTACTCACCGGGTCTGGCACATAATCGCTATGGTAAGATCGCCTACGATTCGGCGACCAACCAGGAAGGCGCCGATATGCGCAGTCGCAAACTGGCTGTGGTTGCCGCCACCCTGAAGCCACCGGAAATTCATGGCGATTCGCAGGGTGATCTGCTTGTCGTAAGCTGGGGTTCGACTTTGGGTGCCGTTGAGGAGGCAGTCGATCTGGCCAGGTCCAAAGGTCATAAAATCTCCTCTCTGCACCTGCGGTTTCTGTCGCCGCTGGAACCGGGCCTGAAAAAAATATTCTCCGCTTTCGAGCATGTCATGACGGTGGAGATCAATTACAGCGATGACCCCGAGGCCCCACTGGTTACCGATGAGAACAGGCGTTACGCGCAGCTTGCGCAGCTATTGCGCGCTCATACGCTGATGGATATCGATTGCTGGTCAGCTGTGCCGGGGCATCCTTTGCAACCCGGTAATATCGAAAAGGTCATCATCGCCCGCCTGGAAGAGTTAAAGGGAGAAACATCATGTTCGGCCTGAAAGGAGATTGGTCTCTCGATGTTCGGGAGCGTTACTTCACGATAGACAATTATTGTGGTGGCGAACCGCGTTGGTGTACCGGCTGTGGTGATCTCGGCATTCTGACCGCGATACAGCGGGTGTGCCGCGACGCCCAGGTTCAACCTGAGAAAACGGTTGCGGTATCAGGTATTGGTTGCTCCAGTCGCTTACCGCATTACATGAAAACCTATGGCTTCCATGGTTTGCACGGTCGCGCGCTGCCGATTGCCTGCGGTATCAAGTCCAGACGTCCCGGACCTGGATATCTGGGTGGCCACGGGTGATGGGGATTGTTTCTCCATCGGCGGATGCCACTGGATTCACGCTTTGCGTTACAACATGGACATGACGGTGTTGGTTTTTGATAACGGTATCTATGGTTTGACGAAGAAGCAGACTTCCCCGACGACCCCGTTAGATTTTTCGACCAACACTCACCCCGATGGTGTTCAGCTGCCACCGCTCAATCCGTTGACAGTTACATTGGGGGTCAGCAATATTTCATTCATAGCCCAGATTGTGGACTGGAACGTTCCGGTGATGAACGCGGTGATTAAAGCAGCCCACGATCATAAAGGCACCAGCTTCGTACGCATCATCCAGCGGTGTCCGGTGTACGTCGAAGAGATCAGCAAGTGTCTACAGGATGACCCGTCCAGACTTTTATTATTGACCCATGAGAACGGCGTGCAGGTGGATGATGCGGTCAAACGCATGTTTCCGAACAGCCAGGAGCATGACCCTTCTGACCTTGCTGCGGCGAGAGCGCTCGCACAGGACGACTCCATGATGCCGATGGGACTGCTTTATCATAACCCGGATGCGGTGCGATACGATGAGTTTTCGGCCATAGGCCTGGGTATGAGCGTCGAGGAAAAAATGGCCGGCCTTAATGCGGCGCTCGACCATTTTGCAATTTAGGTTCACAAGTCCGTGGCATCGTTACAAGACAGCAAGACTGGCGACGTTGATGAACCAGACGTATTCGCCGAGCAGGATCCCGGAGAACAATCTCCCATTGGAGAGGCAGTTTCAGAGGCGCAGTCATCTCCTCTGAAACAGCACGCCAAAAACGCTGGCGCGCTACCTCGCTTGTTGAACACCCCGGATGATGACGATTTTACAGAGGAAGTCATTGCGACGCTGCGTCGATTCCATCTCGATGAACCGAGCGCGGCAGAACAAACACTTCGGGTAACCGAGACTTTGTTGCCCGCACTGCTTAATCCCTATCGAGATATCTCGACAATACGGTATCAATACCCACTATATCTTTATTCCCCACAAAGCGCGGATGATCACCAGCTTGCAAAACCCGTGAGCGAGTTTCTGCGCGACTCGGTGGAGGCGTTTTCTTCCGGAGAGGGAGCGGCTCGGATCCTCAAAGACAATCTTCCCTGGATAGAGCGTTACCTGCGGGAAGAACTTGGCGACGGAGTGCCCGTCGATGCTTTGGCCCTCGTTTCCCGAGCGGGCGAGGCGCTGCAGGATCACCTTGGCCTGGACGAATCGAATCGTGATCATTTGCAGACGGATCTCGCAAAACTGCAGGAGGCGTCAGGAGAGGATGGACAATTCCTGGGCTATGGACCCTATGTGTCGATCCACCTGATGGTTCATGCAATTCATAATCGATGCAATCGGAAACGCCAGGAGTTTCGAGAGGAAGTTGACCGGCGGATTCAGGGTTTGCAGGAACTCCTGGATATTGAACGGAGCAAGACCACCTTGTCCAACGAACCCGATATGCAGCAAACCACTGTCGGAGGCGGGTCCACGTATATCGATCCAACGGCCTTATCAGGGGTGCTTGAACAACGTAGTCGCGGTTCTATTGTCATGTCCGCCGAGCGCCAGAAGCGCATCGAAGGGGCGTTGACAGTTTTGCAGGAGTATCAGGACGAGCCTGTTCTGGTTCGGTTCGTGGGTGAATTAGAAGATCCACAGTTTACCCAATCAACGATGCTGGAGGTGATCAGTAATGCCGACCCTTGTCGCAGAGCCGCCGAGATTTTCGAGCATGAAGCTGCGCGCTTTGCTCAGGTGTTTGCCGCCGCCCGCATCGCAGGATTGGAAATCGACGGGATCTACGATCCAGCGGTTCACGATTCCTGGTTTGCCGGTTTTGATTGGCAGGCGTTTTCAGAGACGGAAATACATCTGGTTACCAAGGTTGTGGCGTTGGCGTCAGCCGATCATATCGTCGGGGAAGCGTTAACCTCGTTCTCCCGCCTGCTGGCTTCACACATGCCGGTTAATGTTCTCCTATGGGTCAGGGCATACGACAATCCTGGTGCCATGCCCGATGAACGTCCGTTCGATTCTGTTCGATTCGAACTAGGCTATTTCGGCATAGGCCACCGTCAGGCTGTCGTAGCGCAGACCTCCGCTGCTCGCTATGAGGATTTGTTGTCGGGATTTCTTACCGCCCTGGACGGCACGCGTACCTGCCTGCATCTGATCGACAGGGGAACCCAGACTCAGAGAAAACGACCGCTCCTGGATTCCTGGGTCGTGGCGAGTGCTGCATTGGAAAGCCGCGCCCATCCTTTTATCCTGGTTAACCCCGAAGCCGGCGATCATGCCGCGGAACGCGTGAGTTTCGGTGGCAATCCCCAGCCGGAACGTGACTGGCCGGTCGAAACCTTCAGCTATCAGAATACCCGGGGCGAGGTCACGGAAATAGAACTGGCTTTTACATTTGCCGACTATTCGTTGTTGATCCCCCGACTGCACGGATATTTCCGCATGGTGCCTGACGGGTGTCATACCGAAGATCTGGTGTCGGTAGATTGCTATCTCAATCTTCCGGCTGACCGATTGGATCGGTGTGTACCCTTCATCTGGGCTATTGATGCGGAGGGTGCACTGCACAGGCTCGTTGTATCACGCATTTTGATGCTAGCCTGCCGGGACCGGCTGAACTATTGGCGAACCCTCCAGGAACTTGCCGGGATTCAGAACCGTTATATCGACCTTGCGATCGAGAAAGTACGCGAGGAAGAACAGCTCGCAGATGCAGCACAGCGGCAGCAATTGCAGAAAGAGCATGACGACGAACTGGAAACTGTACGTTCCGAAACCGCAAGCGACGTTATGGGACAGCTCGTCGATGTCTTGATGGGCGGGGACCTTGCCAGCCTGATACAGGGAGGAGGACCGGCCACGCGTATGCCGGTGTCCGATACACCTCCCGGGGCAGAGCCGGTCGTCGAGACCGAGAGCAATCTGGCCGAACCTGCACCGGAGGTTCCCGTCGAGGAGGAGGAAGAAGTCCGTTTTGACGATCCGTGGATCGACACCATGATGTGCACGACCTGCGATGACTGCATGGCGATCAACAAACTGGTGTTTGTGTATAACGACGATAAACAGGCGGTAATCGAAGATCCAAGAGCTGGGACCTACGCCGAGCTGGTTCAGGCAGCAGAAATTTGCCCGGCGAAATGTATCCATCCGGGAAACCCGCTGAATCCGGATGAGCCCGGCCTGGATGAGTTAATCGCGCGGGCTGGACCCTACAACTGATGAACAGCGTTCTCATAGCACCGTCCATCATGGTCGGTCTTGGTTTGTTTTTCGGTGCAATCCTTGCGGTTGCTCAGCGATTCCTGAGGGTGGATGAAGACCCCAGAATTGAACGGACGAACGAGATGCTCCCCGGCAATAATTGTGGCGCGTGCGGCGTACCCGGCTGTCTCCCGTTTGCTGAAAAACTGGTCGATGGCAGCGTAGATCTAAGTAAGTGCACGGTTGCCAGCGCCGATGACATCGAGATGATTGCTGAGTATCTGCAGGTCGATGTGGGTGAGCAGGAGAAGCTGGTAGCACGCTTGCGTTGTGGTGGCGGGAGCCTGCAGGCACACCAGATAGCTGAATATCAGGGATTTGAAAGTTGTCGTGCCGCGGCCGTCGTCTCCGGTGGAGGTAAGGGTTGCGCCTGGGGTTGTCTCGGCCTTGCAGACTGTGAAATTGCCTGCACCTTTGATGCCATTCACATGAATGCCAACGGGCTTCCACAGGTGGATACGCAGAAGTGCACGGCCTGTCCCGATTGTGTGGCCGCCTGCCCCAAGGATCTTTTCGAGCTGCTGCCGCTCAGTCAGAAATTATACGTACAGTGCAATATCCCATTGACCGGGGAAACAGCCATCAGATTGTGCTCAGTGGCATGTGACGCGTGTGAAAAGTGTGTGGCTGATGCCGCCCCCTGGCCTGATTCATATGGAAAACGGTTTGCCAGTCATTGATTACTCGGCGGGCGGCCCGGCAAAGCCGGAAGCCACTTTTCGCTGTCAAACTGATTCAATAAAATGGTTGGAAGGTGAGCAGTTTCAGGACCAGGAAAACAGCCCTGACCGTATTGCGATGTTTTAGGTCTTGAAAACTTAGGAGTAACTGTTAACGAATTGGACGCTATTAATGCCAAGCCTTACCAACACAGCGATACGTTTGTATCGAAGAGTTTTCGGTGCCCCACCAGGATCTGACCTGGCGGCAGAGGGCCTGAACACTGCACTCGACGGCAATAATGCAATTGTGCTGGCCGAAGCGAGCATCGCTCAGCATGCCGTTCTTGGAGGATCCTTCCCAGCCGGCTACGCAGATTCAAACTGGTTATCGGAGTTGGAGAGCGGAGCCGCAAATCTGTACGGTGCGATGCTTTCTGCACAGACTGCCGAGGGCCCGCGCGGTATTGTTGCAGCAGCGACCGGGCTAACTCTGGCAGGCAGGCGGGCGACGGCTTTTCTTTCGGGACCGGATATCGCCGCGGTACAGGATCTGTTGATGTCAGCGGCTGGGCAGCATGCACCGCTGGTTTTGCACTTGAGTAATCGCGCACTTGCAGCCCATGGTGGTGTCCTGGGCTGTGGCCACGAAGCGTTCCACTTGAGTGCAGATTCCGGTTTCTTCCTGCTCTTTGCCGCGAACGTACAAGAAGCAGTCGACTTTACTTACATTGCCCGGCGCGCGGCTGAACAGGCTCTGATCCCCGGTCTGGTGGTCATGGACGGAGAGCAGACGGCACTTGCAGTGCAGGACGTTCGCCTGCTCTCGCCTGCACAAGTGCATGGATTTATTGGTCCGCCTGACGAAGAGATTCACGTGCCCACGGCGGCGCAAAGGCTGTTATTCCGTGAGACCCGTCGCCGGGTGCCCCGGTGGCACGATCTGGATCAACCGGTATTGAATGGTGCTCTTTTCGGAACCGAGAGCTTTGCCTTGGGCGTCCTGGCCAAACGGCTATATTTTGAAGAACACCTGAAAGAGTCACTGACCGAGTCATTCGCACAGTTTGCCAGGAGAACTGGTCGGCACTACGGCCCGGTATCGCGCCATAAGTTGGACGACGCGAAAATCGTCTTGCTGGTTCAAGGTGCGGCAATCGAAACTGCCCGGGCCGTGGCCAATCATATACGTGGGAAGCACAAAATTCGCATCGGCGTATTGGGAATTCACAGCTTGAGGCCGTTCCCGGGCGCAGAGATTGTGCGTTGTTTGCAAGGGAAAAAAGCCGTTGTCGTGCTGGAAAGAATGGAAGCACCTCTATCAGACGATCCTCCCTTGTTACGAGAAGTCCGGGCCAGCCTGGATCGCGCCCTGGAAAATGGAGGCCACACAGAGCGTGTTGATGCAGACTATCCGGTCATCGGTGCAGCCGAACAACCGCAATGTTATTCGGTTAGCTATGGTATTGGTGGTCTACCCCTGCGCGGCCTGGATCTCGTCTCCCTGTGTACCGAACTTGAAACAAGGGGGAGTTCAAGGCTCTTTCTCGGCATCGATTTTGAAAATGCTTCTGGTGAACATCCCAAACGCGAAGTCCTTCTGGATACTCTGCGACGTGCCTATCCGGATGCCGCTGCGATGGGAGTTCGCGGATTCGGGGATCCGCCTGAGTTGAGACCGAAAGAAGCTCTGACGGTTGCGATACACCGGTTAAGTGACCAAGGCAGTGCAAACCTTCTTGGGGAGGCCAGCGCTCTACTTATCGCGCTCGAAGGGGGTCGGATTCGAAGCCGGCCCGCTGTTTTCTGGGAACACTGGTCGACCTGTTGCATTGATCGTCTTACCCACGCCGGAGAGGAATTGCAGGACCCGGGTGATGAAGTGGCGGTCGATCTCGCAGTGGTCACTATAGATCAGAACCCTCTGCCCACAACGATGCGGCCCGCGGAAGGCTTGCGTGATGGCGGCGTACTTCTTATCCGGAGCGACTTGTCTGGTCAGGAGTTGTGGCAGGCTTTGACGCCGGAATTGCAGAAGACGATTGTGGAACGAGACCTGAAAGTCTTTTGCACGGCGCCCGGTGGGCAATCGGAACGGTTGGATTCGTCTGGATCTGCCGTGCAGCAACCCGGTGAAACCGATCTGACCCAGGATTATCTGTTGGGCAGCCTGTTTGGTTCACTGGTCACCACGGGTCTACTCGAGCAAAAGGCGCGCAGGATTTTTTCTGCGCGACAACAAGCTCTGAACGATCTTCCCCACCAACAGCGCGGTCTGCTGATGGATGCATTTCAATCAGGTTTTGACCAGGTGCGCAGTATTCACCTCGCCAACCTGACGGCCACCGAGTCACCGGACTCCACCCATCGGGACATGGAGGCCCCGGCGGCGGTACAGCATCTGGTTCAAGCGGACGATCATTACGCCAGCCTGCCCCGTTTCTGGGATCAGGTTGGGGTCCTGTATCGTGATGGTGAAACGGATGCGTTGACAGCCGATCCGTATCTGGCTACCGGTACGATGCCCCCCTTGAGTTCCACCTTCAGCGATATGAGTGATTCGCGAGGCATGCTGCCGGTTTTCGACTCCACACTGTGTAGCGGTTGCGGTCAGTGCTGGACCCAATGTCCGGAAAGCGCGATAGGCGCCGTGGCGATCAGTCCTGCTGCTCTGATCGATATGGGAATCAGTAGCGCCGGTGCGGATGCGGTGCGACAGGTGGCATCACAACTTTCTGCTCGCATGATCAGCCAGAATAAGCGAGCTGACACCCCACCGCCGACGGCTGGAGAGATGCTCAAGGAGGCGTTTGCCTGGCTCGGCGAGAAGATGACGTTGCCGGAGGAGCGTAAGCAAGCAGTAGAAGAGGGGCTTAGAGCCATTGTTGCGAAGATCGGTCCGCTGCCGGTGGCGGTCACGCAACCATTCTTTCATGCGGCCGAAGCGAAGAAAAAGGACAGCGCCGAATTGTTGTCCGTCGCAATCAATCCGAGCACCTGCAAAGCTTGCGGTCTGTGTATCAGAGCCTGTGAAACCGGGGCGCTGCATGCCATGGAACAGGATGCAGAGTTGTTGGACCAGGCGCGGAATCTCTGGAAGATCTGGACCCAGACTCCGGACACATTATCCAACATCATCGAATGTATCAGTGAAGATCCCGAGATTGGACCGATGGCGGCCATCTTGTTGTCACGATACTGCCAGTTTGCCATGGCTGGCGGCGACAGGGCGGAGGCCGGTTCCGGCGAGAAAATCGCGGTCAGGCTGGCTCTGGCCACAACTGAATATCAGCAGCAACCGGCTGTGCAGCGCTTTGCTCAGGAGCTGGAAAAGACAAGGGAGGAAATTACTGCCCTGATTCACGAGACCCTTGCGGGAGTTCTACCTGTCGAGGATCTGGATGCCGTAACCAAGGCCCTGAATCGTATTCTCACCCCGCGGGTTGATCTTAAAACACTCGCCCGCGAAGTCGAAACTGCGGTAGCAGACCATTCTATCGATACCGCCTATTTGCTCAGATTGACCGATTTGGCAAAGCAGCTGGCAGATTGCCACTGGCGGCTGTTAAGTGGCGAACATGGCCTCGGACGGGCCCGTTTCGGACTGGCTGTGGCGCCCGGCAGCGTGGCTGCCTGGGCCGGCACCTTTCCTCACAACCCATTCCAGGCCCCTGTTGTACTGGACATGACCGGTGATGCTGCGCAACTGGGAGCCGGACTGATGGAAGGTCAGCTGGGCGAGACCACTGACGTGGTGCGCACCTTACGCGAGGCGCAACTTGAAATCGACAAACCGGCCGGCGGCGCCGACTGGAAACGGCAAGCCCTGGCACGAATGACCTGGCAGGATCTGAGCGAGGAGGAACTCAAGCTTTGTCCACCGCTCTTTATCGTCGGCAGTGATGAGGTCCTGGCTGGTCGGGGACTGGCTCAGGTCATCTGGCTGCTGAATTCCAGACTACCGGTAAAAATATTGGTTCTGGATGCGTTGGACTTTGGTCTATCAAGCAGGCAAGTTTCAGATGCTCCGGAGGCGCCGAGAAATAATCCGCAGGCCGACCTTGGGCTGCTGGCGCTTGCGCAACGCGAGGCTTATATCGCGCAAACATCGATTTCTGATCCTGGTCACCTCAGTCAGAGTGTTCTGGAAGCCTTGAGGTTCAACGGGCCTGCTCTTATTAAAGTGCATGCACCCAGTCCTGAACGGCATGGATTCTCCATGGATCGCACAGTGGAGCAGGCTCGTCTGGCGGTTGCCTCCCGCACGATGCCGCTATTCCGCTACGATCCGGCTGATGAAGGTGTGTTCGGTACCCGGCTCAATCTGGATGGCAATCCGCAACCGCAGCAGATACTTATTTCAGAAGGCGATGGCGGACAGTGGTCGACGCCGGCCCATTGGGCATTGACCGAGAAGCGCTTTGCCGGTTGTTTCTCGGCCTTGGGCGACGATGCCACCGAACCGCTTGCGCTGGAGGAGTTTCTTGAACTGGATGCGAAAAGTCGGACGCGAAAAACACCCTGTATCACTGTTGGAGAACAACCGGATGAGGTTCGCTACCGGGTCAACTCCAGCCTGGTTGAGATGGCCGAGAAACGAATTCAGATCTGGCGCACCTTGCAGGAACTTGCGGGTGTGGTTACACCCTTTACAGCCAAGGTGGAACAGGAAATACAGGCAAGAGTAGCTGGCGAGCATAAGGCGGAACTCGATGCCCAAAAACAGGAGTCCGAGCAAAAGATCAATGAGCTCCAGAAGAATGTGGAGCTCGAGATAGCCGCCAAGATTCGCGGCCGCTTGCTTGAACTGGCGACACACAAGCGGAGCTGATCGACGTAATTCACCACAAAGGAAGTTCACTTAGAGGACAGCAACAGCGGCGTAAACGGCTTACCGATCATGAATACCCTGCGATTACTACGTCGGAACTTCGAACACGGGGTTCATCCGTCTCACCTCAAAAAGCAGACCGAAGATCTGCCGATCCAGCGGGTTCCGTTCGTCAGTCATTACGTGATGCCGCTAGGCCAACATATCGGCGTTCCCTGCCGACCAGTAGTGAAGGCCGGTGAGCGGATTAGTCGTGGGCAGCTCATTGCGGAGCCAGGTGGCTTCGTGTCTACCGCACTGCACAGCCCCGTGACCGGAACAATTCGGGAGATCGGTGAATTCCGGAGCGTTGATGGGCAATTTGCGCCAGCCATTCAGATTGAAGCTGATCCCTATGCAACACAACAGCTGGAATCGGCTGCAAGCGTCGATTGGACTTCACTCTCCCTCGAAGAATTTATAGGCGAGGTACAGCAGGCGGGAATCGTCGGTATGGGCGGGGCCGCTTTTCCATCCCATGTGAAGTTCTCGGTCCCGGACGGTGTGAAAATCCGCCACCTGTTGATAAATGGCGCTGAGTGCGAGCCGTATCTGACCAACGATCATCGTCTGATGGTGGAACGACCTGAGGACCTGCTGCTGGGTGCGGAGATCGTACGCCAAAAGATCGGGGCCGAAGAAACGATTATCGGTGTGGAGATGAACAAACCCGATGCGATCGAAATTCTCTGTCAACACATCCAACCGGAACAGCCTGTGCGTGTTGTGCCACTGAAAGTGAAGTACCCGCAAGGGGCGGAGAAAATGATTATCAAGACCATCTTCGGAAAGGAAGTTCCCGCCGGTCAACTCCCCCGAGACGTGGAAGTCAACGTCAATAATGTCGGTACCATCGTGGCGATTGCCGATTATTTTTTGCGTGGACTTCCGTCGATCGAACGCATCCTGACTGTAGCCGGTCCCGGTGTAAGCTATCCGGCGAACCTGATCGTACCCTTGGGCACCCCGGTTAGAGAAGTGCTGCGTTTTTGTGGCGGCCTGAAGGAAGAGACGCGGGAAGTAATCATGGGGGGGCCCATGATGGGCAGGCCCATCGCAAGTCTTGATGTTCCCGTCTTGAAAGGAAGTTCCGGGATTCTGGCCTTCACCGATACGGAAACAGCACGGCCGAAAGAGTATCCCTGTATCCGTTGTGGCCGATGCCTGGAAGCATGCCCCTATTTCCTCAATCCTTCCCGTTTTGCCCGATTAGCCAGAGCACGGATGTTTGACGAGATGAAGCAGTATTCGGTAATGGACTGTGTTGAGTGCGGCTGCTGCACGTTTGCCTGCCCGTCTCACATCCCCATCGTGCAGCTAATTCGCACTGGCAAGGATGCGCTCAATGCAATCAAGGAGAAATCGGAGTGAAACAGAAGGACCCGGATCTTCTGCTTTTGCATGGGCCGCTTCTGCGGCAGGGAATGACCACGCCCAGCGCGATGCGGGACGTGCTCTATGCCCTCACGCCGGTTACTTTTGCCGCCCTGTGGTTTTTTGGCCTGAGCGCATTGCTGGTGCTCGGTGTCAGCATTTTGGGGGCGGTACTGGCTGAGTGGTTTTTTGCCGGTTCTGAAAAACGTGGCGAATCTCTTCTCGATGCGAGTGCGATCCTGACAGGCTTGCTGCTGGGCCTTACGCTGCCGCCGGGCCTTCCACTGTGGATGGCGTTTTTAGGGGGGCTGGTTGCAATTGGCCTGGGTAAAGTGATCTGGGGAGGACTCGGCCACAATCTGTTTAATCCGGCACTTCTGGGACGCGCATTCCTGTTGGCCACCTTTCCCGTTCCCATGACAACTTGGGCGCCTCTAAGAGGATCCGACGATTTTTTCCATGTCCACGCTACCAATCTCGCACTACCGTTCATGCAGGCGGGGGTCGATGCGCTGACGTCAGCCACGCCTCTCGGCTTGATGAAATTCGACCAGGAGGTGACTCCACTGACGAACCTCATGTTTGGCAATACGACGGGATCATTGGGGGAAACCAGCGGCCTGCTGTTGTTGTTCGGCGGTATCTATTTGTGGCTCCGGCGTGACCTGGACTGGAGAATTCCCGTTAGCATCATTCTCACTGTGGTCGTGTTTTCCGGGGGCCTCGGTCTGTTTGACCCGGTCCGCTTTCCGAGTCCACTGTTCTCGTTATTCTCAGGGGGCATGCTTCTGGGAACCATCTACATGGCGACTGATCCCGTGACTTCGCCTGTGACTCCGCGGGGAACCTGGATCTTTGGCATCGGTGTGGGCGTGCTGGTGGTCTTAATCCGCGTATTCGGTGGGTTGCCGGAGGGCGTGATGTACTCAATCCTGTTGATGAACGCGGCAACTCCGTTGATTGATCGTTACACGCAACCGCGAATTTTCGGACGATGAGCTGATTCCTCATGAGCCAAGACAAGCCCCCCGATACCTCTGGAAAAGGCTCCATCCGACTCGTGGTGACCCTGGCCGTAGCCGGGCTGATTTCAGGAGTTGCTATCATCGGCATTTACGAAGCCACCCTGCCTACAATCACGATAAACAAGGCCCGGGAATTGCGCGAGGCGGTTTTCAAGGTGGTTCCGGGCGTCACCCAGATGCAGAAACTGGTGTACCGAAACGGCGAGCTCATCCCTTCCACGGAAACGAAGAGGGACGAGCAACCTGTTTACGGTGGTTACGACGCGGACGGCGGTTTCATTGGTTATGCCATTCCGGGTGCGGGGCCTGGGTTCCAGGACACTATTGGGCTGCTGTACGGGTATAAACCGGATCGGCAACTGGTGACAGGAATGGAAGTGCTGGAAAGCCGCGAGACGCCCGGCCTTGGTGACAAGATCTACAAGGACACCGATTTTGTGGCGAGCTTTAAGGAACTGATGATTGAGCCTGAAATCGTTGCCGTAAAGAAGGGCAAGAAATCCAGGCCTAATGAAATCGATGCGATTACTGGGGCAACCATCTCATCCAAAGCGGTGGTGAGGATTATCAATGAGACTCACGTGGTCTGGGCGGCGCGATTGCCTCGGCCGGGCTCGGAACCATTAATGACTGGGGGCGAAAGAGACAATGGCCAAGAACCAAAGTGAATCCTACGAAGCATTCATCAAGGGGATCTGGCGTGACAACCCCGTATTCGTCCAGGTGCTGGGCATGTGCCCGATGCTGGCGGTAACCAATTCGGCCATCAACGCTCTGGTGATGGGAATGGCTACTTTTTTTGTGCTGGTGGGTTCCAGCTTCCTGGTTTCCAGTTTCAAACAATGGATTCCCAAGCAGGTACGTATATCGAGTTTCATTATAATCATTGCCACCTTCGTGACCGTGGCTGACTACACTCTACTTGCGCTCGTTCCCAAGGTGCATAAGGAGCTTGGTGCCTTTATTCCCCTGATCGTGGCTAATTGCATGATTCTGGGCCGGCAGGAGGCTTTTGCCTCAAGGAACACGGTCCGTCTTGCGGTGATGGATGCCATGGGCATGGCGGGCGGTTTCATGGTTGCACTATTCTCATTGGGTGCGATACGGGAAATCCTGGGCGACGGCGCGTTATTCGGCGTGAATCTATTCGGTGCCGATTTCGAACCCTGGGTGATCATGATTCTGCCTCCGGGTGGATTTCTGACGCTCGGACTCATCCTGCTCTTTTTTAACTGGTTTACGGCCAAGAAAAATGAGTTCATCGACCAGGTGGCCGCGGCGGAAAGGAGTGGCATCTGATGGATAATCTGCTATGGATCTTCATCAGCGCGTTGCTGGTCAACAATTTCGTGCTGACCTACTTCCTCGGTCTGTGCCCTTTTCTGGGCGTGTCGAATTCCCTGGAAACCTCGTTCCGCCTTGGCCTGGCGACGATCTTCGTGTTGCTGATTACGGCGTTATGCGCCTGGATTCTAAACACCTACGTTTTGATCTATGCGCCCTATCTGCGCCTGATTAGTTTCATCGTGGTTATTGCCAGCACGGTTCAGTTCATAGAGATGCTCATCAAGAAGCTCAGTCCTGCCCTGTTTCGGGCCATGGGTATCTTCCTGCCGCTGATCACCACTAACTGCGCCATACTCGGCCTGGCGATCTTCGCTACAAATCGGGGTTATGGATTGATGGAGGGGATAATTTTCGCGCTTGGTGCCGGCATTGGTTTCACGCTGGCGCTCGTGTTGCTGGCAGGATTGCGGGAAGAATCTGAATTATCGGATATACCTAAAATGATCCAGGGTATCGCAATGAATCTTATCATCGCGGGAATTCTCTCGATGGCGTTCATGGGTTTTGCCGGGCTGTTCAGTACTATCTGAGTCACAGGTTGGATTTAGTTATGGCGACACATATTTTTTCATTACTTGGCTTGGTGGCCCTGTGTGTTTTCTGGGCTATTTTTCAACTCTGGCTGAATAAACATGATCCTGATACGGACCAACGGCCTGTGAAGTGTGGCGGCTGTGATGAACCTTGTGAAAGATAAGAAAACATGTTTTCGATTTTGTATCCGGTTTTGACGGATACCTCTCATCCCTCAGCCTTCGGTATTCACCTATATTCAACTGGCTTGTTTCGGGGCATCGTAGTCAAGTATGTACCCTGCAGGAGCAGGGCGGGATCAACAACTCGCATGCGCTTGCGCGCGAACGGGAGATCTGAGAACCCGTGACAAAGCAGGAAATTTCCAAGCTCAGAGCCGGCCTGTCTCAAGCCGGTATGGCTGCATTCATTGCGCCGGAAACGGATAAGCAGCAAACCGTCGTCCTGGAAACCGCCCAGCCTGAACAAGATAAATTCGAACCCGCGGCAGCGGCGCCGCCGTCGGACGAGCCAGGCCTCAATGAACTAATCAAACGAACCGAATTATTTAGCTGATTGTGGGGTCAGACCCACTGAGGAGAAGTCATCATGTTTATGAATTTCTGGTATGTCGCATGTGAAAGTTCTGAGCTCACCTTCGGTGCGAGTCGGCCGTTGAAAGCCATGATGCTGGGGCACAACTTTGCCCTCTGGCGCGATACCAACGGCGCGGTGCAATGCGTCAGTGATACCTGCAGCCACCGCGGTGGTGCGCTGGGCGACGGTCGGGTACGCGGCGATTGCATCGAATGCCCGTATCACGGCTGGACTTTCAACGGCGATGGGTCCTGTGTGCGCCTGCCGTCGCTGGGACCGGACGCGAAGATACCGGCCCGCACGCGAGTCGATGCCTATCCCGTTGAAGAAAAATATGGGCTTGTGCACGTCTTCCTCGGCGATCTGCCGGCGTCGAAACGTCCACCGATCATAAACATGCCGGAATATGACGATCCGGACTGGCATTTCCTGCCGTTGAAGATGGAATGGAATATCGACTACAAGCGCTCGGTGGAAAACACGATGGATCCGGCGCACAACGAATTTACCCACGTCACCCATGGCTTCCTGGGGGTTAACGAGGACTACCATGTGGAGAAGATCAACTTGAAAGACGAGCAGTGGGGCACCGGCTTTATGCAGCCGATGTTTGCGCCACCGCTGCCGCAGCGGGAAATGCATGCGGCGTCGGAACGCGCCGGGGACGCGTGGGCTGAAGCAGGCTCGGGCAACCACGGCCCGAATGTCACCTGGACCTATATTCACATTTCCGACAAGGCATGGATGCACGGCGCCGCGTTTCACACACCGATCCACGAAAAACTGGACCGGATTTACGTGATCTTTGGAAGAAATTACATGCAGGATCCCAAATACGACAAGACTTTCGAGGATCGTGGCTTGTTCGTTGCGGGCGAGGATCGCTATGTGCTTGAACCCGTCCACCCCGTGCTGACCCCCCGCGTCAGCAATCACGAGTTTCTCGTGCCGGCGGATAAGGCCATCGCCCGCTATCGTGAGTTTTGTCAGGACTGGGAGGATCGGGGCTGGCGTATCGACATAAAAAAATTACGCGCCGATTACGATAGTGTGGCCTATGCCATTCCAAGCCCCGCGCGGCGCAAGGCCAAGGGCTGGGTGTTGCCGGCTGCGCCGACTGTAGCCGGCAAGAAGAAGGTGCAGATCAAGGCGGTCGCCGGCTGAATGTTTTTGGTGCGAGCGCGGCTTCAGGAAAAGCAGCACTGGCGCCGCTAATTGCGGCGCCAGTTCCGGGCACTGTACTAATCAAATATGTTTACAAAGGCCACGCCCAACGATCAACCAGAATATACTTTCACGGTCTCTGCGCGCAGCAAGCAGCCGAATGTTCCCGTGTTTGCCTTTCTGCGGCGTCAATTCGGGAACGTCCCGCTGGCGCAGATAGAAAGTCTGTTCGGATTTGTAGAGCGGTCAACTCTTTATGGCGGCCGAGGCTTTTTTAGGCGAGAGCTCTCCGATCGGGATGTCCAGCAGCTCAATAACGCGGGCATCGGACTGCGTATTCCGATGTCGAACCACTATGCTACGCGTGCCGAATACGAGGAGAATTTCGCTTTACTACACAAGTATTGCCGCAAGGGAAATTCGATTATCGTCACCAACGATGATCTGGCGCGCTGGATTCGACAAGATTTTCCGACTTACCGGATCGATGCCAGCGTCATCAAGAACATTAAGAATCGAAGAAAGCTGGATCAGGCATTCGAGATCTACGATGAGGTGGTGCTGCCAATGAAGGCAAATGAGGATCTTGAATTTCTGAGTGACATTGAAGACAAGGATCGAATTACCTTGTTTGCCAATGCTGGTTGCGCATTCACATGTCCGTCAAGGACGTGCTATACGTCGGTCTCGAAAATCAATAAGGGCAATAGCACCGAGAAATTCCGGTGTTCTCGGTCGATAAAGCAACGTGAGTCGCTGGGCATGATCGACTTTGACCTGGAACCACTCAGAGAAATGGGATTTCATCGCTTCAAGTTGCTTCGATCGCGGCGGGGACAGCTGACCGGGTTCTGATTTTCAGGGGTGGAACCGAGGAATTAAGGGGACAGTGACCTTATTTCGACCGAGAACCCGACCACCTTTTCACTGTCTGTAGAAATAAAGGTCACTGTCCCCTTAATTCCTCGGTTCCACCCCTATTCCTTGGAAAGTGTGACGCAGTACCGCAATTCGCTTGCCCTCTTAAGGGTTCCTTAAGGTACACCCGCTACAGTTACCCGCAAGCTCCCCGAACCACTGTTCGGCGTCAGCGCTAGTTGGACAGAATGGGGTGATTGAATAAGAGAGTGATCTAGCTCATCGTAATCTGAGAGGAGAGAGCGATGGGGGGGAAGGAAGATCGCCAGAAAGACAGTGCTGAGAAAACGGTGCGGGAAATCCGCAAGTCATCGAAAAGGGACCGGAAAGAAGACTACTTGGGCTTTCCCGAGTGGTTGTTTGCGCGGCTGAATGGCATCTGGCCGAGTCTGGTTGACACTGCCACCCGCGCACAGAATCGCATCGCCCGCACTTTCGCCGAGCGCTGAAGCGAACCGGAACCCTCGATTCGACCCCGGTTCTCGAGGTGTGATACATAGCTGGTATGAGCGAAGCTCTCATCGACAATGAACTGTCCCGGCAGGTCTGGCGTAGCAAGTACCAGTACCACGCCGGCGGGGACGTGCCGGAGGCCAGCATCGAGGACACCTGGAGAGCGGGTTGCAAAGGCGCTGGCAACGGTGGAGTCCGATAATCAGGCGAATTGGGAAAAGAGCTTTACCAAGCTTCTCGAGCATTTCAAATTTCTACCAGCCGGCCGGATTCTTGCCGGCGCCGGTACTTCGTATCACACGACACTGTGTAACTGCTTCGTGATGGGTTTTATCGAAGACTCTCTCGAAGGTATCTTTGACCGACTCAAGGACGCGGCCGTTACGATGCAATGGGGTGGAGGCATCGGTTGTGATTTCTCCACGCTGAGACCGCGCGGAGCCGGCGCCATCACCAGGGGCACCATCGCCTCCGGACCGGTTTCGTTCATGGGCGTCTGGGACGCGATGTGCGGGACACTCCTGTCGACGGGTGCGCGACGTGGCGCAATGATGGGAACTTTGCGTTGTGATCATCCTGATATCGAAGCCTTTATCGATGTGAAGCGTGAGCAAGGCGTCCTCACCCACTTTAATTTGTCGGTCCAGGTGACCGACGAGTTCATGGCGGCAGTCGCCGCAGATGAAGACTGGCCCCTGGTTTTCCCCGTCGCCACGGCGGCTGGTGCAAACATCACAGACACGAGGCAATTGCGCTGGCCGGGTCGTGATCGCGAAGTCCCCTGCGGAGTCGCCAGACGGGTTCGGGCAGGCAAGTTATGGCAACAACTCATGGACGCCGCCTACGACTCGGCCGAGCCCGGAGTGCTGTTCGTCGATCGAATTAATCAGTGCAATAACTTGTATTACCGCGAGCACATTACTTCCACGAACCCGTGCGGCGAGATTCCGTTACCGCCTTTTGGCGCGTGCGATCTGGGTTCCATTAATTTGACGGCCTTTGTCAAGCGCCCGTTTTCGGCTAAGGGGACACTGAACATGGAAGGCATCGACGCTGCCACGAAGACGGCAACGCGCTTTCTGGATAACGTCATCGATCTGTCCGAGTATCCCCTCGAGGAGCAAGCTGGCGAAGCGCGGGGGTCCAGGCGCATTGGACTGGGTGTGACCGGGCTTGGCGATGCGCTGATAATGTTGGGACATCACTATGACAGTGATTCGGGAAGAGCACTTGCGAGCGAGGCTCTGCGCAAGATTCGCGACACGGCGTACCGCACTTCCATCGAGTTAGCCGCGGAAAAAGGAAGTTTCCCGTATTTCGAGCGTGATGCGTATCTTGGTGGCGAGTACGTACGCCGACTGCCAGCGGACATCCGCGATGGAATTGCTCGTGATGGCATCCGCAACAGCCATCTCATTGCCGTTGCACCCACCGGCACCATCAGCCTATTGGCCAACAATATATCCAGTGGGATCGAGCCGGTTTTCGCGTTCGAAGCCGAACGCCGGGTGCTGAATCGGGATGGTGAATTCGATGTATTCCATGCAACGGATCATGCGTTTGCGTTATGGCGCCGCGAGCAGAACCGCCAAGGTATTTTGCCCGGGTATTTCGTCACGGCGCCGGAGCTTTCTCCGGAAGCTCATCTAAGAATGCAGGCCGCGCTTCAGCCACTCGTGGACAACTCCATTTCAAAGACCATCAATGTCCCCGAGGCGATCACCAGGGAGGCATTCGCATCCATCTATCGGCGGGCCTTCGATCTCGGGCTCAAAGGCTGCACGGTATTCCGGCCGAATGCCATCCGCGGCGCGGTGCTCACCAAACTGCAGGAGATGGGCGGCGTGCATTGCTGCGCGCCCGATCGCGAGGGGGATTAGATTAGAAGGGATTCGCGATCGGTTAACGGCAGCGGTGAGGTCCTGAAAACAGGCTGAACCGCGGGCACATAGATCACGGCCAGAGTGGTATGTCTGTGCGCCTGTCCGCTACGGTTGACTATTAATGGTCCAGTCATACGGAATAAACCGTACTTTATAGTCTGCCGGGACCGAATCGGCACGATATTGATTGATGTACTCGATTAAATCCTGCCGCTTATTCGACTCGACAAAATCCTGCGTATAGAAACGCAAGATTTCAGACACTAAAACCTCGCGTTTGTCATGTTCAATCCGTAAGTGCTTATCGTTTGCAAAGAAATCGACCGTCGCTGTTTGTAATTGTCGATCCAGCTCATTGGCACCAAACGGCTTGCGTGGTAAACGTGGGCAGTCACGCACCATGCAGTTCAGCGCGAAGTGCACCCGTGGTTCGCCCAACGGTCGAATGACTTTATTTTCGTAGTCATAAAGTGAGGTCTTCCGACTGCCGACCATCACTTTACGGAATTTGAAAAAACTCGCGCGTCTGAAGAAGCCGTCGAAATCCGGAGGAATGCCTTTTTCTATGACTCCATGCATCGCCAGTGCGTTGTAGGCGTTGATGTGATACGCCATGACTTTCTCCGACGTATCAAATTCATCGGGGTGCGTTGGCCGGACTGATTCGGACCAGGTAGCCAACAAATTGATCAAGATCGTGACGGTCATTCGCAAGTTCCGCAAATGCGACCCGGCCCTGATCGTCTACAAACTTTTCTAAAACGCTTCCCCAATCTCGTAAAGCCGCAGCATAGTCATCGGCTGCAAACCCCGTATGACTGGCGAGCAGGCATAGCGCTATTAGCGTGTGTTTCAGCATGCCATGGTCTCAGCTTTCCTGGTGCCAACCGGCTTTGCAAGCGGGTCATAACTAACCAATGAACCGTCGTGTTGTCGATAGAAAACGGGTTTCAGGATGTACTCATCCCGCCGCGCATTATGCTGACACATGGATACGGGTCCTTCCGCAGTCATCACCATGAATGAGCATGCATGGACGCGCTCCGGATCGAGATTTTTGGCATCCATAAAGTTTTGCACAAAAAACGACATTTTCTGTACACGGCCGCGAGAGCGCCACAAGTCCAGCTTGGCCCGCAATAAATGAGAAAGAAGGAACGCAGCACCATGTATAAACCAGTGTGGTTTTTTTATGCCTGCTTTGAAGAAATCAGCGAGAAGTTCGCGCCGCGGCCTGCGTCGATCCTGGTGCAGGTGTGCAAAGTCATGCAGAAATCGCGCGAATAAATCCCGGTTCTCGATCACCGGGTAACAGTTTCCGTTGATAATGAAGGCTGGCACATAACTGTGGCATTGCGGATGGCCGATCCGCGTCACACCCCACGGTAAAGTGCGGTTGGTGCCGAGATCGATCTGCTGCCTGACACTATCGAGAGAAATTATGGCGCCACGCTTCGACCAATCTCCGCGGCCAGTATCGGCCTGCAATTGAAATGATGCGAACCCCACAGCATCGGCATTCGCGATGAAAAATCTGACCAACGCAGGAATATCTTGGAAGTTACCGGCATGCACAGTCGTGTTGAAGATCACCATCAAGCCGAGGTCTTGTGCGCGTCTTATATATTCGGCACGAATCTCGTTCAGCTCATGTTCACTGGTGAAACCCTTGCGGCGCTGCGTGGTATCGACATGAAAAGCGACTTCACTAAGCCCTGCTTGCGCAAGCTCGGTCAACAGCTTACGTGAGGCGGCGATACCATTTGTGAATAACGCCGGGTACAAGCCAATGGCCGCAGCATGACGAACGATCTCGATCAGTTCAGCATGCTTGCGCAGCGTCGGGTCACCGCCGGTAATCTGTACATTGGTGCCCGGCCCGTAGGTCTTTCGAATGGCATTCAGGCGATTGATGATTTCTTCGAGCGGTACATCAACGACGTTTTCGGAATTCTCGGACAAATAGCAGAGCGTACAGTCCAGGTTGCAGCGCTGCGTGACTTCCACGGCCGTGCAGCCAATGGCGCGTGTACGTCCGAGTACCTGGTTGGGCGTGAACACGGCTTGCATGCGCTCGCGTGTTGTTTTTATTGCATCGGCGGTCGTGACCATGACGTTATTAGAAATCTGTTATCCGGCTAAGTTCAATTTTGGAGCAACGTGTTGATTGCCCACGAAAAACGTATCGGCTGTAATCGAAAATTAATTCACCAGGTTGGTTTTTACGTAGACAGTGCAGCGGGTGTCAATGCCCCAGGGGGCGGGTTTTTAGTATAGCTTTCGCACGCTGTTCCGGCGGGCGCTGTTGAGCGGGCCGTATCAGTACTTCGTTATGACGCCCATTATCGATCCATTGCACAAAATCTTTGCCCGATGGCTGATTGTCAGCGATGACTTCAATACCGTTCTCGCGACAACGGGCCGGTTGCTCGACGGTGATCCGGTAGCTGGTGTGGCCGCGGGGTCAGCGTAGCGACATAGCGCGGCCAGTCATGCGGCACGCAGGGGACAGACCGTGAAGCCGCCGGGCTTCTGCATGATGCCAAGCAACTTTTCGACAACCAGTCGCTGATACCATGCCGCCGAGCCGGTGTACCAGGTCCAGCCGCCACGGCCGGCATTCTCCTCGCCGGCGCAGATGTCGCCGGGTAGCACATAGGGCTCTACCTTGTAGCGTTCCGCCGCCGCGCGGTCGGCCGAGCGATTGATCGGGTTCAGCCATTTCGACCATTCGTACGCCTTGTCCGCGCAGTTCATCTCGGCTTGAACCCACGCGGCCCAGACTGCCGCATGGTTGTATTGCGAACCGTTTTCCCGCACGCCGGGGGGATATCCCTTGATGTAACCGGGATTCTGCCGGGTCTTGTCGAATGGCGGTGTCAGCAGCCGGATCAATTTATTGGCCGGGTCGACCAGCTGCTCTTCCACGGCTGTCATAGCTTCCGCTAGCCGGTCGGCCGGGCGCGGCCCCGCAAAGACCCGCCCAGGTCTGTGCGTTCAGATCGATGCGACATTCGTTGGATGCGGCTCCACCGAGACTTTCACCGTTGTCATAGAAGGCCCGCAAGTACCAACGTCCATCCCAGGCATTCTTATCTGCCGCCGCTGCTAATTCCTCTGACTCGCCTCTGTAGTAGTCGGCGCGTTCGGCGTCGTCCTGGGACTCACAGAGCGGCGCAAACTGGTGGCAGACGTGGTACAGGAACCACGCCATCCATACGCTTTCGCCCGTCCCTCCGATACCCACGCGGTTCAGTCCGTCGTTCCAGTCACCCGTACCAATGAAAGGGAGTCCGTGTGCGCCCACCGTCAGTCGGGCATCTATCGCACGGTAGCAGTGTTCGTAGACGGTGCCCCGTACTTTGGATGGTGAAAACTCGGCGTAATGTTCATGCTGATCCGGCTCCAGGGGCTCCCCATCGAGGTAGGGTACCGATTCATCGAGCAGCGCGTGGTCGCCGGTCGCGGCAATGTATTCAGCGACCGCGTACGGAAGCCACAGCAGATCGTCGGAACAGCGGGTGCGGACGCCGCGCAGCGGGTGCCGATGCCACCAGTGCAACACATCACCTTCCTCGAACTGGGCTCCGGCTGCGTGCAGAATCTGCTCCCGGACTATGTCGGGTTCGGTCCAGATCAGTGCGAGCACATCCTGCAGCTGATCGCGGAACCCGAATGCGCCTCCGGGCTGGTAAAAACCAGTGCGCCCCCAGAGACGGCTCGATAGAACCTGGTACAGAAGCCAACGATTGGTAATCAGGTCCAGAGCCAGGTCCGGAGTTTCGATCTGAACCCGCCGGAGGATGTCGTCCCAGCGCCTCGACAGAGCAGACCGCCGTTCTGCGACGAAACGACGGTTTTGAAATTTTCTGACCAGTTCAACGGCTTCGGAACGATCCTCTCCGGCACCGAGTACAAAGTGAAATCTGGCAGTCTCTTTGTATGCCAGATCGGTGTGGACCTGATAGACACCACCGCAATCAGGCCCCGCACTGACATTACCTGACAGACCAACCGCCCAAAGTGCGGGTGGACTGCGCCAGGATCGGTTCGGGCCCATAAATTCGTCAAGGTCGGTCGTAAATCCGTGCGGCGGCTCGCTGGCGGCGAGAAATGCCGTACGCTTGCCATGATTCCGGGTGAAGCCGTTGCGCACCAGGATCGCATGAGTGTCCGTGTCGGTGTCGGCGACGAGTAGACCACCGTTGTCGACGTGACTGTTGCCCAGGACCCATCGGACCGCATAGGTCGCGGTAAGCCTTCGAACCCGGGACCAGGTGTTCGTCAGTTCGACTAAAATGATTTTCACCGCTTCATCCGGGTCAACGAAAACGGTAACGATTTGTTCAAGCCCGGCGCTGTTGTGCTCGAAGCGCGTATAGCCCTGCCCGTGGCAAATTTTGTACGGTAGACCGTCATTGTTGGGCAGGGGCGTAGGTGACCACACCAGGCCGGTTTCTTCATCGCGCAGATACAGCGCTTCGCCGCCATCTTCCGTGACGGGATCGTTGCCCCAGCTTGTCAATCGGTATTCACTGCTGTTTCCCTTCCAGGTGCAATTCATTCCCGCGGTCGTGGTGATACAGCCAAAATCGCGATTCGTGATGACGTTTGTCCAGGGCGCCGGTGGTCCGTTCTGATCGGACTGATAAATGACGTACTCCCGCCCATCGTGGCTGAAGCCGCCAAACCCATTGTCAAACAAAAGTTGTTCGGGGCGTGATATGGGAGCGGTCGGGAGCGGTCTTATTTTGGCTGAAGGCACCGGTATAAACGGGGGCATTGAATGAATTTCTCTGCCACGGTGAATGAGCGCATCAATGCCTGATTCGTCCGGGCCAATGTATATGGCGGCTATAGCAACGAGATTGTCCCGGTCATTTCCATGCAGTTCACTGGCAGGGATAATGACGCATTGCCCTTTGAACGGCCTTTTGTAATCGTCGGATTGCTCGATCAGGCTGCGTAATCTGTCCCTGGCGGGTTGCACGTAGCCCGGGATGCTTTCATCGATAAGTACGATATCGCTCGCGATACCGCGCAGGTCCCAGTAAGAGCGGTATTTGAGCAGGCTGGTAGCAATCTGCAGGTTCTCTCCGGAGTGAATGCTTGCGACGATGATCGGATGATCGCCAGATACACCGTGTCGCCACAGTGTTGACTGTGCGGCGTTGCAATTGTTCAGGGCTTCTCGACGGGGCGGGGATTTCTGATCGGGCCAGATCACCTGTGCCAATAATTGTGTTGCTTCCCGGACTTCGTCCGGCGTTAACTTCGCCTGCTGCAGATCGTGTTCGCTGTGAGCCTTGGCCTGACTGATCGCCCACGAGACCCGATCCATTGACTGGAAGTGGGTCATGGTGTCGAGGACCCCACGCTGCGTATCAGCGACGGCGGTCAGAAAGGCAAGCTGAACGGTCGTATGGGCAGGCACTTCGATGGTTGCGGCGAGCGCAATTTGGGGGTTGGCGGTATCGGTAGTCCCGGTAAATGTCGGTGTTTCGCCGGTCATCGACTGCGGCCGGCGAGGATCGCCCTGCCTGCCCAGAAAAATCGTCCGGTCATTCTCAAAATAGTAACCGGCCTGATAACCGGATTGGGTTACGATCGCGTGCCCTAAATAGACGCCGGGTTCTTCGGAACTGCGTGGGCGCCTTCGGATTATCAGGACGCCATTCTCGTCGATAAACTTGCTTTCAATAAACAGCCTCGAGAATGCAGGGTGCCGTCGGAACTCCGCGTCCTGGGTTAGTACCGGTTCGCCAGCCGAAGAAATAAATAGTTGCCGGCGTTTATCCGACTCATTGGTGATCACAAGTCTGCGGATTTCGACGTCGGCATCAGCGACCACCGCGACCGTGAGTCGCGTCAGGAGATCCCGTCGGCTATGCCGGAACATTGCAACGTGAGGCCCAAACTCGGCCTGCAGTTCTCCATGTCGGGGCTGCTCAGCTCCGATTGACCAGAAATCCCCATCGGCGAGGTCTCTGAAAAAGAGGTTAAAGCCACCCGTCAGTCCATTGATGACGGGATCCCAGGCGACGAGTGCGACGTCGTTCCAGTGCTGGCAACCGCCACCCTGGCTGGTCAGCTGAACGTGCAGGCGCCCGTTCGAAAGCAGATTGATCCCCGGTTTCGTGGTATCGACACTCCAGGTTTCGACAGGTCGCGGTCGGACCGGCTGCGGTTCGCGTGACAGGGGAGTACGCGGCAATACCTGGGTTGGTGCAGGACGCGGGATCGCCTCGTATAGCAGTTGCTCCAAACTCGCGATTCGGGGATCGGCGTGAAAACGACGGACCATGTTGTCGTCGAATAACGCGTTGCTCAACGAAAGCATGATCATGCCCTGGTGATGGGTCATGTAGGATCCGACGATATCCCCGCGACCACCCCGGAAGTTGCTCACGGCGCCGTAGTCGATTGCCTCGAACATGCCGTATTGGCCCTCCATTCCCAGGCCACGAAGCGCCTCCAGGTTCAGGATCACGTTACCGGGATCGAACGGCAGAGCCAACGCACTCGCATAGGGTGCGATCACGAGACGATCTCCCTGATTACGCTTCAGACCCAGCCGTGGCACGCCGAAGGCCCGGTACTGATAATTCCCATCCTGATCGAAGCGGTGATACCCCGACTCCGATATCCCCCAGGGGACTCCATGCGAGGCGGCGAAATCCTGCTGTTGTTTGACCGCGGTCCGACAACTCTGATCCAGCAGGCAATAATCGGGGCAGGCCATTAGCAGCCGGGGCATAAGGTACTCGAATGCGGTCGCGCTCCAGGAGAGTAGAACCCTCATTCCACGCACCCGGGACAGCGGACGACCGAGGTGAGCCCAGTGGCGCAGGGGTACCTGCTGCTTGGCTAACGCGACGTAACTTGCGAGTCGCGCTTCAGAGGCCAGTAAGTCGTAATAGCTTGTGTCCAGTTCACCTGTCGATACGTTGTAACCGATATGAAACACGTGACGGCTGCGATCATAGAGAAAGCCGAAGTCGGTGCGATGAATGATACTTGTTGCTTGCCCGGCCAGGTCTTTCAGCTCTGCTCGTAACTGTTGAGCACTTTCCGTGGCTTGCTCCAGGCATTGCCGAAGGCGCACATTCCACTCGCTGGCAGCGATGCGGTCTGCACCCGCGGGCTGCTTTTCGAGAATACGATCCAGTCGCGTGATTAATGAATCCGCACGGCCACCGATCGTGTCTACTTCATCCAGCGTCAAAGGTGCCCCCAGAAGCTTGAATAATTCATCGACGATGAGCGATATCGCCTCAGCGGATCTGTCTCTGTATAAATCGGGCGCCTCGGCCAGCAGGGGGGTCCATGGCCGGAATTCCTGGATCTCGCGTCGCGCTTCGCGGACTTGCAGCCGCAGGGAACTGATCCACGAGCGGAACTCGGCAATATCCTCGGCGCTCCAGTGCACTGCAGTGCTGTCCAGGGCGGACAGCGCTTCCCGCTCGATTCGCAGGCATTCTCGCGTTTCCAGAATCTTCAGCGCCCGCCACCAGTCAGCCGGGTCATTCGGTTGCGCGGCTTGCAGGCGGATGTCTTCCAGCACTTGTCGAACGCCATCCAGTTCCGGGCTACCGGTCTCGGTAACGATGTGATCCAGTTGCGCCTGCATCACATCGGTTGTGTCGACGATTCCGGACTGAAGCTGCGTTGATGGAATAGGCGCTGCCTGCAATTCCTTCAGACCCTGCACGAGAGCCATCAGACAGGCAACCAGGTTACCGCTGTCGACCGTTGAAACATATCGCGGTTCGAGCGGGCTCAGGTCGCTGGTGCTGATCCAGTTCAGAAAATGTCCCCGATACCTGGGCAGTTCGTCCAGCGTTTGCAGGCTGTTTTTGAGGCGCGCCGCCAGATCCTTAATCGCGAGGTATCCGAAGTCATAAGCGGCCAGCGACGATAGCAATGCAAAACCGATATTTGTTGGCGATGTTCTTTGAGCGACTTTTAGTTTAGGTGTTTGCTGCACATTGTCGGGCGGCAGCCACTGGTTCTCCGGTCCGACGAAGGCCTCGAAAAAATGCCAGGTCCGCCGCGCCAGCGGACGCAATTTCTCCGCCTCACTCTCGCTAAGTTTTACAGCAGGCGGGTGCGCCGGCTGTCCGACCCACCACGCGATCAGTGGAGACAGGAACCAGGCCAGCAGCAGGGGCAGCGCCGCTGGCAGCGCTGCCGGTGACCAGAGCGTGACGGCCGTGCCAACGGCCAGTGCGAAAATCATGACCGGCAACATCCGTGTGACAGTATTTCGTAGCCCCAGCCCGCTGCCAAAGCTTCGTGCAATCTGTGCTGAACTCGTCCATTCCAATAGGTGCTTGCGTGTGAAAAGAACCCGATAGAGTGTGCGCAGGATCGCGTCGACGGTCAGCAGTGCCTGATAAGGCAGGAAAGTCAACGTCAGCAGCCAGCGTGTTATTTCATCACCGATAATGTGCGCTTTGCCGGCCAGCGTTGTTGCAATTGTTCCCCAGCGCCATGTGCCCCGACGCAGCGTTGCAAAAGTCTCAAACAGGATCGGCAGCCCGGGTAATGCGGCCACCGCCAGCGTCGACGCCCATGCGAGATCGCCGAGCAGCGCCCAGCCGCAGAGCATCAGGCCCAGCAAACATGGTGATATCAGGCTGCGACTCAGGTTGTCGAACATTTTCCAGCGGCCCACCAGGGTCGGCCGGAATTTCGTCCGGCTACCCTCGAATCTTGGCGCCCGCAAGCCGAGCCATGGAAGCAACTGCCAGTCGCCTCGAATCCAGCGGTGCTGCCGCCTCGTGTAGGCCAGCAGCGTCGGGGGGTAATCCTCGAACAGCACGATGTCCGATACGAGGGCTGCCCGGCCATGCAGGCTTTCGAGCAAGTCGTGGCTCAGGACGCGGTTTTCGGGGATGTTTCCTTCCAGGCTGCGGGTGAAACCAGCCAGGTCGTAAATGCCTTTCCCGACAAAAATTCCGTCGCCGAGAAGATCCTGATAGACGTCGGATACCGCGTGTGAATAAAGGTCCAGCGTGACGTCTCCGGTAAACACCCTGGAGAACAGGGAGCTGTTGGCACTGGACGGATTGATCTCGACCCGTGGTTGCATGATCGTGTAACCGCCGACAAGGCGACCGCTATCGGCATCGAATTCCGGTCTGTTGAGTGGATGCGCGAACGTACCGACCATTCTTTTTGCGCTGCCCGCCGCCAGGTGCGTATCGGCGTCGAGGCATATGACCAGGCGGATATCGCTGAGCCTGTCCGGATCCCCGGTCATTCGGATAAAGCTGGTGCCTTCTTTGCCTTGCAGAAACTGGTTGAACTCCTCGAGTTTCCCTCTTTTTCGCTCCCACCCCATCCAGCAGTTTTCAGATTTATTCCACAGCCGGCGCCGGTGAAACAGATGGAATGGCGACCGGCCGATCCGTTTGTAGTTCCTGTTAAGCTGATCAATACCTTTGGTAACGTAATCGAGTAGTGCCTGATCCCTTGCGCTTTCCGGTTCTGCGGCGTCAGCGTAATCGGTCAGCAGTGTGTAGCTGAGGTGCCGGTTCGGGTTGCCAAGAAAATTGATTTCGAGATTTGCAAGCAATGCATCGATTTCGTCGGTGCTGCTCAGCATCGCCGGAATCGCCACGACTGTTTTCCACGGATCACGAATCCCGTCCCTGAAATCCAGTTTTGGCAGGCGCGTCGGGGGCAGCCAGCGTGTGAGGATCCGGTTCAGGGTGCCACTGCACAGCATCAGAATCGTGGGCAGAGCCAGCAGGCTGATTGCCAGCGCCGCCCACAGGCTAACGATGGTTTCCAGCCAGCGAAACATCAGTCCCAGCAGCACGAAGCCACTGCCGAGAAGGGTCAGCACATAAGCAGGACCGGCCGCCCGTTTCAGCCACCCGGCAACCACTCGCGTCAAGGAGCGGGTGCAACCGACTCCCAGTTCGAGTTCCCGAACTCCGTCGTCGATCAGGAAGTAACCGACGTGGCGCTGCCTCGTCGAACTTTTCTCCGGCACGGTTGACGCGAGATAGACGGCATACTCGGCGACCTCCCATTCCTCGCTCGTGCAGCGTCTGGCAATCCTTTCCACCGCATTCCGGTAGCTGTCCCGGGTTTCAAAGTCCATCAAGACGTAGGCGCCTGCGGGATCGCGTGACAGAACCTGATCTACACGAGACACGCGCTCGACGAACTCATGCCACTCGAAATGCTCGATGGTGCTGAGACTGACGATGCAGCCGGCCACACGATCGCTCGCTTCGAGAATGTCGGCCTGCGTCTCGTCGGCGCTCGTGAACAATAGTTCTGCGCTGTCGCAGAGTTGATTCAGAACCACGGCGCGCAGCAGTGCCGGCAACGCCCATAACTCGCCGATCTTCAGCGGCGTAATGCTCTGGTAGCCTGAGGTGAACTGCTCCAGCCACCCAAGGTCCAGGGGTAATCGGGTGACCTCGATGGTCCGACGTATCAGGGCCTCGACACGCGTAATTTGCCCGCTTTCAGCGTCGTTAACCCGTGGCAATTGCCGATAGAATGATGGCGGTAGATCGATACGTAATTGCTCGAGCGCATCCCGAACCACGTAATCGTTGTCCAGCAGCCATTCAGCCCCCTGAAGCTTGTGCAAGTCCTGGAATCGATGCTGCGCCAGCGTGGCGAAGATCAATCGGACACGGCGTGTCAAATCAGCGTGAAAGCTCGGCGCTGCCGGCCGAGAAAGCGGCGACTTATGCTCTTCTATGTGGGATTCTGCGAAACCGGCCGCAACCCGAAACAGGAACGGAGCCGAGATTTCGCTTGACATCCGTTATCCTGCGTCGGCACGTTCGTCGATCAGGTATGTACTGCGAAACTTGTTGACGGAAGATTGGTCCTGCTGCTGAAACACGAGTATCGGTTTGTTGCTGTGGGCCAGCATGAATTCTGGCACCGGCCCGTATTGCCAGTCCGGACTTTGCTGGCCGCTGTGCGCACTGAACACGACAAGACTGACATTTCTGTCCTCCGCGATCCTGTTCAATGCATATTGCACATGCTTGGATACGATGATCTCTGTCTCGACTTGAAGATTTGCAGGTAACTGGTTGCGTAACTCCTGCATCCTTTTTGTGGCATCCATGCCGCTGATTGTTGTTATACGCTCGACCAGTTCGCGACTTTCGCGGGTCGTTCTGGCCGAGCGGGGAAGCCGGGGCTCATGGACAACGTGCACCAACAGGAGCTCCGCGTGATGTATCTGGGCGATCGCAGACGCTAAGGTCAGCGCCCACTGGGAACCAGTGGAAACATCGACCGGGACCATGATTCGCCGGTAACGGAAATCCCGATCGTTGGAGATTCCATGCACGGGATGGACAACCAGCACGGAGACGTGCGCCGCGGAAACGATTTTTTGTACCGTCCCACCGCGGTCGAATTGACCAATACCACCACGACCGTATGCAGTCAGCGTAATCAGGTCGACGTTGTTCTGATGAGCGAAACATAGAACCTGGTCTGCGACCTTGCCCTCTTCGAGGTACCCGTTGACTTTAATGCCTTGATTTTTGAGTTCCTCAACGTGACGCTCCAGATAAGCTTGCGCCTGCCGGCGGTGAAGTTGCCAGTCCACCGAATCGACTGTCGACCTGACGCTGTTTCCAGCTACAGTTAATACGCGCAGAAGTAAAACCTCGGACTCGAAGGAGCGCGCTATCGCCGTGGCGTGAGTGAGCGCGTGTTCAGCAAGATCGGAGCCATCGAGCGGTACCAGTATTCTGATCATCTCTCTCCTCCGGGCG
>PVMK01133988.1_pt1 | contig 50619 bp, 47 predicted proteins | sample 1853481 | NCBI WGS metagenome assembly PVMK01 (sample SAMN08533507, study PRJNA380276) | Marine sediment metagenome, whole genome shotgun sequencing project.
CGCACAAGAAGAAAACCGTCCCGTGCCAACCTCGACGTTGATGCCGCCAGCGCCGCTGGCGTCGCAAGCGAAAGCGCACAGGGGCAAGTAACGACAAGCGTGGCCAACACGATCTCGAATGCGCGCGCGGGATCAGTTGTTAGCCAGACCGCGCCCGTGATTGTCGCAACGAGCAGCACACCAACGACGAATTTGCTTGCGATCCTGTCGGCGAGCATCGCGATCGGCGGCCTGTCCGCCTTTGCACGTTCGAGCAGTCGCCCGATTTCGGCAAGGCTTGTACTTGCTCCGGTAAGCGTGATCCTCACCGATGCGTTTCCTGCCCGGTTGATACCACCAGCGTACAACTCCATGCCTTCTTTTCGCGTCACCGGCAGAGACTCGCCGGTCAGGAGTGATTCGTCTATTGCAAGATCCCCGGATAACACGAGCCCGTCGGCCGGGATTACGTCGCCCGGACGAATAAGCACGACATCGCCGACGCGCAGTTTGTCGAGAGCAACGATTTCCGGCACACCATCGTGCACGCGAGTCACTGTTTCCGGTAACAACCTTGCCAATGCCTGGGTGTAGTCCTCTGACCGATGGCGTGCCCGCATCTCAAGATATCGAGTAGCGCTAAGAAACAACACGAACATTGCTACTGAGTCGAAGTAGATGTCACCGGTATTAACGAGTGTTGCGTAAACCGATGCGGCAAATGCCGCTGTTATCGCAATCGCGACAGGAAGGTCCATCCCCGGCGACCGGGCGCGAATCCCCCTGTACGCACCGGTATAAAACGGGCGTGCGGAGTAGAAAACAATTGGTAGGCAGACCAGCAGGCTGATCAGGCGCAGGAACTGCTCAATACGACCTTCGATTCCGTAGTGAGCGCCTGCATATAACGCGACAGCGAACATCATGACCTGCATGCCAGCCGCCGCTGCGACGATCAGCCGCCTCAACGCCCGTCGATATTCACCATCGTGGTCATCTCCGGCAAGGCCGACTCCAGTCGGCGAAGGCTTGAATCCGACCTGTGAAATAGCATCCAGCAACTCGCTGAATTTGAGTTGCGTTTGATCCCACCGGATCACGGCACGATGCGTCGAAGGATTTACGGTGACAGAATCAATCGCATCCACCCGGGTAAGCGCTTTGTCCAGCAGCCAGACACAAGCGGCACAGTACATCCCGCCAATATCGATCGTCGCTTCGGCATTTTTACCGTCGTCATGGACATACCGTGTAAGCAGGTCTTCGTCGTCGTACAGCGCCCATTCCGAGGGATCGGCACGAAGCCCGAGTTCAGCGCTCGGTGCTTCCCTGTGTTTGTAGAATGCGTCGAGGCCGCTACCGGAAATAAATTCAGCCACAGCCTTGCAGCCGAGACAACATACCGGCTGATTGCAGTTGCCCAGTTGCGCAAAAATGGGAGCACCGTCGGGAAGAGGCTCCCCACAATGAAAACAGACCTTGACCGAAAACATACGCTAACGGCTTTGAGTAGCGGGCGTCTCTTCCTTGATAGCCGTATCACTAACCAGGTAATCGGGATGTGACAAGGCCAGGTATATAGTGATCATGCAGCCGATCACGGTCAGCGACGGTATGGCGATAATCAACCACACCCACTGGTTCTTATACCAGGGCTCATTCTCCATACTCAGGTCCGGCGGCATTTCAATAATCCTCAGGTGGGCCACGAAAGCGGCTTTCTTCAACAACACGGATACTGCTGTCCTCAACGCTCTCGATCACGAATTCGATCGAGCGGCCCCCAACAGCGCTTTCGTGCGGCGCAATTACGGATGTCGGCAAGGTAAACACTGACTCGGCGGGGACGCTCACATGCGTCTCAGTCTGAATCCGGATTCCCTCGAGACCGCGAACGCTCAACACGTAGTCGTGATCCTCGTTATGCTTGTTCACTATTCTCAAAGTATAGCTGTTCTGGATGCCCTGGCGGCCGACGTCCCGATAAAGCGTATTGCGATCGCGAAGCACGTCCAGAATCAGTGGTTGCCGAAGCATCATTGCCGACACCATGGCGCCGACGAGTACAGTTAATATTACCGAGTAGGCAATCGTCCGCAGTCTAACAAGATGGTAGCCTTTGTTCAGTAATTCATTTTCGGTGCTGTAGCGAATCAGGCCACGCGGGTAATCCATTTTGTCCATGACCACGTCACAAGCATCGATACAGGCAGCACACGCGATACATTCATATTGCAGACCCTTGCGTATATCGATGCCGGTTGGGCAGACCTGCACGCACATCGTGCAGTCGATGCAATCACCGAGACCCTTTTCGTTTGGGTCAGACCCGCGGCGGCGCGCGCCGCGCGGCTCGCCACGCTGTTCATCGTAGGCGATGACGAGTGTGTCCGTGTCGAACATCGCACCCTGGAAGCGCGCGTACGGGCACATATATTTGCATACCTGCTCCCGCATAAAGCCCGCATTGCCATAAGTCGCGATGCCATAGAAAAGCACCCAGAACCATTCCCAGGGTCCCGCCGTAAATGTAAGCAGATTAACGGACAGCGACCGGATATCCACGAAGTACCCGACGAACGTGTAGCCGGTATAAAGCGACAGTGTTAGCCACAAGAACTGCTTGACCGACTTCCGCCAGATCTTATTGAACGTCCATGGGGCCTTGTCGAGCTTTATCCGCTTATTGCGGTCGCCTTCCAGAGCCTGTTCAATCCAGACGAATGCTTCAGTCCAGACTGTTTGGGGGCAGGCAAAACCACACCAAAGCCGGCCGGCTACCGCGGTGAAGAAAAACAAGCTTACCGCGAGAATAATCAGTAGCAACGCAAGATAGATAAAATCCTGCGGCCACATGGTCAGACCGAAGATATAGAATTTGCGTGCCGGGAGATCGAACAGAACCGCCTGTCGACCGCCCCAGACCAGCCAGGGACCACCATAAAACACGCCGAGTAGCACGAACATCGAAACCTTGCGGAAAGTCGCAAAGCGCCCCTTCACTTCGCGCGGATAGACCTTATCTTCGCTGCGGTACAGCTGGCCGTACTCATAGCCGGCGGATTTCTTGCTCATTGAAATTCTCGCGAAGGCTCAGGGACGAATGGGATGCGGCTTGCTTCGTTTCCGTCGGCACAGACGAATGATATACCAGCCACCGATCCAGCCATGCGCCCACAAAAACAGGAAGCCGACTGCGTAGCCCGCGTTACGGCTCTCTATGAACGAGACATTGATCGAATCGACAATCACGAGCGGGTCGACGAATGCGAAAAACAACATCGCGAATGCTGCCGCGAACAGGAATGAAATCCACGACAGGACGGCTAGTTTTTGTGTATCGCGCGACCAGTCTTGTACTTCGCTGTCTTCTTCGACGGTCATATATTTATTTGCTGGAGCTTGCCGACAAACTGTAAACGTAGGCTGCCAGAATACGGGCACGGTCCGGTCCGATCAGATTTGAGTGTGCTGGCATTACTCCATTGCGGCCCTCTTCGAGGGTTCGGCGAATTTCTTTTTCCGAGTAGCCATACAGCCACGCATCATCGGTCAGGTTTGGTGCGCCGAGCGCCTGGTTGCCGGTGCCGTCGACTCCATGGCAGGCACTACAGAAAGTAATAAATTTCGTGTGCGCCGGGGACGACGTGTCCTGCCCTTCTGTCATGGACTGCACGTAGCTAATCATCGCATCCAGATCTGCGCCCAGTGCAAGACCCAGGGCCGGCATGACACCGCTGCGACCATTCATGATCGCAAATTCAATATTTTCGGGCTCGCCACCGTAAAGCCAGATGCCATCAGTCAGGTTTGGAAAGCCTGGAGCACCCTGCGCGGTTGATCCATGACATTGCGAGCAATAGTTAGCGAACAAGCTACCGCCAATATTTATCGCCTTTGGGTCGTTCACCAGGTCCGGAACATCCATTGCGCCGTATTTCGCAAACATTGGCCCGTAACGTTCTTCGGCTGCGGCGACTTCCTTATCATACTGGCCTGTCTGCGACCATTCGGACAGACCCGCGAAGTTGCCCAGCCCCGGATAGTAGGCCAGGTAAATCGCGGAGTAGATCAACGTAAGAACAAACAACCACAGCCACCACATTGGCAGGGGGTTGTTCAGCTCGCGTATGTTCTCGTCCCAGACGTGTGCCTCGGATTCCTTGATCTCCTCATCCGACGCGCGCTGCTTGTTGGTCCAGAAGATAAGCCAGAAACAACCGAGCATACTCAGTACTGTGCCAATGATTACGTACCAGCTCCACGCGCTGCTCATGAGTGTTGCTCCATCTCTGTATTGTCTGTGGGAGGGCGACTATCGTCCTCTAACGGAAGTTGCGATGCGGCTTCGTATTCATTTTTTCGCTTCTTGCTCCAGCTATGAACCCACAAGCCGATAAACAAAACCAGCAAAGTTACTGTTATCACACCGCGAACCAATCCTATTTCCATCTCGCCAATCCTCTAACGTGCCGATCGCACTGTGCCGAGATTCTGCAAGTATGCTACCAGCGCATCGAGCTCGGTCTTATCGGCAACTGCAGCAGGTGCTGCGGCAATTTCCTCGTCGGTGTACGGATCGCCAAGCATCTGCAAGGCGCGCATTTTTCGTTGCACTATTTCGCCATCGACCATCGCAGTGGCCAGCCAGGGATACGACGGCATGTTGGATTCGGGCACGAGGTCTTGTGGATGCATCAGGTGAATGCGATGCCAGTCGTCGCTGTAGCGCTTGCCGACTCGAGCCAGGTCGGGACCGGTTCGCTTCGAGCCGAACTGAAACGGGCGATCGTAGACAAACTCGCCTGCTACAGAATAGGGCCCGTAACGTTCGGTCTCACTACGGAATGGTCGAATCTGCTGTGAATGGCAGTTGTAACAGCCCTCCCTGACATAGATATCGCGCCCTTCCAGTCGTAGTGCAGGATAGGGTTTGATGCCCTCGTAGGGCTCATGGAGTTCAGAGCTTGCCATCAGCGGCAGGATTTCGATCAGGCCACCGATGCTGATTACGATAACGATCAGAATCGCCATAATATTGATGTTTTTCTCAACGCTATCGTGCTTTAAAGCCATTTTATTACGCCGGTTGAATGACAGCTACAGGTTTTGGTTTTACGTCGGCGATCGTCTTGTAAACGTTATAAACCATCACGAGCATGCCCGAGAAGAAAACAAGCCCACCCAAAAGTCGGATCCCGTAGTACGGATAGGTGAACTTGACAGTTTCAATAAAGGAATAGGTCAGCGTTCCGTCATCGTTGAAAGCGCGCCACATCAGTCCCTGCGTAACACCCGAAATCCACATCGAGACCACATACAAAACAACACCGATGGTCGATGTCCAGAAATGCACATCGATCAGCTTGGTCGAGTACATGCCTTCCTTGTTATAGATCCGTGGTATCAGACAGTACATGGAACCGATGGTCATCATCGCAACCCAGCCCAGCGCACCTGAGTGGACATGACCGATGGTCCAGTCCGTGTAGTGCGAAAGCGCATTGACCGTCTTGATCGCCATCATCGGCCCTTCGAACGTGGACATGCCGTAGAACGATAATGAAACGATCATGAACTTCAGAATCGGGTCCGTGCGCAGCTTATGCCAGGCTCCGGACAGCGTCATCATGCCGTTGATCATGCCGCCCCAGGAGGGTGCCAGCAGAATCAGTGAGAACACCATGCCGATCGACTGTACCCAGTCGGGCAATGACGTGTACTGCAGGTGGTGTGGGCCGGCCCACATGTAAAGAGCGATCAGTGACCAGAAATGCACGACGGACAGTCGATAAGAGTAGATCGGACGGTTCGCCTGCTTCGGCACGAAGTAATACATCATGCCAAGAAAGCCCGCGGTAAGGAAAAATCCGACAGCGTTGTGTCCGTACCACCACTGCATCATGCCGTCGATAACACCCGAATAGATCGGATACGACTTGGTGAGCGTCACCGGGATCGAGAGGTTATTGAATATGTGCAGCACTGCAATGGTGATAATGAATGCAGCGAAAAACCAGTTCGCCACATAAATATGCTTGACTCGTCGCCTGCCGACGGTGACCAGGAATACGATGGCATAGGACACCCAGACGACTGCGAGCAATAGATCGATCGGCCACTCGAGCTCCGCATATTCCTTGCTCTGGGTGATACCCAGCGGCAGTGTAATGACGGCAAGCACGATAACCGTTTGCCAGCCCCAGAATGTGAATGCCGCCAGCTTGTCGAACGCGAGCCGCACATGACAGGTTCGCTGCACGACGTAATAAGACATCCCCATCAGGGCAGAACCGCCAAAAGCGAAAATAACAGCATTGGTATGCAGTGGCCTCAGTCGGCCGTAGGTTAGCCAGGGCTGGTCAAAACTCAAGCCCGGCCAGATCAGTTCCGCTGCGATGAAAATCCCGACCAGCATGCCAATCACGCCCCAGGCGATGGTCATGATCATGAACTGGCGGACAACCTTGTCGTTGTAACTCGACTCCGTTTGCATTTTATTGAATCCCGTTTTTATGTGTGCAAGCGCGTATTGCCGCCGGGCAGCATTCCAGATCCTTGTACCGGCGAATATAGAGGTTATCCCTAATATTATTTTTTTCTAATATACCCCTTCTTATTTAATTATAGCAGCGTCCCGCGCCCCGAGCGTCAGTCCTGCCCTGAGGCATGACTGGCCCGCGGGGTCGACGTAATACCCACTGTGTGCCGCGGAAACTCATCCGCATCAATGGTTTCCAGGTAACCATGCCAGGCACCGTAGCCAATAACCGGCAGGATCACGACCAGGCCGACGAAGGCGGTGAGCAGCCCGATCAGCAGGCCGAGCATAATAAGTGCCAGCCAGATCATCATGGCCAGCTTGTTCCTGAGCACCGCATTGATCGAGGTGACAATGGCCGTGATCGTGTCCACATCCCGGTGCATGATCATGGGCAGCGAGAACGCACTGGCACTGAAAGTCACGGTGGCGAATATCGCACCGATGATGGTGCCGATGGCGAGATACGCGGTGAGATCCTCAAGCTGGGGATGCGCCTGCATTGGCAGGAATACACTCATCAGCGTGCCTGCCCTCGCCCAGACCAGGAAAATCACCAGCAATGCCAATGTGAACACCATTTCGTTGCCGAGATGGCGTTTAAATGCCGCGCGAAAGCTGCGCGCGAGGGACACGGGCTGCCCACGCTCAAGCTGCGCACTGATCGCGTAGAGCCCGATACAGGTCAGCGGTGCCAGGAATACGAATCCACCCAGCATCGCAAGCATCAGCCAGTGGGTGCCATAGGTCCAGGCCGTTATCGCCACAAGTCCAATCACGATGGCCATCATGAGCCCATACACCAGGCTTGCCCGCGGCGCCCTTTTCAGGTCGATCACACCGAGGCGCAGCCAGTTGAATGGGGCGAGGGGCGAGATGATCCGGCACGGCGCCACGAATGGCATTGTATCGCGGTCCATCGTTTGCTTTTCTTCGTCAGTCATGCACGTTCCCCGATCTGGCAGGCTTATTATTAGCATAGCAGGCTGTTGCGGTTACGAAAAACCGGGGTCAGACTTCGGTTTTCCGTTTAAGACCACGTGAATGGAGCTCTGCTGAGTGAAAACCGAAGTCTGACCCCGGTTTTTCGGTATTGTCGTAATGACCGTCGCCATGAAACACTGTCCATCCGCCCAACCGTTCGGTGAACGCATGCAACGACTAACCGCGCTACTTTCGATGCTTCTTCTGGTGAGCATTGCTGCACCCGATCCGGTCATGAGCAGCGACACCCGATCTGCAAAAGAGATCGTGCGCGACGCACTTAACCACTGGCGCGGCCTTACATCCCGGGGCGAAATGACCATGATCATTCATCGGCCGGACTGGGAGCGCAGCATGTCGATGCAGTCGTGGACCCAGGGGGAGAAACGGTCGTTGGTCAGGGTGACGGCACCGCGCAAAGACCGGGGCAATGGCACCCTGATGGATGACAACAGGATGTGGAGCTTTTCGCCGAAGGTAAATCGCGTCATCAAGGTGCCATCTTCGATGATGAACCAGAGCTGGATGGGTTCCGATTTCTCGAACAAGGATATTTCCCGGACTGACGATATTGTCGAACAGTATGACCACACGCTGATCAGCGAAACTGACCTCGATGGGCATGTGGTGTACGAGATCGAATCAGTACCGCACGAAGATGCAGCCGTCGTTTGGGGGAAAGAGGTACTTTCCATTCGCGATGACAATGTCATGGTCGCGCAACGGTTTTATGACCAGGACATGCAGCTATTGAAAACGCTGGAGACGCTGGAGTTTGCGGAGATAGGAGGAAGAACAGTCGCAGCGAGGCAGCGCATGTCGAAAACAGAGGCGCCGGAGGAATGGACAGAAATCCGCGTCGACTCGGTAGAGTTCGATGTGGATATCAGTGACAGCGTGTTTACGCTTTCCAACCTGCGTAATCCGCGTGATTAGATAACGAACATGAACATCGTGCTACGCCTTGCCTGGCGAAATCTCTGGCGGCAGCCGCGCCGCACCTGGCTCACGATCGGCGCCATGGTTTTCTCGAACGCGCTCCTGGTGTTCATGATCTCGATACAGTTCGGTATGTACGACCTGATGATTGACAACACGCTGCAGGCGTTTACCGGACACATGCAGGTGCAGGCGCCCGGTTACAAAGACGACCAGAAAATACGCCAGGTCGTACCGGACATCGACAAGCTCGCGCGCAACATACGACAGTCGCTTGGAGTTGAGACCGTCTCTGCCCGTGGCGCAGCCTTTGCGCTCGCGTCAAGCGAAGAACGTAGTTACGGACTGCAGATCTTCGGTGTCGATCCGGATCATGAACCCCTGGTATCGAGTATTCCCGGACTCGTGAAGGAAGGCCGTTTTCTTAACGACACAACCGCTGCTGAAATAGTCATTGGCAAGGTACTGGCGAGAAACCTGCGCGTAGGCCTCGGCGCTGAACTGACCTTGCTCGGCAGTGGCAGGGACGGGTCTTTCGCTGCAGGCGTCGTCATTGTTGCCGGCATATTCGACAGCGGTGTCCCGGACATGGATCGCAGCATCGCCGAAGTACCGCTGGGATACTTCCAGGACATGTTTTACATGGAAAGGGCCGGTCACCAGATTGTCATAACGACACCCGACCTTGCAGGAATTGAACCAGTCAGGCTCCAGGTGGAAGATCTTCTGCCGGCGAATTCGGATCTTGTCGTGCTTGACTGGGACGAACTGCAACCAGGGCTGAAACAGGCGATACAGGCAGATATCAGCAGTGCCTTCTTTATGTATGGCGTACTGGTGATACTGGTTGCGTTCAGTGTTCTGAATACGCAACTGATGTCGGTCCTCGAACGGACACATGAATTCGGCATTGTGATGTCACTCGGCCTTACTCCCGGACGCCTGGGCCGCCTGGTAATACTCGAAACCGTGATGATGGGCGCAATCGGAATGATTCTCGGTGCGCTGTTTGGCGGCCTGATCACGCTCTGGTTTGGCTGGAAGGGCTTCAGCTACCCGGGCATGGACCAGATGGCGGCCAATTTTAATTTGCCGGATCGTTTCTATCCGCAAGCAACGATGCTGACGCTTGTGCTTGGGCCCGCCGTGGTCTTTCTCGGCTCTGTGCTATCTGCACTGTATCCGGCGCTGCGGCTTTACTGGCTGCACCCTGTCGAGGCCATGCGCGCAGCATGATGAACTCGATTAAAATCGTAACGATACTGGCCCATCGCAATCTGTGGCGAAATCACCGGCGCACCATCATCATGGTGGCGGCCATCAGCATTGGCGTCTGGGCCATGATTTTCATGACGGCGCTGATGCGTGGCATGGTCAACGACATGGTCAGGGACGGGATACGATCGTTGCCGGGCCAGATACAGGTCCATCATCCGGATTTTCGCGACGACCCCAGCGTTAACAATCTGCTGGCACTGAGCGATGCAGAAATCCATAGCGCATTTTCGGCCACTGATATCGATAGCTGGGCATCCCGGGTCAAAGTTCCTGCAGTTATTTCCAGCGAGAGAGAGTCGCGCGGCGTTACGCTGTTCGGTGTCGATCCGCGGCAGGAACAATCGATCAACGCGATCGGCAACGATATCGTTGAAGGCCGCGGCCTTGAGAGTGTCGACGACTCCGGCGTAGTGATTGGCCGCAAACTCGCCGAGAAGCTCGAGACAAAAGTCGGAAAGCGCATTGTCCTGATGAGCCAGGATCCGCAAAACGAGATCGCTGATCGTGGTTTTCGCGTTGTGGGACTTTTCAAAGCGCAGCTCGCATCCTACGAAGAAACACTGGTTTTCGCCGGCAAGTCCACGGTACAGAGGATGCTTCGAATCGATGATCAGGTCAACGAAGTGGCAGTAACGGGTGACGACTATCGGAACGTTGACACCTTATATACAGATGTCGAGATATTGTTTGGCGAAAACGCAGAAGTATTGCCGTGGCAGGAACTCGATTCTTACCTGGGCAGCATGCTCAAGGTCATGGACGGATTTGTGCTGGTCTGGATGATTGTTATCTTCCTGGCACTGTCATTCGGCCTCGTCAATACGCTGGTCATGGCGGTCTTCGAGCGGGTTCGTGAAATCGGCCTGATGCTCGCACTCGGCATGCGCCCTTCAAGCATCCTGGGCCAGATCATCGTCGAATCCGTAATGCTGCTGGTAATCGGTTTGCTGATCGGCAACGCCCTGGCCTGGGCATCGGTGATACCGCTTCGCGACGGCATCGACATTTCTGCTGTCGCCGAGGGCATGGAAATGTTTGGCGCCGCCAGCATTCTTTATCCTGAGCTGGAATGGAGGGATGTTGTTACGGCCAACATCGTTGTTCTTACACTGGGCTTTCTCGCCAGCTTGTCACCCGCCTGGCGAGCATCCCGTTATGACCCGATAGAAGCTATTACGAAGGTTTAACTATGACTGCTGTTCGTTGTATTGATCTGTGCAAGACCTACCTGCAGGGAGATCAGGAAATCAAGGCCCTCGATCATGTCGACATCGAAATCGAGTCGGGTGACTTTGTGTGCCTGTCTGCGCCGTCCGGTGGTGGCAAGACCACGCTCCTGAATGCCATTGGCGGACTCGACAAACCTGACAGCGGCGAAGTCTGGATAGCCGGACAACGCATCGATAACCTGAGCAAAGGTGAGTTGGCGCAGCTGCGATTGAAGCAAATTGGGTTCGTATTTCAGGCCTACAACCTGATTCCTGTTCTTTCGGCTCGCGAGAATGTCGAATTCGTGATGCAGGTACAGGGGGTGCCGGCTGACAAGCGGCGCGAAAAATCGCTGGCGATTCTCGCAGAGGTTGGCCTGCACGGCCTGGAGGACCGGCGCCCCGCCGAGATGTCGGGTGGGCAGCAACAACGCGTTGCCGTCGCGCGGGCCATCGTATCGCGGCCTGCCCTTGTGCTTGCCGATGAGCCCACAGCGAATCTCGATTCAAAAACATCTGACGATTTGATGGGGTTGTTCGTGGAGCTGAACAAACATCACAGCACCACCTTCGTCATCGCGACACACGATCAGCGAGTAATGGCCTATGCGAAGCGCCTGGTCAGGATGCTCGACGGCCGAATCGTGGGCGACATTCAGCAACATGCTGCGTAATGTACTTATTTTCGTCACCGGTATTGCCTGTGCTCACGCGCAATCGACTTTCGCCGCGGACGCAGAATATGATTTTGGCGGTCATTCCAAAACCCGCTTCCTGGCTCAAAGCTTTCCTGATACCAGTGTTTTCAACTCGCTGACCGGCTCATCAGCGCTGGACCTCGAAACCGACGTTCGACTGAATTTTGACGCGGACAAGGGCCCATGGTCATTCGACGTCGCGTACCAGCTGTTCGCCGGCTACGGCGATCGAATCGAGTACACCCGGCTCCTGCCCGACACGGTACAGCAGTTGTTCAACCGCCTGCCAAATGACAATCATCGCCTCTTCAATTTGACTGATGTACTCCGGGATGAAGGAAAGTTCGCCGCCTTGCACCGGCTGGATCGACTATCGGTTTCGTACACAAGCGAAAAAGTGGTAATACGCGCTGGCAGGCAGGCCATTACCTGGGGCAACGGCTTGTTTTTCTCGCCCATGGACATTGTCAATCCATTCGACCCTGCTGCAATCGATACCGAATACAAGACAGGTGACGATATGCTGTATGGGCAATATCTTCGAGACAATGGAGACGACATTCAGGCGGCGATGGTATTCCGCAGAAACATCCTGACAAGTGATGTCGAATCCGACCAGCACACGTCGGCGATCAAGTATCACGGCATTGTCGGCGAAGCCGAATATGACCTGCTGCTTGCGGAAAGCTATGGCAATACAACGCTGGGTATAGGTGGCAATCACGGTATCGGCGGTGCGGTATTGCGTGGTGACATTGTCGTCACCGATACTGATTCGGGCACCACGACCGAAGTCGTAACGAACCTCAGCTATTCATGGATGTGGGGCAGCAAGAACGTCAGCGGTGTAATTGAGTATTACTTCAATGGATTCGGGCAGGAGGACGGGCGTTACAGTCCGGCTGAGCTCGCGCAAAACCCGGAACTGCTGCGGCGCCTTGCCCGGGGCCAGACGTTCTCACTAGGCCGTCACTATATTGCCGGCGGGCTAAGCATTGAACTGACGCCACTTTGGGTGCTGACACCGAACCTGTTTGCCAACATCGAAGATGGCAGCGCGCTGTTGCAGGTTGTCACCAGCAACAACCTCGGCGAGAATATCGAATTCCTTGGGGCGTTGAACGTTCCACTTGGGCCGAACGGAAGCGAGTACGGTGGAATACCATTGGGTACGGCTGGTCTTTTCCTGTCCGTTGATGCGAGTATCTTTGCTCAGCTCGCCTGGTATTTCTAATGGTTCTTCGATCGTTGTTCTGGGTATTTTTTCTCTGTGCCGCTACCTCCTACGCGGACGAGACCTCGGACAATATCGAATCCGAAAAAGAACATGCCAGCGGAGTGGCACCGGATCTGCGTGACGACGAGTTAGCACTAAAACTGCAGAAAGGTGATTTCGTCGTCATCCCTGTCCCGATTTCCAACCCGACCGTCGATACGGGACTTGTCGTCGGTGGCGGTTATTTCTACCCACAAACAGATGCACAGGAAAAGGCGCAGCCAGCGTCTTTTACAGCAGCGGTGGGAATGTATACCAGCAATGACAGCAAAGCGTTCGCTGTCGCACACCAGAGTTACTGGAACGAGGACACGTGGCGATTGGGTGGCGCGATTGGAGCTGTAGACCTGAGGCTCTTGTTGCAGACAACGGATGTGTCCATTTCGGATCCGGATGTTAACTGGAATATTCGGGGCAATATTGCAGCGATCAAATTTGATAGAAGATTATTCGGTGACTGGTTTGTTGGCGTTTCCGGCAGGTTTGTGGACATAGAACAGAGCATAAGCCCACTCGATGATGAAAACCCGCTTGATGAAAGCGAGGAAACCAAGTCCGTCGGTATCGGCCTGCTCGCGGAACACGACAGCCGCGACCTGCCATTGAATAGCTATTCCGGGCATCTATTCAGATTTTCCGCGCTGTTTAATGACGAGACACTTGGCAGCGATGCTACTTACCAGACGATTAAAGTCGATTACCGTTCCTATCATGAATTAGCGGTGCCTGTTGTGCTTGCGTGGGAGGTTCGCGCGTGCCAGGGATCCACCAAGGCACCGCTTTGGGACGCGTGCAAAATTGGATTGCGAGGGTTTTCGGCTACAGACTATTTAGGCAGGGCCTCTGCCTCCACCCAGTTTGAAGCCCGCTGGAGAGTGAGCAAGAGATGGGGCTTTGTTGGCTTCGCAGGTGCTGGCTATATCGTCGAATCATTCAGCCAGACCCGGGACCGGGAACTGATACCCAGCTACGGTCTTGGCGTGCGTTTCATGGTCTTGCAGTCGAAACGGATTAACCTGCGCCTCGACTATGCACGATCGACTGGCAGCGATGCGATTCATGTCTCAGTCGGTGAGGCTTTTTAGGATCGATCGGAGTATCCTGTTCCGGCTTGAAAAAAAGCCAAAAAAAATCATCGTCACCAAGTCAGGAATAGACGAAAAAGGAAATAACAATGAACACCTTTCCCAGAACACTACTAATTTTTACATTAGCGCTTGGATTGATTTCCGTATCGCTTACAGCAAACTCCCAGATTCCGCCTCCTGAAAGTCCTGACGACATGCTGTCAGATGCTTACACTGGCGAAAGCTACTCACCTTATGCAGGCCGTAATTTCCCGACGTTCCCGCTCTGGGGTGATACGCACCTGCACACTGGCAATTCGTTCGATGCGGGTGCTTTCGGCGCCACACTGCTTCCCGAAGATGCCCTGCAGTTCGCTCGCGGCGACGAGGTCGTCTCCTCAACTGGCATACGCGTGCGATTGTCGCGACCGCTCGATTGGCTGGTCGTTTCAGATCACTCCGACAACATGGGGTTTTTTCCTGATCTAAAAGCCGGCAAAGCACATATTCTTGCAGAACCACAAGGAAGAGATTGGTACGACCGAATTCATGCGGGTGAAGGCGTCGGTGTCGCCTACGAGATGATTGGCTTGTTCGCGAATGGTAACTTTCCTGAGTCCCTGACCTATTGGCCGGATACCGCCCCCTACAAATCAGTCTGGCAACGCACGATTAATGCTGCAGAGGAGTACAACGATCCCGGCCACTTCACCGCGTTCATTGGTTATGAGTGGACCTCCCTGGTGACCGGCAACAACATGCATCGGGTTGTCATCTATCGTGATGGTGCAGATAAAGGCTCGCAGATGGTTCCTTACACCACTTATCCACCATACGGCAGCCCGAATCCGCGTGATCTGTGGAAATGGCTCGAGTCATACGAGGAAAAGACCGGCGGCGACGTTCTTGCAATTGCACACAACGGCAACCTCGCCAACGGCATCATGTTTCCGATCAAGGCGCAATACGACAAGAAGAAACTGGACAAGGAGTACGTAACGGAGCGCATCAAATGGGAACCTCTCTACGAGGTGACCCAGATCAAGGGCGACGGCGAAGCACATCCGTTTCTTTCGCCAAATGATGAATTTGCCGATTATGAAACCTGGGATATCGGCAATCTCGATGTTGTGCCGGCGATCAAAACTGACGACATGCTTGCAGGTGAGTACGCTCGTGAAGCGCTAAAAAGCGGGCTCGCAATTGAGGCGCGACTCGGCACCAACCCGTATAAGTTCGGCCTGGTAGGCTCCACTGACAGCCATACAGGCCTCGCAACTGCCCAGGAAGATAACTTCTTCGGCAAACACACCGGTGCCGAACCCAAACCGGAACGTATGGAGCACCCGTTCCTGAAGAACGAAAAAGGCACGATCATGGGATGGGGCATGGTGTCATCCGGTCTGGCGGCTGTGTATGCAAAGGACAACACGCGTGCCTCGATTTTTGACGCGATGTCGCGCAAAGAGGTCTACGCGACAACTGGATCTCGAATGATGGTTCGGTTCTTTGGCGGATGGAACTTCACAGACGCCGACATGGCGACTCGCAACCCGGCATTTGCCGGATACAAGAAGGGTGTTCCCATGGGCGGCAATCTGCATCACCCCAGCGGTGACAAGGCACCATCATTCATGGTGTACGCTTTGCGGGATCCGATTGGCGGCAACCTTGACCGTATTCAAATCATCAAGGGTTGGCTCGACAGCCGCGGCAACACGCACGAGAAAGTATACGATGTAGTCTGGTCCGGCGATCGCGCGCCGGGTGAAAATGGAAAATTGCCGGCCGTCGGCAATACGGTCGATGCCGCCACGGCAAACTTCACCAATACGATTGGCTCGCCCGAACTGGCAACGGTATGGACTGATCCGGATTTCGATCCCGAGCAAAGTGCTTTTTATTATGCCCGCGTAATTGAAATTCCAACGCCACGCTGGACGACGTACGAAGCTCTCCGTTTCGGCGTTCCCATTCCCGAAGGAGCACCGGTGTCGACGCAGGAACGCGCCTATACGTCGCCAATATGGTACACGCCGTAGTTTCGGACACCGGCGCTGGAATACTTGAAGGGCCGCATCATCGTGTTTGATTCTATTCGTGCGATGATGCGTGAGCCCTTGCTGCACTTCCTGCTTGGTGGTCTCGGGCTGTTCCTGCTTTTCAATCTTGTTTCCGATTCGAATCGGATCGCGGACGATGAGATCGTCGTCACTGCCGGGCAGATCGAGCACATGGTCTCGATTTTTCAGAAAACCCGGCAGCGAGAACCTGTTGCTGAAGAGCTTAGTGGACTGATCGATAACTTCATTACTGAAGAAGTGCTGTATCGCGAAGCCAAGGCAATCGGGATGGATCAGGACGATACGATTATCCGGCGGCGGCTCAGGCAGAAGATGGAGTTCCTGCTGGATGATTTCACTGTCGTCGAGCCGTCGGATGAAGATCTGCAGTTGTTTCTCGATAATAACCCCGAACAATTTCGCGCGGATGCTCTGATTTCATTCAAGCAGGTATACCTGAATGAATTCTCTCGTGACAAGGCGAAAGACTTGCTGGTGACCTTGCAAAGTGGTGCAGTCGACAATCCCGATCAATTAAGCGAATCACATTTGCTTCCTTACCGACTCGACTTTGCCTCGGAAGCTGCCGTTAGCGCTCAATACGGCGAGACATTTAAAACAATATTGTTTGATCTTGATATTGGGCGATGGGTCGGCCCGATTGAATCGCCCTTTGGCCTTCACCTTATTCGAATTGAGAAGATAGTTGCTGGTCGCATACCCACCTTGCCAGAAATTCAAAAAGAAGTAGAGCGAGACTGGCTTGTTGATTTTCGGCGTACTGCGCAGCGGAAAATTCTTGATCAGATGAAGGCCAGCTATTCCATCACTGTTGAGATGCCGGGAGAATCAGGACAGTGAGCAGCTTTTTCCGGGCGATCGCTCTTATTATTGCGGGATGCGGGTTCGCGTCCAGCGTCCTGGCTGATGAGTCCCGCCCCGCTTATCTACAACTCACGGTGCAAGAGTCAGGCCGGGTAACCACGGTTTTCAAGGTTCCGGCGATGGGTGACCGGCGATTCGGGTTGTATCCGGCGCTGCCGGAAAACTGCGTAGCCGTCGATTCGCCGGTGGCCTTTTTCGCTGATAACGCTTACACGGAACGTGCGTCTTTCCAGTGTGAGGGCGGACTGACCGGCCGGACAGTCGCTATAGACGGACTGGCTGGCACGATTACTGACGTGCTCGCGCGTGTCGAACGACCGGATGGCACGACCCAGGTCGCGCGCCTGACACCATCGTCCCCGACATTTGTTGTTGCGGCGACACCCGACATGTTTACTGTTGCGAGCACCTATCTCAAGTTTGGTTTCGCGCACATTCTGTCCGGCAACGACCACCTGTTGTTCGTGCTTGCATTACTTATTCTCGTCACTAGCACCCGCACGCTGATCTGGACGATTACGGCATTTACCGTCGCACACAGCATTACCCTTGCAGCTGCAGCGCTGGGGTTTGTCGAATTTCCGCAAGCTCCGGTCGAAGCGGTGATTGCTTTATCCATCGTTTTCGTCGCAAGCGAGATTATTCACGCCAGCCATGGGCGACCGGGTTTAACCCAACGACGACCGTGGGTTATCGCGTTTACGTTCGGATTGCTGCATGGCTTCGGCTTCGCCGGCGCCTTGACCGAGGTTGGCCTGCCTGAGCAATCCGTGCCACTCGCGTTACTGTTTTTCAACATTGGGGTTGAATTAGGTCAGCTCACATTCGTCGGAGCGATTCTGACCGTGATTGCGCTGGGGAAATATTTGCTACGGTCTCCCCCCAGCTGGATCCCAACTGCGTCGGCCTACACGATTGGAATCATCGCGTCGTTCTGGACGATCGAGCGAGTGATTAGTTTCTGGTAAGGAAAAGAAATGAATAAGAAACTGCTGTTCGGAACCGTCTTGTCTTTGTTGGCAGTTTCCGCCAACGCTGACCTTCGAGATCTCGTATCTGAAGATGTACTCAAACGGATCGCGGAAGAAACCTCCGGCGAAGCTGCCAAGCGCAATCTCGACACCATCACATTGAAGCACCGCATGCGTGCGAGTACCCAGTTCGACGAGGCGACGCAGCACATACTGCGGACGCTTGAACATTACGGACTCGATGAAGTCGATTTGCTGCAATATCCCGCCGACGGCAAGACCATGTTCGGCACACAGAAGTCCCGACCTGTTTGGGATGTGCGGTTCGCCGAGTTGTGGGAACTGGCAGAAGTCAATGGTCAGACCGTGCGCAGCCGTCGGCTTGGTGACTGGGATGCTATGCCGCTGACACTTGCACAGGACAGCTTTTCCGCGGATGTTACCACCACCTTGATCGACATTGGTGCGGGCACGGAGCCGGCCGATTACGCGGGTAAGGATGTCAAAGGCAAGCTCGTTTTGACGTCGAGCCAGCCGGAATCGGTCGTCGAAAAAGCAGTCGGCGAACTGGGTGCTGCCGGTATTGTTTCGTACGCACCCAACCAGAAATCTGCCTGGTGGAAAGAAGATGACCGGCTGGTTCGCTGGGGCCATCTCGACAGCTTTCCCAAAACGAAATCGTTTGGCTTCATGATTTCATTGGGAGAGGCTCGAAAGCTGCAGAAACGCCTCGCCCAGGGCGAAGAAATCCTGTTTCACGCCAAAGTCGATGCCGAGCATGAAGTGGGCCAATACTCTTTTGCGACTGCTGCAATTCGTGGAACGGATCGTGCCAATGAAAACGTCCACTTTACCTGTCATCTCGATCATCCGCGGCCCGGCGCGAATGACAATGCATCGGGCTGTGTCGCAATTCTCGAAACTGCGCGTACGCTGAATGCGCTGGTGAAAAATGGCATCCTGCCGCGGCCGGCACGCACTATTCGCTTCCTGTGGCCCGCGGAGATCGAAGGCAGCATCATTTACCTGAGCGAACACGAGGACCCATCCCGGATCAAAGCGAATATTCATATGGACATGGTGGGCGGTGGCCCGGTGACCAAGGCTGTATTCAGGATCTCCGGCGGACCGATCAGTGTGCCCTCCTTCGTAAGTGACCTGGGGCATGAAATCGGTCACTTCATGAATGACCAGACCGAGCGCTTTGCCGGTGGCGAAACCGTGGCTTTCCCGCTCAACGCACGCGAAGGCGGCAAAGAACCGCTACTCGCCATTATGGAGTCGCTGGACATGGGCAGCGATCACGATGTTTTCTTCGAGGGCACGTGGCGCATACCTGGTCTGTATTTACACGACTGGCCCGATCGCTATATTCATACGAATTATGACCTTGCGGCCAACATCGATCCGACGAAGCTGAAACGAGCCGCCTTTATAGGCGCGGTGAGCGCCTGGTTTCTTGCCAACATGTCGGATGACGATGTGCCGGCGGTTCTGGCCATGCTGGAACGAAATGCTTTAACACGCGGTGCGGAACTGGTTGAACAGCGCGCCTCGCTGAGCGCTGAGGACGCTGCGGTTGTCACCGACATTCACTTCGGTGTTGAGCGCCGCAAGGTGCACAGTGTTGAATCGTTTGCTGAACTGAGTGAGGAAGACCACGAAGCAGCGATGGCTTTTGTCTCTGAGCTCCAGGCCCTGCTTGCCGTGCCGGAAGCGACTGCCAGCACAATTCGAAATGAAACCGTGTACGAACGCAACCCGGATCTCCAGGGACCGATGCATGCGTTTGGGTATTCTTATCTAAGTGACAAGCTCGATGCGGATCGGCTCGCTGAACTGGAGCTGCCAGGATTCACCAGCGCGCGTGGTACCAGCCGCGAATACATGTATGAGGCATTGAATTTCGTCGATGGGAAACGCACGGTTAGTGATATTCGTGACTGGTTGACGACGGAGCTGGGGCCGGTGCCAGTTGAATATGTCGCTGAATACCTGCAAGCGCTGGCATCGATCGGCGTAGTTTTGAAAAAACTCCCGTAGGAGCGGCATCCTGCCGCGATTAAACATTTCGCGGCAAGATGCTGCTCCTACGGGCGATCCAAACGAAGCCGATAATCTTCAAACTTGAGCCGCGCAGCCACCGGTTCCTTCAATCCCTCCAGACCGCCCAGCTCACTCAAAAATGGGTCTATTCGTGCCTTTTCTTCGGCAGTTAGTGACTGGTAAAACCCCAACGGCCGCTGAAACATCCACTGCGAAAACGGCATCACATACCGGGTAGCTGTCACACCACCAATCGCGAATTCATGTTTACCAATAAAACGCGGAATACCCTTCGCACCAGGATGCTCTTCCGCCCATTTCCCAACCCGGCGCATGGTGTCCACCAGCACCGGCAACTGCTCAGCGAACATCCGCTTTAACAACGGCAACAATGTTTCCGGTACCTGGTCGTCGGCAAGGAAGTCGCCATCAAATCTGGTCGGCTGTTGCATGCGCAGAACCCACTTTGCAACATTCGGCGCTCGCTCTCTCATCATCTCCCCGGGATACGGGTCGCGATAAAGGTGAGCATAAAGAGGCCCGATTAGTCCGAAGTCACCAATACTCGCGCGACTACCCAAAAGATACTCGTGATCTTCAAGATGTCGATTGAAGTCATCAAGGAATGACTCGTAGCTCTTTTCGATAGCGTCGATGTTGGCACGACTGCGCCCCATGACCGGCTTGTACAGATTTCCAAACAGCATCGCAGCAGGCAGGCCGCCCAGTGGTCTGAGCAATCGCGGCCACCCGGGCTTGATTATGTTGCCGAAGTTCTTCAGGACATACGCCAGGTTTTTACGCTTGAAGTGCCAGCGATAATGCATCGCCGGTAATACCATCCATTCGTCACCGTAGACTTCGAACAACAGTGAAACGAGACGTTGCCACGGCCCTTCAGGGTAAACCGATCGCTCGGGGTAACGTTCTTCGAAGAAATCGATAATCGCGGTCGTATCCTGCACGCAATCGCCGTCGGCTGTTATCACCACAGGAATCACTCGACGCCGACTCGCTCCTTGATGAGAGCCCTGATCTTCCGGCGTGCTGCTTTCGACAAACGGAATCTGCTTGTGTCGCAGATACGCGCGGGCCTTGCCCGAGTACAACGAGAATTCGTGGCCGATAAGTCGAACCTCTGCTTTGTTATTCAATGTTGTATCAGCCTCTTGTTTGAGCGGCCTATCATGCGGTAATGCCCGGCATGAATTCAACGGGTATTCAGTCTAAGGCGGGGTCACTCCAACTCTATGATGTTTTTTTATTTTTTGCTTTCTCACTGACCTGGAACCTGCGTGTTCTACCAGTCTGCCTTCGGAAACTACGTATATTCGTTTTCCCTAATATAGATACAATGGACTCTAAATCCCGTGGCCAGACGACACGTCCGGATGGCCACTAGCGATTAGGGCCGGTTCATCCGGCCCTGTTTTTTTGCCTGTCATTAATGCGGCAGAATGGGCCTCCCAATTTCTCTTGATTTGTATTCTAATTGCTACACGAATTAGTTCGACGGCAATTTCGCATCAGATTCACAAAGGAGGCGATGCAATGAACGTCATTTCTCCAGCAATGATTTTCTCGATACTCGCCCTTGTCATATCCGGCAGCGTGCAGGCGCAGGATCCCGAGATCGAATCCCTGCGGATTGTGATCGACGAGTTGCGTGCGGATTACGAGTCGCGCATCTCCGAACTTGAACGAAGACTCGCGGTAGCTGAACAAAATGCATCGCAGGCCAATTACGCTGCCCAGCAGGCGCCGATTGCCCCTTCAAGCGCATCTGCTGATTCCGCGTTCAACCCTGCGATCGGTGTTATTTTTCAGGGCTACGCCTGGAATTACGGAAACGATCCGGATGGTTATGCAATTCAAGGCTTTCCCCTTGGAGGGGAAGCAGGCCCGATAACTCAAGGGCTTTCGATCGGTGAAACGGAAATCAACATCAGCGCAAACGTCGACGACAAGTTTACCGCCTGGCTGACAACACCGATTGTTATAGAAGATGGCGTGGCCGGGATTGAGGTCGAAGAAGCGTGGGTTGAAACGACCGCACTGCCGGCAGGACTATCAGCCAGGTTTGGTCGCTTCTACTCCGGTATCGGTTATCAGAATCCTCGACACTCACACACCTGGGATTTCGCCGATCAGCCTTTGCCGTACCAGGCGTTTCTCGGCGATCAGTATCTGGATGACGGTGTGCAGCTTCGCTGGGTGGCGCCAACCAGCCTGTACTTGGAACTTGGCGGAGAAATTCTGCAAGGAAGCCGCTATCCCGCTGCAGGTTCCGATAATTCCGGTTTTGGAACGTACAGCCTGTTCGCGAATTTCGGCGGTGACGCCGGGGACAGCAGCAGCTGGCTTGCCGGTGTTTCTTACCTGGATGCATCTGCAATTGATCGTGCTTCCGGCGCAGAGGATGACCCGTTCATATTCAATGGCGATTCGACGCTCGTGGGTGCACACCTGGTCTGGAAGTGGGCGCCCAACAACAACTGGAAGCAAAGAAACCTGATTATTCAAACGGAGTTCCTGCGGCGAAACGAAGACGGCGAATACACCGTTCCCGGTGGCTCGCCGCTTGCTTATAACAACGATCAGCAAGGCTGGTATGTACAGGCAATATATCAACCGTTTCCGCGTTGGCGCATCGGTGGCCGCGGCGACAGCTTGTCGACCGACGACCCGGGTACCGCATTTGACGGCACGTTGCTGGCCGCGCCCGATTCAGACCCGCGACGCTACAGCCTGATGGCGGACTGGTCGAACAGCGAATTCAGTCGTCTTCGTTTTCAGTTTACGCACGACGCAGCCGGGCTGGAGGACGACAACCAGTTTGGACTTCAATATATTTATAGCATCGGCGCACACGGCGCCCATACGTTCTAAAAAAAGAAGAAACAGAATGACGCGATTGATAGCGATAACGATAGCGATGCTGATAGCGTTCCCGCCGATCTCCCGGGCGGATCTCAGGGTATTCGCGTGCGAACCGGAATGGGCTTCGCTCGCAGAAGAGATCGGTGGAAGTCATGTGGAAACCAGCATCGCAACCACTGCCTTCGTGGACCCGCATTATATTCAGGCCCGACCCAGTCTTATTTCGAAAGTACGTCGTGCTGACCTCGTCATATGCAGCGGCGCACAACTCGAAATCGGCTGGCTGCCAGTGTTGCTGCGAAAGGCCAACAACCGTGATGTCATGCCCGGCAGCCCAGGCTTTTTCGAGGCCGGTAACTTCGTACTGCGAATGGACGCAACCGCCAATACTGACCGCGCCCAGGGTGACATCCATCCACAAGGCAACCCGCATGTACAAACAGACCCACACAACATCGCTGTAATTGCTGTGGCTCTCGGTGAACGCATGGCGCAACTCGACCCCACCAATGCGGGCGCCTACGCCTCCACTTTGGCCGAATTTTCTGAGCGGTGGGAAACTGCTATTTCAAAGTGGGAAGAAAGAGCTGCGCCCCTTCGCGGCATGCGGGCAATCACGCACCACAAGTCCTGGGTTTACCTGGAGCGCTGGCTCGGATTGGAAGAGGTTGCGAACCTGGAGGCAGTGCCAGGCTTGCCGCCGACGACCGCTCATCTGAGCAAGCTTGTTGCGCAATTCGAAAATGGTGGCGCTGACGTTATCATTCGTTCGACCTATCAGGATGACCGGCCTTCGGACTGGCTGGAAAACCGCACCGGCATAAAGGCAGTCATGTTGCCACTGACAATCGGCGGCACCGACGACGCTACCGATTTGTTTTCGCTCTTTGATGAGATTATCGATCGCTTGCTGGGAGCGACACAGGAATGACCGAGTTACTGGATTGGACGATCATTGGTCCGGCGCTTGCGGCCGGCCTTATTATATTGAGCACGCACGTTCCACTCGGTCAGGAAGTACTGAAGCGAGGAATTATTTTCATTGATCTGGCTATTGCCCAGGTAGCAGGCATGGGTGTTATAGCCGCCCATGGAATGGACTGGGATCCTAACGGACTCGAAGTTCAATTAGTGGCCGTCAGTGCGGCCCTGATCGCTGCGCTCGGATTGCACTGGACCGAACGAAGATGGCCGAAGATCCAGGAGCCGTTGATTGGCGTCCTTTTTATCCTCGCGGCAACAGGCGGAATTCTCTTGCTGTCGGGCAACCCGCACGGCAGCGAACACCTTAAAGAACTTCTGGTCGGTCAGATACTCTGGTCAACGTGGGGCTCACTGGCCCCGATCGCACTGCTCTATGCCGCAGTGCTCGCTTTCTGGTTCGGCTTCAGGGATAAGCACACAGGTATCGCCTTCTACGTAACGTTCGCAATCGTCATCACTGCTTCGGTGCAGGTTGTTGGAATCTATCTCTTATTCGCAAGCCTGATCATCCCTGCGCTTGCGACTGCGCGCCTGCAGCACGGAAATCGTCTTATGGTGGGATACCTCATCGGCGGGTTCTCCTATCTCATCGGCATTGTACTATCTTCGCTGTTCGACCTACCCACCGGTGCGATCATCGTTTGGTCGATGGCTGCGATTGGGCTGGTAACGGGTTTCCTCCTGGCGGAGAAACGCGGCGATTGATTACAACGTCGTAAGACCGTTAGCGCCGGCGGCCTCCACGAGAACCCCCACTGCGGGACCGATTGTAATTACTGGTCCGCTGGCTGCCGTGCTGCCGGTTGTTATAGCTCTTGTTCAGCTGCTGGCTACTGGATTGATAGCCGCCACCGTAACTCTGCTTTGTCGACGGCTGGCTACTGGGTCTGCTGCCGCTGTAACTCGGCTGCGTCGACGGTTGGCTGCTCGGTCGCTGTGACGGCTGGCTGCGATTCGTATCCTGGCGCGATTGACTGCCCTGCCAGCCATCTTTTGTCTTCTGCTCCCAGCCGCCCTGGTCGGTACGGCGATGCACATTGCCGTCGCGGTCTGAATAGACGTTATTGGCGCGTCCTGTGCTCGCTGCGGCCGTTGGCTTGTTGCGCACCTGGCTTTGCGGTGTGGAGCGTGCCTTGTTGCGCTGGTTGTTATACATGTTCTGCCGACCGGAATTCCTCTGCCCGGCTCGATAACCCGCACGGTATCCAGCTCTCGCACCGCGCCGGTATCCGTGACGATACCCATGCCGGTAACCACGGTAACGAGCAGGGCCCCAAAAACCGCCGCGGTACCAGCTGCCTCGACCGATATAGAAAGTAAACGGCCCGGTCGAATAACTTAGGCCAAAATTCCATCCGGTGTAGGGGTTATAGCGCACGTGAAAACCCCAGGTGGACGGGCGTGGGTAGTAATAGGTTCCATACCAGTACGGATAATAATAGCCGGTGCCATAGACGACGGTCGTGTTGTATACGTACGTGCCCGTGTACCCGGGCAAATACCCGACGTAAACAACCTCGGGCGTATAGTCATAAATCTTGACGTAGGTGACGTGGTACATCGGCGACGTCGGTGGAATGGTATATATAACATCCGGCACGGATGTTGCAACAACCCATGGGCCGGTCGCATTGCTCGACACAAACCAAACGGCGTCGTCGACCGCGTAGTAACTGGTGCCGGTTTGAATAACCGGTGTCGGTGAGTTTTTCGCGTATGCCATTGTTGTTTCTTCGATCGCTTCGAACTCCGGCTTGCCGTCGTACTCTACGTCGAGGCTGGCTTTATCGCGTTCAATCGTCGCAGTTTGCGGAATCTGGGCATCCAGAACCGCTTCATTGGCCAGGTCCGTTCCTGGCACCGCATAAAGAACTGTGCCCATCTGGCTTTCTTCGGGTATTGCAGCGAAGTCTTTTGGCAGCTCGTCACCAGGGACATAACGCCAGGGACCTTTCATCGAATTCGCGGCATACCAGCGACCCGCCAACAGGACGTAATGCTGCTGGTTCGACAAGTGCAGCAACACGTCACTCTCGGTGTTGCTCATATACAAGAGCTCGGTGTCTTCGATCGGTGTGTATTCAGGCTCCCCTGCGCTTGAGATCAGTTCCGTTGGTTCGGTTGCGACGATGATTTTCGGTGGGGGACCCGGCTCTTCATCGTCTTCCTCGTCAGCGTCTTCTTTCGGATCTGCTGCCGGAGCAAGCGCCGCAACGTCTTTGGGCACTGCAGTTGCGACTGTCCAGTCGCCCTTGATGCCAGACGCGCTGTACCAGGTCGTCGCGTCAGCATTCAGGTAGTACGTTTTCGAGTCCAGCAGAATCGTGTAAGGCGTGTTGATAACCCGCATGAGCTTGCTGCCTTCCTCCTGCTTCAATCGAGGCTCGCCGTCAATCATGATCAAAACCGCGGGCGCCTGCTCAAACAGGATTACGGGGGCATCCGTATTGATTTGATCTGCTGCCCGAATCTGCTGCTCGCGCAGCTCCAGGGATGCGAGCAATCGATCCATTGATATGGTGATGCCCCACTTGGGAATCTCTCGTTCCAACAAGACCTTTAGCTGCTCCGCCATCTTTTCGTCCTGATCCGGGAAGCGCGTATTGGTTACCGTGACATCGACCATCGTGGCCGTACGCTCGTCTCGATCGGTATCCAGCCGTGCTGTGAACCAGACGACGCCAAATACGGGCGCCTCATAACTCTCAAGCTCCACGGCGATCGCAGAACGGCCTGTCACGAAGTTGCCTTCCAGCGTATCCGCTTGGGGTTGGTACATTACGACGGTGCCATTCTTGACCGTGATTTCTCTCGGCCATGGATTGTCAGTTTCGTCCTGACAGAAACCCGGTGCCGCTGCACCCAGGAAAATCAGGGTCAGTACTGCTGTCGCCAAACGTTGTCTCATTGTTCTTACCTTGTATTTATTGCTCACCCATCGTCCGGATATCGTACTATTCGACAATTATACAGGTGATATTACTGAAATTACGCCGACCTGTTCTTACGGCGAAACCGGAACGAAGTCGCGACATTCAATTTTGCCAGATTCAATCTGTAGAAAAGTGGATTCCGGAATCTCCTGCCACATTTCGGTGAAGTCGGAGAATGGTTCAGAAACAATCGTTCGAGCATCATCGCCGACTCTGTCCAGGTGATCTTGACGTTCCGGCGGCACCAAATCCCGAATTACAGCGATATCATTCGAGTGAAACAACGTGCGGGACTGGTGCTCTGACGAATATCTGAACGCGTATAGCCTCGCACCGTCAGCAATGCCCAGCGTCATTTGTATCGGATGTTCAATCCCGGCCTCGCGACCGAGCTTCTCAACAAAACCGACCATTCGAGCGACACCACCATAGACGTCATCGTCCATTCCAAAATGGAGCGCCAGGTAGAACATCAGTTCCGAATCGGTAGTGCCGCTGATTCTCGGAAATAGTTCAACATCCAATTCCAGTGCCAATTGGCGCCTGAGCTGCCTGGCGCCACGAATAACGCCGTTGTGTGCGAACAGCCAGTTCTTATACCGGAAAGGATGACAGTTGGATCGCTGAATCGCTGTTCCCGTTGCGGCTCTTACGTGAGCAAGAAACATGTGAGACTGAGTGTGCGTACAAAGGTCCCTCAGGTTCGAGTCGTTCCATGCGGGTTGGGTGTGCTTATACAAACCCGGAGACTCTAGCTGATCGTACCAGCCGATTCCGAATCCGTCTCCATTGGTCGTCTGTACACTGGACCGGGCCGCAAGACTTTGATCGATAATCGAGTACTGCGTATCAATTATGAGTTCGCTCAGGGCGATTGGCCCACCCGAGTACGCTAACCATCGGCACATGGCTTAATCCTCTTTTCGTCGTTCGTGCATTCGGAAATCAACACTACCTCAAACCATACACCAGGGAGGGATGCTTCCTGAGTAACAACAACTCCAGTTGTCATTCCAGTCGCGGTTCTATAGCGCCAGGCTTGCCCTTAGCCCCAGCACCCAAACCCGGTCCTCGGTGGGGTTGAGCGCCGGATTGAACACGATCTGGACGTCTGGCAACAGGGAGAAATTTTTCGTTAGCTGGAACCTGTATGACAGCTCAGTGACGTACTCGTCACGAAGCCCAGGTCCATAAGTATCTTCGGACGGCCTGGCCCATCCCAGTCCAACGGTCAGCGCCCGGCCAGCCCGCGGAGAAAATTCAACACCAACGCTGGCCGCTCTCTCAGCCGGTACGCCGGCGCCTCCGTTCGATCGGCCCACACGGAAAAAGGATAAGACTTTTTCTCCCGTTTGATAGCTGGCGGTCACCACCCAGCCTTTGCCGGACGAAACACCTGCCTCAGCCCGCTCATCTTTGGACCAGTACAGGAACTGGATCCTATCGGTCGGTCTTCGCGCAAATGAGGGCGCCCAGCCGATTTCAAGCCCCTTCAGCCATTCATGCTGCCTGAAAGTATCCAGATCGAAACTGCCGCTGACGGCGTTTCCATCGTATGTATGGCCACCCAGCCAGATCGAATCTGTAAGGAAACCCTTGACAACAATACCCAGTGCGCCGACACCGGTACTGCCCAAGGTAGGATTGAACAGGAAGCTCCGATTGAGGTAACCCCTGGAGAAAGTCGAAAAAACGAAAGAATCCATGTAGACATCAGTCGCGAGGCGACCGACCGCGAAACCGACTTTGTGATCACTGAAACCCTGGGTCCAATTCAAGACGGAGAGATCCGTCGCAAAGCTTCCGCTATATCCGAAAGCGGTATTTAGCGCCGCAACCCCAATTTCGCCTGACAAGTCCGCTGGCGCGAGCATGCCGCCAAGTCCGGATCGTTTTTCGACTCGCCATTCGACTCTTCCCACTTGCCCGGAATCCCCGGTGAAAGCGGTCCAGCTGCCCTGGATTCGGTAAATACCGCCAGCGGCGTCATCTGATTCGTCTATGCTTTCGCTTGCAGTTTGAAGCAGAAACCAGGCTTTGAGTCCAAAGGACAGACCATGCTTGTCTTCCTGTTCTTGCTTCCAGTTAAACCAGGGTTCGAACAGATCGACTCCATCGAAGGAATCGCGATCCCTTTCGTCGAGTCCTAACTCCTCGGTAACGCCGTTGGGCCCGGCGAGTTGAGCAGCGCCGCCAATACCGGACACGTGGTCAACTTCGACTTGCGGGTCATCTCCTGTCTTCTGCACTGGATCACTCTGATCAGCCAAGAGAGGCTGCGTGCTCATTGCGCAAAGAAAAGTTAGCACCAGAACATTTCTCATTCTGTTTAGCCCATTGATAATTACTGCTATTGGAAATTAATGGCAGACTCACTTTTAGCGCAGCCGGATTTACCGCGACCAGGACATCGGGCGCATCGCCAGGCGTACAACTATTGAATCTTTCGTTTTGGTTTCAACGCTCAACGTCTTCTGGTTCGGTCTCAGGTTCGGTTTCTTGCTCGATTTCCGATCCAGTGATTCGCTCGACCGCTACCTGCACGGGGGCAATTTTCCGCATCTCCTGGTAAGACTGATAGAAAAAACCGAACACGAGCAACAGCATGACGATTGAAAGCGTCCAGGTAACCTTCAGTTCCCATGGCCGGTCTTTTCTATACTTTGCCACCAGTCAGGCCCTCCCTGCGGCTTTGCGGCTGAATACACTTTTTATTTTTCGGCGAAGACGAACCATCTCATTCAGGTACAAACCGACCGGGCAGAACAATCGGCACCAGAATCTTGGCACGAATATTGAGCCGAATACGGAAGCCGGCAATATGTACCATTGAATGCCCAGGCCCTCGAGCGAAAACATCATCGCAAAAGGTTCATAGGATCCGAGTGCCGGATGCGCGGAGAGAAAAATAAGCATCAGTGCAACCCAGCTCAGGGAAAAAATCAGTGTTCTCGCCCTTCTCTGAAAGCGACTATCGATTTTCAATTTAATGCCGCTGATTTTCTGCGCCAGGTCCTGTACAACCATGAACGGGCAAAGCCGTTGGCAGTAAATATTTCGGCCCATGAACACGATGCTGCCCAACACACCAATCATCATGATCCACCACATCGGATGCTGGCGCGGACTGGGTATGTAGCCCATGAAAACGCCGGCAATATTGGCAAGGCTGAGAGATGCGTTCGCCATGAAGCCGATGAAAACCAGCGCGCCTGCCGTGACAGCGAGTCCCGCGTATTTCCCGACTTTGTCTTTCCGGTACCCCGCGATAAATGCCAGAACGAATAACAGAATAAGCACTGCTTCATCTCGGCCGAAAACCCAGCCCGGTTGCTGCCAGGTTTGTTGGAGCTTCAGGTGGTTGACCGCGCCGAGATGGACCGCGCCGCGAATTGCTGCCGTGAGCCCCCTTGCTGAAACTGTCGCGCCGCTCACGGCATCGATATCGTCGTCGACTATGAAATTATCGGCTACCTGCTTGCCGGCAAATTGGTTGAAAAATTTGCCGCGGTGCAGGCGCTCCATGAACGCGGGTGTTTCCTTATGCGACAGCATCAACGCCTCGGCAACGCGACCGCCATCCTCGGTTCGGCGCGCGCGAACACCCACAACCAGCGGACCACCGTAGCCTTCGCCTTCGGCAATGATTATTACCTCATCCTTGCCTTCGACCTGGTAGACAAATGGCAATGAATCGTTGGCTTGCGAACGGAGCAGCTTTTCGCCCGGCAACGCCTCCTTCAACATGCTGTCGTAGTCCGGTTTTGCGGCGATCTGGCCGATGACAAAGGCTGCCACGAGCAGCGCCCATGCGAAGCCCTCGAGGATTGCTCGCCACGGGACACCCGTTGATGACTCTGCAGGTAACTCGCCTGATGGCGCAGGACTATCGATAGGATTGGCCATCAGGCGGACTTACTATCCTGCTCCGAGGCCTTCTTCTCAAATTCCGGTGCGACCAGAAAACGCCAGGTAAGCACCATCATGATGAGACCGGTGCCAGTGAAGAACATAAGCGCCATCGCTCCGGACTGTGCGATTCCCTCAAGAAACGAGGCCCCTGCCCAACCGATACCGAACAAGATCGCCACGACGCCAGTAAAAAGACTGGCCCACGTGTACCACTTGAGCTTGACCAGAAGAGACAGGTAGGCAAAGGCGAAAACGCTAACCGTAAAAAGCACACCCATAAAAAACCATTGTGCAAGTTCCATAGTGATAACCCTCAGCTTTTGTTCGACGTGCCGATGTTGTTTTTCATCTCGCTGTTCGTGCGCATTCCTTCGCCCGATTTCCAGAACTTCACGGCTTTTTTCGGGTCACCGGTGTGTCCGTATCCAAATGCGGGGTGAGATTTGGCCATCAACCCGTGCAGGAAGCCTGGAGTTTTCGGCGTGATGCCCATGATGAATACGTGGTGCCACATGTCTGGCTCATTAAATGTGCAGCTCGCGATGCAGGCACCGCAGGCGCTGCCATTCTCGACCCAGAAGTTGTAGCACTTCTTGGCATCGCTGTAGAACTTCTTGATGCCATGGTGGTTGTTCCATGTGTAACCCGGCTCATCACTGAATTCATAAGACGGCTCAAATGCATAACCACCATTTTTGTCTTCAGGCAGGGGAATAGCGTCCGCTGGGCAAGCCTCGGCACACTTGCCACAGCTAAGGCAGAAATCAGTGATGCCCCAGGTATGCGGCTGGTCGTACTCAATGAACTCGAAGTCCGTGTAGACCTTGCAAATTCTTACGCGCGGCCCGATGCCGGGAGCCAGCAACGCCCCATTACGCCCTCCCTCACCGAGCCCGGCCAGTATCCCGTACGGCACGCTGCTGCCCAGGTCATTGCCAGCACCGACTGCGTGGTAACCCATACCCTGCAGGAACTTGGCCATTTGATTTGCGAGAACGGAGCTCTTCGTGTAGCCGTCTGCGGCGGTGCCATCGGCTGTCCATGCCGGTGCTGTTGCCATACAGTCATAGTCCATTGGAACCAGCATGACGATGACCGTTTTCGGCACAAATGGAAAATCGTTTTCCCAGCTTAACTCGCGATCGTTTTCGGCATCGTAAAGCGGATCGTAATCGAAGCGTTTGTCGCGTTTGGCAATTCCGCACTTGACGGCACCAAATACACGCGCAGCACTCTTGATGGCATCGCCGGCCTGCTTCTTGTTTTCAAACTTGTACTGCTCCTTCTCTACAGCCGACTGATCCCAGCTATGCAGGGGCGTATTGGGCTGCAGGTTTGCAACCATGCGGCTGCCGGCAACAACCAGCGGTTCCCAGCCGGCTTTTTGCAGCGCGCGATCCATCTGTGTGTACCCCGGCTTGCTGTTGTCCCAGGGTTTCGCGTACATCTCCTCGAATCCCTCCTGGAAATTGAAGTCCTTGTTTTGCAGTTTGTTGTATTGCGTGGTGCGTTCCGGATATTTTTCGCCCAGTACCTTGCTGTGAGCGAAGCCAAGGACAGTATCCCGCTGGTCTTTCGGTTTGAAAATTGCCGGGTCAACCAGGGGATAGTCGCTTACGGGCTTGCCTTTGATTTCGCTCTTGATGAAACCGAAGGACCCAGCACCGGCCAGCAGCGCGCCACCACCACCCAATGCTGCACGCTTCAGAAACGTGCGGCGTCCGTTGTTATCCAGCACTTCGCTATTCGATGCCGTAATTTCACTCGCGGATTCCAGTGAATCCGGCTGCTGCGTCGATTCGTTACCCTCAGGGCCCTGGTGATTGTCCTGGCTCATTCTTGTTCTCCAATCGAATAGTTAGAATCACTCGCATTGCGTCAAGCACAAATTGGCCTATAGATACGGATGCAGTGCCAACATCGAACATATATCAGCCCTTGAGAATAGTACTAATCTGGACTCTATCCAACTATACGCATTATCCGACAGGGTAATGAAAACCCAATCGAATTCGCAGGTTGAAAATGTGCCATTTTTTAATGGGGCAGCTGTCATACTCGCTTGACGGCACGCCACATTTTCAGGACCTCAAGACCATGTCTCCGAATCTCAATTGGATATTTACGTTCATGCTACTTGCCCCGTCACAGGCCTCATTCGCCGATGCGGAGGACGAACGCGATGCGCTTCGAGTCGAGGTCGAGCAACTTTTGCAGTTTGGCCGGCTCAGCATCGGTGACATCGATATCGCGTCGGGCGAGTTGATCGCTGAATTTTACGAGAGACGCGACTATGCACCGGCGTGGAGCCGCAACGATCAGATAGAAGAGCTGGTCAGCGCTGTTAAAGCAACAACAAAAGATGGACTGGATCCATCGGACTATCACCTTGACAGCGTACTGCAGGTTCAGTCGGCGCTGGAAACTGGTCAACTCGATACTCCCGAGGAGATTGCGGATGCCGACCTGATCCTGACAGACAGCTTAATCAGGCTCGGCTATCACCAGCGATTCGGTAAGGTGAATCCCTATTCACTGGATCCGAACTGGAATTTTCGTCGCGAGCTGAACGACGTGCACCCCGCAACTGCGATTCAGGAAGCCATTGATTCAGACTCGTTAATAGAGTACATGCACAAGGTGTTTCCCCGCGGCTGGGTTTATACGCAGTTGCGAGATGGCCTCTCCCGCTATCGGGAGATTGCGGCCAACGGGGGTTGGCCTATGATTCCTGACGGCCCTACGCTGAGACCCGGTGCCGCAGACCCGCGCCTCTCAATTTTAATGCAAAGGCTCGCAATTGCCGGGGATATGGAGATCGTTCAAACCTTTGCGCCAGTCACCACCTATGACGGGGTGTTGCAGGCTGGTGTCCGCTATTTTCAGGAACGGCATGGTCTGGATGCCGATGGCATTGTTGGACCGGCAACGATAAAGGCCCTTAATGTTTCCGCGGAACAACGTGTCCTGCAACTTGAGATCAATCTCGAACGTGCCCGTTGGGTACTCGACGATATCTCCGATAACTTTATTCTGGTCAACATCGCCGGCTTCCGCGTTTATCTGATGCGCGATCGAAAGATCGCCTGGCAGTCCAAAGTTCAAGTCGGCACGACCTATCACCAGTCCCCAGTGTTTCGCGATGAAATGAAATACGTCGATTTCAATCCGACCTGGACCGTACCCTACAGCATCGCGTCGAAAGAAATGCTTCCCAAAATACAGGCCGACCCGGACTTTTTTAGGAAACGCGATTTCGACGTCAAAGACCGTGGCGGCAAGTTGATAGACCCCGAAACTGTTGATTGGTCAACAATCACTCGCCGCAATTTCCGCTACACCCTGGTGCAGCGGCCGGGCCCCAGTAATGCACTTGGCCGAGTCAAGTTCATGTTTCCGAACAAGCATGCTGTTTACTTGCACGACACACCCAGCAAATATTTGTTCGGTCAGGCGGAGCGCGCATTCAGTCATGGATGCATCAGGGTGGAGCACCCATTTGAATTCGCCGAGTTGTTGTTGGGTCCGGACTGGAGTCAGGACAGAATCAAGACTGTGCTGGACAGCAAGGAAACCAAAACGGTGCTCTTACCCAAGCCGCTCCCGGTGTTGTTGATGTACTGGACAGCAATCGTCAGAGAGGATGGCGAAGTCTTGTTCTACAACGACGTATACGAGCGCGATCAGAATATTGCTGACGCGTTGGATGAGCCGTTCCGAATTGAGCTACCGGATAGCTAGTCAACACTGATCGAGCTCGAGCCGTTGAACTTTCCTAACTGACGTCCGCGTCTGTGCAGGCACCGAAAGCAGATACAGTAATCCCATCACGCGCGATGGCCGCGGAAAACCGGCCGAATTCCTCTTCAATCAGGATGCTGTAGGCACGATTATTCTCAACGCCTTGCAGGAAGATCCGTCCATCAACCCTGGACATGTTAGCGACCGGACTTTCGCGTTTATCGCCGCTGGCCTCGGTTGTCGAAACAGTTTTCTTTTTGGTGTCAATAATCAAGAATTGAGGTGCGTCCGCGTCAAGGACGGATATTTCAAAACACAATCCGTCTTCTACACACAGCATGACCTTGGAACTCGAGCAGAGGATTCGATCTTTGTCTCTAACGTCATCTGCATGGGCCGCCGCGCAGGCTGTCAGTGCGATAAAAGCTGAGATTTTGATCTTTGCCAATAATGTTCGATTTTTTGACGACATGCTTATTCCTTTCGCTTCTTTCACGCTCATCAGTATTTGGCCACGTAGTCTTTAGCTTCAAGGCACGCGGTGAAGCCGTTCATGAATTGGTCAATTTGCGCAGCCGTGGCCTGTTGGCCGCTCGCGGCCTGTTGTTCTACCTGCGCTGCCTGCTGTTGCGCCTTTTTGTTCCGACGCCGGTTGGCAACACCGCCGATCGCCGCGCCCACTGCCGCGGAATGGCCAACATCGTTACCCGCGAGTTCGCCCACAACTGCACCGGCTGCTGCACCCTTCACGAGACCGCCCCCGCCCTGGGCTTGCTCGGCGGCCGCCAGCTGCTCATCTGTTTGCTGGTCCCGCGCGTCTTGCTGCTTCTGGAGTTCAAATGGGTCAACGCCGGAATTGTTTTCCGCCCAGCTGTAGCACTCGGCCTCGTCCTTCGATTGCTGGGTACTATCCTGACCGTCGGCTGGAAAAACAGACACGCCCATCGCCGAAGCCAGCGACTGACTCTGCGCCTGCACCAGGCTGCCAAGTGAAAAGAGCAGAGCCAGGCTGGCCCAGATAATATATCGTGCTGTGTATTTCATTTTCGTCTCCATACTGTTCGGTAGATCCATGCGTAATCGTAACACTCATCCGCAAAACTTAGAACGTAAAGATAAAGCCCAGTACCGGGCCGGACATGGTGATTTCAGATTCAATCGTGCCGTTGGTATCCTCGCTCTTTAGCTCAATATTCATGTACCGGTAACCGAGATCAAGCTAATATAATCCGTTTTGTCCGAACGTGTAACCCAGAGCGGCCAGCCCAAGGATGGGCTCGCCGCTAACCGCAACGTCCATCGCGACATCCGATACCCATAAGTATGGCGCTATCGTCCAGGTAAGGTCATCCGCGTGAGATTGTTGCGGCGAAAATCCCAGTGCTACGGCAATCAACACAGCAGCCAGCGCAAAACGCCTGTGTAAATTCCTAATTAAGCAGGTGTTCATCTCATGTCTTCCTCTTGTTTGAATACTTCTGGTAATACGGTGCCCTGGGCGGATGCAGGCGGCGACATGCGAAGCAACGCTGCCAGCGTCGGTGCGACGTCCGCCGGCTGAACCGGTCGATAGATTATTTGTGACTTAATTCCGTTGCCAGCGAAAATCACTGGTACATGGGTATCGTAACTCCACGGCGATCCATGCATTCCTGCAACCGGTCCTTTGTCGAAATTGAACCAATAAGGATCCTGTACGACGTAGATGTCACCCGAGCGGACCGGGTGGATGTTGTTTCTGATCTGTCCGAGCAACTTTGAATCGGGCTTGTCTTCCACGCCTTCAGTTGCAATGGCGAGGTAAATTCCTGGCTCGCGAGTGAGCGCCTCCGCCAGCGACTCGTTAACCGCTTTCTTGTTTAGATCGGCGGCCACCAAGACATCTTCATCCAGGTAGACGAAAGGCCGGTAGTAGAACTTCACGAGATTATCCAGGCCGTACAGCTGCTTCGTTATGCGTTCGGCTGCCTCTAGCACGACGTCCGTAGTAAGTCGCCCGGCATCAAATCCCATTTCGGATTTGTACTCTGGCAATTCCGCAAAACCATGATCAGCTGACAGCACGACGAGTGTGTGTCGTAATCCGACGGTCGCATCGACATAGGCCAGCAGATCGGCAAGCGTCCTATCAAGCTGTAACAACATGTCTTCATTCTCAAGGCTTGATGGCCCGAAAAAGTGATTAACAGCATCGACACCGGAAAAGCTGATTGACAGATAATCGGGCACGCCGTCCTGACCGAGACCCTCACTCCCTATCAGCGTTTTCGCAAAATCGGATAACAGCTGATCGCCACGGGGGCTGGCGACGAGCTGTGTGTAAAGAAGCTTGTTGCCATGCTCACCAAACCGGTGGGGAAACGTCCGCCCGTATCCGCGAAGATCCGTTTCATACGCGCGATCATCCTGATGCGCCAATAAATACGTTCCCTCGCCGTGCATCAACTGCCATTCGGTTTCAGCGTACTCGTCTGCTTTACGCTCGGCATTCCAGGCAGCAACCCACTTCGGATAAGATTCGTAATAATAAGTCGAACTGATGAAGTCGCCACTGTCGGTAGACATCCAGAATGCCTTGCCTGCTCGCCCACCCATGGCTACCGCGCTACGGTCTTTGCCAGACACGGCGAACACCTTTGACCTGCCGCCACTGTGCGCCTTGAGCTTGTCAGCGAAGGTTTCGGACAGTAATGCTCGCGGAGACCGGCCGCTGGTTCGGGCAAGTTGTTGGGCCGGGTCAACCTGGTCGCCTTTTACTGCAATATCGCGTGTCGGAATCAGTGGATGTTCGGCATCCTCGATGTTATACGACAACTCGCCATTTTCGGCATCGAGCCAGACGTTGCCGATCATGCCATGCACGGATGGCTGAGCGCCGGTAGCTAACGTGGCGTGACCGACGATAGTTTCAGTATTAGCGTGCTGATAATGCGCGTTAGCGAATACTGTCCCGTATCGCTTCAGGAACAAGAACCCATCGTCACCGAAGCGATCAGCATATCGGGCGAGGAGATCAGCACGCAGGCCATCTACTGTCAGTTGCAGTACCAGCCGGATTTCGTCTTTGCCTTCGTCCGCGCTCAATCTCGAGGTGGTCGTCGCTGCGACGAGTATCAGAAGTGTAAGTTGAAGGATTTTCGTGCTCATCAATCCAATTTTCGTTGGGCGCCAACAAACCAGCCGGCCCACCGCAATGGGCCGTCCCATATTCCTTACATTCCCGGCGTTTTCTGCATAAACAAGAATTCTTCAACGGCAGCTTTCGACTCGGGCCGAAGGTTTTCTATGCCCCTCATAGGGCATACCCGTTGCAGGACCTTCGTCCGGGTATTTTACTTTGCGTGCCATGTGCCGTTGAATCATCCTGACAAACTTCGCCCCACCCCATGCGCCTATTTCGGTGGATAAGGGGTACTGTTCGCGGGTATCCCGGTTCAGGTCATAAAAGTCAGCGAGAATCGCATTCTCAATTGAGCCCGGTATTTTGAGCTTGTACTGCTCTTTTATGGCTGCCTCCAGATTGTTGATGTTGTACAGAAATACGTAGTCGCGCCTGCCATGCGTTTCTCCTTCCAACATTAGCGTTGTCTGGTCGATACCGTCGATAATCCGATCGGTGGCGATCTCATTGGTGGCACCAGCCAATCGGGCAATCGTCGTAAACAAATCGGTAACATGCACGATGTCTCCGACGACCGAATCGGCTTCAATCATTCCAGGCCAGCGCACGAATGCATCGACGCGTACACCACCTTCGAATGTTGATCCTTTTCCGCCACGAAAAATCATCGGCGTATAGCCGGACTGCGGTGAATACTTGGTGAAATGGCCGTTGTCGCCCATGATGATGACAAGTGTATTATCCGCAATACCCAGCGTGTCCATTTCCGCCATTAGCTCGCCGATCCAGCGGTCAACCAGCTTCATTTTTTCGACGTAAATGCCGCCATTTGGCGTCGTGTATTGATCTGTCGTCGTGCGCGGGCCGGTCAATGGATACAAGGGCCAGTACTCCAGGAAGAACGGCTCGTCATCCGCAGCTAATCTGCGCAGATGCTCCATCGCCTGGTCCTGGTAGCGCACATTCATCTCATGGTATTTCGCCTCAGTCCAGCGCTCGCCCGGCTGCATGTCGACTTCCCGAACCGGTTTGTTGCGCACACCTTCCACGCCGACGACCATGTCGGATGCATCTGTACGAAACCATTCATCCATCGTAAACCGGTCGTCATAATTATTTTTGCCAATGCCAACGCTGACTTCCTCATCGGCAGCATCATCGTGGAAGATCGTCAACTGGCCCTGCTGATGGATTGGAAAAGCAGCGTAGTCGAAACCCTGATGGTTCGGCCAAGCCTCCTGGATGTCGCCCATGTGCCATTTGCCGATATGTACAGTGTTGTATCCGACTTCTGACAATACTTCGGCGATCGTTACTTCTTTGCCCGCGAGCCCGAACCCGGAAATGTCGACCGACGTATTGCCCATTCCATTGCGAAACGGGTGACGACCGGTCATAAATGCGACACGCGTCGGCGTGCAGGATGGCTCCGTGTACATACGAGCCAGACGCATCCCTTCGCGGGCAAATTCGTTAATTGCGGGTGTTTTATAACCGCGTATGGCATTCAGGGTTTCGCTACCAAGGTCACCGAAACCGATATCGTCGATGAGAATGTAGAAAATATTCGGGGGCTTACCGCCATTCTGATTGCGCAAGGCCGCGAGTTCTTGATCGACGAGCTTGTCCTCGGCAGCCCATTTCTCGCCATTTTGTGCCTCGAGAATGTAGTATTCCGCGTCGTGAACAATATCCGCAGCGTACGCCGCCGGACCAAGTGCAAGAACGCCGCAGACTCCAATGATTATTTTTTTCATTTTGTTCGCTCCTGGCTTGTCAGCCCTGATTTCCTGTTTTGCTCTAGCGAGCAGCTGGCATGCGGTAGCCAGTCGCCAGCGACTCTCAAACAACAGGTGAAACGCGGCCAATATTTATGGTTTTTCTGCGCATGCCTGAGCTTGCATATTACACAATTCTTCATCATTATTAAAAGCTGCGGCGAGCTTGACGTGCACTTTTCGGGTTACAATCATGAAAACGGACCTGACAATCACAGGTACCGTCAGCGCCCTTGATGGCGCATTAACCATTGATTACAAGGTAGACCAGATTAATAGGGATCGATGGAATGCATTGCTGGGATTCAACTGGGACATCAACAAGAAACTGGCATGGTCGGCCGAATACAATGGCTTCATGGGATCGCGGGATGCGTTTATTACGTCTATCAACTGGCGTTTCTGATACGAAGACCGGATCTCTATTCCAGTTATTCGGTCAACTCAAGACCGGACGGATGAAAAAGCTCTTCGATCGTGAGTTGCCGATCGCAGAGATCCTGTTCATATGCATATCTGAATAATGCATTAAGGGCCTTGCGATTCGGTGCGATTCCGTAGGGCCAGAAATTTTTGCCCATCAGGGAACGTGTTTCCTCGGCCTCCTGACTCACCCAGGGAAGCGACGTTTTATACCAGGCCGCTTTCGACAAGTAATCATAGGTCAGCTGCTTGGCCTCCGAATAAGCAGTGAAGACTGCTTTCATCAGCCCGGGATTCTGCTCGAGCACATCCCTCCTGATCGCGACGGCATGCATAATGGGAAAGATGCCCGTTTTTTCGTAGTACGCACGCTCGGTCGCTCGCGAGTCTGAGAAAAGCCGGGCCACTTTCGGATGACCCTCAATAAAGGCCCTGGGTACTGCTGCGTGATACAGCGCGTCAACTTCGCCGGACTCAAGCAGGTCCGATTCATCCAGGCCCGCTGGACCCGTAGTGACCGACAAGCCCTCCGGCAAAACGTTTTCTTGTTTGGATGGTCCTCCGGACGCATCCGCCGCAGAATCCTTCGATGAAATTACCCAATGCACATCTTTCGGCGTCACACCATACTCGTCCTGCATAATGCCCCGAATCCACGCCAAAGAGGTTGACGAGTAACCTGGTGTCGCAATCTTCTTGCCGCGCAGATCTTCGGGCTTAACAATGCCGCGATCAGTCCGAATGAAAATGCTTTTGTGTCGGAATACACGCAGAGGGAAAACCGGAATCAACGTGTAATCCCGAAAATTGTCATTAGCATACGCCAACATGAATGGGTTGAGCCCTATCTCTGTCACTTCTCTCGTTTGTGGCCCAGCCAAAATATGGGTATTCATGTCACCGATGCGAGAGATCTCAAATCGTGTGTCGCAACCTGCAATTTTGACGCGCCCGTCTATTAGCGCTTGCACTCGATCGTAGTCATAACCGGCCATGCTGATTGAAAGGTCGCCCTGCGCAAGCGATGTCGAGTACGCCACTCCCGGGATACTAAATGCGCCTGCTGCTGACATTATCTTGAGGACATCACGGCGAGCAATGCTCTCGATATCGTTGGTCAAGAACACCTTTTTGTTTGTCTTCATGGGCTACTCCCGGGACACACGGCGGCCACAGTTAGTTCGGATGCTATCATTAAATGATGAGCGCATTCGAAAACAGGATCAATCGCATAGAGCTGATCGTAGCGATCGTTCTTCAGGTCAGCATAGCCATAATTAGTCTTGGTGCACTCATTGAAAGAATGTGGCTCATTGCGTTTTCCGGTGCTGCAATCTTGATACTGACGTTTGCGCCGGCCATGATTGAAAGACGCCTGCGTGTCGTTTTGCCGGTCGAGTTTACCCTGCTGACGTGTATCATCCTGTTCGCCAGCTTCGTGCTTGGAGAGGTGCGTGATTTCTATGAGCGCATTTGGTGGTGGGACCTCGCGCTGCATGGTTTATCTGCCATGTTGATGGGTTTTATCGGGTTTTTGACCGTATACGTATTTCACATGACCCATCGACTGGAAGTGAAACCGCATCACGTCGCAGCGTTTACGTTCGGGTTTGCAGTAACGATCGGCACCCTGTGGGAAATATTCGAATTTCTAATGGACTGGTACGTCGGGACAAACATGCAAAAGTCCGGTCTTGTCGATACCATGACCGACCTGATCATCAACGCCTTTGGCGCACTGGTCGCCGCCACAACAGGTTTCTTTTACGTCAGAAATGGCGACAGCCAGTTAGGACGCAGATTGTTCGAAAGAGTAAGCACCCATTAGCAAGGATTACGAAGTGGGAAAAACGATACTAAAAGGCCTGGCTTTGATTGCCGTGTCTGGCATTACTTTCGTTCACTGGTTTCTTCCGGCACTCATCGAGGGCTCGATGAATGTGGTTGAGTCACATGAGCCGTACCAAATTCGGCCGGAAGCCGCCCGTTTTCACAAGACCTTGTTTGTTGCGGACTTGCATGCCGACTCATTATTGTGGAAGCGTGATTTGTTGAAGCGATCCGATGTGGGTCAAATCGACCTGCCACGCCTGCAGGAAGGCAATGTCGCGCTACAGGTTTTTTCGGCAACCACCAAGACGCCGGCTGGCCTTAATATCGAAGAAAACACGGCAGACTCCGATAATATTACGATGCTTGCAGTAGCTCAGTTCTGGCCGGTTGCAACCTGGGCCAGCCTTTACGAACGTGCCCGTTACCAGCTACAGAAATTGTGGGACTTTGCGGAGGATAGCAATGGCCAACTCATCGTCCTGAAATCGAAGTCGGACCTTCGTTCGCTGGTTGGGCGCAGGAAATCGGGCGACAACGTAGTCGGCGGGCTGTACCTGATCGAAGGCGCTCACCCTCTCGAGGGCGAAATTGAAAATCTGGATAAACTTTTTGCGCAAGGCCTGCGCATATCCGGCCTGACTCATTTTTTCGACAACGAGCTTGGCGGCTCCCTGCATGGTATGAGCGGCGAAGGGCTGACTCAATTTGGGAAGCAGGTCATCAGGCGTGCCGGTGACCTTGAAATTATCATCGACGTCGCACATGCCTCGCCTGCCATGGTGCGTGATGTGCTCTCGATGTCAGACCGTCCGGTCATCCTGTCGCATGGCGGAATTAAAGGGGCCTGTGACACGAGCCGAAACCTGGACGACGAACTGATGCTTGAAATCGCAAACCGCGGTGGAATCATCGGCATTGGCTATTGGGAATCGGCCGTCTGCGATTCGTCTCCTGCCGGTATTGTGCGATCGATTCGCTACGGCGTTGATTTGATGGGCGTTGATCACATTGCCCTGGGTTCCGATTACGATGGCGCGGTGACGACCACGCTGGATTCCTCGGAACTCGCCATTCTCACCCAGACGATGATGGACGAAGGGTTTTCCGAGGAGGAAATTCGTAAAGTAATGGGCGATAACGTCAAGCGCTTCCTGCTCGAAAATCTCCCGGACTAAAATCGGATTTTATTGCCTGGGACCGCGTCCCAGCTTGGTGTGGCATTCCGCACAGGTGCCTAACACTTCACCGAACATCTTGCTGCGCTCTTCCGGTGTGTTGGTATAAGCTCCCTGACCACCAAGCGTATGCAGACGTTGTGCAATGATATCAATCGCAATGGTGTCCTCCATGCTTGCTGATTCATCCATCACGTCGTACGGAGGTAGTGGAATGTCAACCAGCATGTTCGCACCCAGCTTCCAGGATTTGTCAGACGGCCCAATCAATCCGTCCCACATACGATCCACGCCCCATTGATGGCGTTGCATGTGCACATCGGTCCCGCCCCATTCTGCTGGCTCGGCGGTGATAATGACGGCGATTGTAACGTCGTTAGCCTGGTGGCAGTTGCCGCAAGATATGGCCATATTGCTTACCGCCGCGGCGGCCGATTGCAGCTCGGGCGCTGCAACTACTTCGCGCGCATTCTGTCGCATCGACTCGACATACGGTTGATAATTCTCCGGCAAGCCCGACACGGATTCGTGTTCAGCAATCCACTTTGCGGGCTCCCTGACGCTATCCAGGTCACCCATTATGACCGACGTCTTGATGGTCGTGATGCGGCCAAGATGCTCGTGCATATGGTTCCCGACATTTGACGTATTGTCCGCGCCAGGTTCCTGGGGTAGTGCTGACCCGGGCACAATCGCCAAAAGCACCAAGGTAAGATTTGCCACCAACCATGATGATGTCTTCATTATCTTGTAATCCTTCCCGACTGAAGCCAGCCTTTATTGACCCGGACCGCGTCCCAACTTTGTGTGGCATTCCGCACAGATGCTCAGCACTTCGCCGAACATCTTGCTGCGCTCTTCCGGCGTCTTGGTATAGGCGCCCCGGCTGCCAAGTGAATGCAGACGGCGCGCAATTTTGTCAATCGCAACAATTTCCGCCTCGCTTGCTGTCTTGTCCATCACCTCGAACGGATGCAGCGGTACATCGACCAGCATGTCCACTCCCCGATCCCAGGATGCGTCAGACGGCCCAATCAAGCCTTCCCACATGCGATCCACACCCCATTGATGGCGCTGCATGTGCACAACAACCTCGGCCCATTCATCCGGCTCCGAATCGAACCCGAACGCCAATTCAACCTCGTTGGCCTGGTGGCAGTTACTGCAGGTAATCGCGATTTCGCTTACGGCCATGGCCGCCGATTTCAGGTCAGGTGCCTCGACCACGTCGCGAGCATGACTTCGCATCGACTCAACATATGGCTGATAGTTATCCGGCAGGCCGGCCACGGAGTGGTGCTCAGCAAGCCACTTCGCAGGCTCCCGCACACCGTCCAAATCGCCCATGATGATGGAAGCCTTGATCGTCGTGATTCGGCCGAGATGCTCGTGCATGTGATCCCCGACTTCGGATTCTCTATCGTCTACGAACTGCTGAGAAAATACCGGTCCGGGTACAATCGCGATTAGTGCGAAAACCAGAATCGCCGCCAGCCATGATGATGTCTTCATTATCTTGTCATCCCGTGATGAGTTCGTAATTCAATCAAGCGCTTACACTTCACATAAATATAGGTTGTTGCTGCCGAAAGGCCATAGGTACTAGTACGAATGCTTTCAGGGTTATACCACGACGGGGGAAAACTTAGCGCCAGCTATGGTCTTGAGCGGCGTTCGTCCTAAGGACATTCCTGAGCCGATTGCTCAACTACCACTGATTTGGTGTGCCCGGCAATCAGGTCAACAAGCCGGTCCGTTAGTAGCGGCGGCAAATCATGACCCATGCCTTCGACGAGTTCGAGCTTCGCGTTTTTAATCTGCTCTGCAGTGTGCACTCCGCACTCAACAGGCACCAATGGATCCTCGGTGCCGTGAATGACCAGGGTCGGCGCGAGGATCCTCTTTAGCAAATCAACCCGGCTGCCGTTTGCTGCAATTGCGGCAACCTGTCGCATGAAGCCTTGCGGATAATAACTTCGAGCAATGCTGTCTTGCGCGAGTTGACGCAACTCTTCATCGCTACGTCGAAAACCAGGGCTGCCGATTGTCCGGTAGCTTTGCATGATTCTTTGCACGACAGCCTCTGGCTGGGACGCATCCGGTCGCGGCGCCAGCAGTTGCCTGCGAACTTCCGCGCTGGCTCCCGGCAGTGAAGGATCGCCGCTGGTTGACATGATGGAAGTCAGCGAAACGCAGCGATCAGGAAAGCGACCCGCTATTAGTTGAGCAATCATGCCGCCCATCGACGCGCCCACAATATGTGCTTCGTCAATTCGAATGGCATCCAGCAGACCGATCGCGTCATCGGCCATGTCATCCAGCGTATAAGGGACTCGCAGTGACAAACCGAGAAGTTTCGTAATCATGAAACGAGCCATGCTCGGTGCTTTCTGGTCGTGAAACTTGCTCGACAATCCGACATCACGATTGTCGAAACGAATAACGCGGAAACCATGTCCTGCCAGTCGTTCGCAAAACGGCACGGACCAGGCCGTCATTTGCGTACCGAGGCCCATGATAAGCAGTATTGCTGGTGAGTCAGTTGCACCGAATTCGTCGTATTCGAGCTCAAGTCCGTTTGCTGTTATTTGTGTCATACCCTGCATTCTCCGGTAGGAGCGGCTTCCAGCCGCGATCCTGTATTTCGCGGGTCCGGACCCGCTCCTACGATTGTTCATCGCAACCTGTTGGTGCGCCTCCCGAGGCGCGATCAATCTTTAGTCCGTGACGATATTTCGTGCGCCCGCGATAAAATTGTCGCGTTCTTTTTCATTGTCGGCAGTCAGTAGCGCACTCAGGTCTTCCGGAACTACCACACCTCTCTGGCAGCCCGGCCGATCTTCAAGCAGGTCGAACCAGCGTTGCAGGTATTCCAGGTCACTGACATCAACGCCCGACCATGCGTGCGTGCGTGCCCAGCACCAGTTTGCGATGTCTGCGATGCTGAAATCGCCGGCGAGATATTCATGATTCTGCAAGCGCCGATCAAGCACAGCCATCAATCGTTTCGATTCGTTCTGATAACGATCGATTGCTGGCTGATACTTTTCTTTAGAATAGCGAAAATAGACATTCGCCTGACCCATCATGGGTCCCAATCCACCCATCTGAAACATCAGCCACTGCGTGACCAATGACGAACCTTTCGCATCGGTTGGCATCAACCTGCCTGTTTTCCGAGCTAAGTATAAAAGTATCGCGCCGGACTCAAAAATCACGAAACCATCCTCGTCATTGTCGACGATGGTGGGAATGCGGCCATTCGGATTGAGGGCGATATAGTCCGGACTGCGCTGATCGCCTTCCAGAATATTTACACGCTTGACGGTGTAAGGCAGCTCCAGCTCTTCAAGGACAACCGAAGCCTTCCAGCCGTTCGGCGTTGGGGCGGTATAAAGGTCGATCACGGGCGCCCCTCAAGGCCGGCTTGTCAGCCTAGCCGTGTAACCCGGCCAGTTCGGCTGGCGTAATGCGCAACGCGTCAGCTACCCGGTTAAAGAAATCAATTTCCAGCACGCTGACCTTGCAATCACTATTGATCACCTCAGCTAATGCCTGCACGATTTTCCTTCTGTCATCAGGTCGAAGATCGCGTCGTATGTTGCGCAGGTATTTTCGCAATGGCGTTGTCTCGTACAGCTCAGTACGCGCTGCCCTGCGAACATCCTGAGGAGTAAGATCCTCACCCGTCTCGCGTTTGACGATCGTCTGGATCGTCGATATTTCGGCAGAATCAATATTTGCGTCTGAACTCGAAGCACGCGCAAGCGTCATCAGCAGCGCTTCTGCATACAGTTCCTGTTGCTCTTCTTCGCTCGGTGCAGATTCACCAAGAATCTTCAATACGCTACTAAGATCGGCAATACCCATAGTCTGGTCTCTCTGTGTAATTATTATTCAGGCCTGACCAGCGAGTATACACATCGTGATACGACGGGTTAAGGGGGGGGTTATGGGGACAGTTACCTTATCTCCCCGGGCGCCAGCCCCAGAGATAAGGTAACTGTCCCCATGATTGACCCATGATTGCCCCATGATTGTTATTGAAAATCTTCAAACCCGCCTCATCTAGTGTTGAATAAGCGGGGGATTCTGTGGACTACAAGGACTATTACAAATTGATGGGCGTCGAGCGCGGCGCCAGCCAGGATGAAATCAAGCGCGCCTACCGCAAGCTGGCGCGCAAGTATCATCCTGATGTGAGCAAGGAGTCCAACGCCGAGCTTCGTTTCAAGGAGCTGGGCGAAGCCTATGCGGTGCTGAAAGACCCCGAAAAACGGGCCGCCTACGACGAGCTGGGTGCCGACTGGAAGGCAGGGCAGGAATTCCGTCCGCCTCCCGACTGGGGCACCGGTTTTGAGTTCAGCGGCAGCGGTTTCGATGGTGCCGATGCCGGGGCATACAGTGATTTCTTCGAGCAGCTGTTTGGCCACGGCATGGGATCCCGGCGTGGCGCCGGTGCATCACAGCATTTTCAGGCACGCGGTGAAGACCATCATGCCAAAGTGCTGATCGATCTCGAAGATGCCTACAGCGGAGCAACACGTGGCATTGGCCTGCGCACGCCGGAGATCGATGCGAGCGGTCACGTCATTACCAGGAATCGGACTTTGAATGTCAAGATTCCCAAGGGTGTGATGCAGGGACAGAAGATTCGCCTGTCCGGGCAGGGCTCACCGGGACACGGCGGCGGCAAGGCTGGCGATCTTTACCTGGAAATCGAGTTCAAACCACATCGGTTCTACCAGCCGGACGGAAAGAATATCAACCTGACATTGCCCGTCACACCATGGGAAGCAGCACTGGGCGCGACCGTCAAAGTACCAACGCCAGTCGGCCCGGTCGATCTGAAGATTCCGGCCGGCACGAGCAATGGCAAGAAACTGCGACTGAAAGGCCGGGGTATCCCGGGCAGTCCACCCGGTGACTTTTACGTAACGGCCGAAGTCACGTTGCCACCGGCCAATAGCGACACTGAAAAAGAACTCTACAAAAAAATGCAGCAGGAAATGCCCTACAACCCGCGCGGGCACTTGGGGGTAACGGGGTCATGACTAAGAAAATCATTAGCGGCACATTGCTTGATGACCAGGTGTACTTGTCATTGACGGAAATCAGCGACGCCTGCTCCACTCGCACCGAATGGGTCGTCGAACTCGTTGAAGAAGGGATCCTGGAGCCGTCCGGCGAAGAGCGCAGCCACTGGCAGTTTTCGGGCAGCAGTCTTTCGCGCGCAGTACGTGCCCGGCGCCTGCAGCACGACCTGGAAATAAACCTCGCAGGCGTCGCGCTGGTGCTCGACCTTATGGAAGAAATTGAAACGCTGCGAAGCCGACTTCGCAGCAAGGAGCCATTTAATGAGTGAATTACCACACATCGTCTGCCCGCACTGTGGCGCAATCAACCGAATTCCCGCGAGCCGTCTTAGTGATGCACCCAAGTGTGGCAAATGCCATGAGGCCCTGTTCGCCGGTCATCCCCTGGAACTGGATAGCAGCAGTTTTCAGCGGCATGTGAGTCGTAACGACATTCCGGTGCTGGTCGATTTCTGGGCCCCCTGGTGCGGTCCGTGCAAGATGATGGCACCCGCCTTCGAGCAAGCGGCGAAACAACTCGAGCCAGCGATGCGAGTGGCAAAGCTGAATACCGAGGACGCGCAAACGATTGCTGCGAAGTATCAAATTCGGAGCATTCCGACGCTCGCTCTGTTCCGTGGTGGCAAGGAAATAGCGCGCCAGCCGGGAGCCATGGGAGCCGCAGACATCGTGCGCTGGGCGACCAGCCACGCCTGAGAAGCAACCGCCGACCTGTCAGCAGATTCGCGGCAACGGATCGTCTTCGAGTTCTTCGAGAAAACGTTCGCCGCCTAGCTCGGTTTCGAGAATGATTCGCTTATCGGCGTCCGTGATACGTCCGGCTATTGCCGAATCCTGGCCTGTTGGCAGAGACTTCCATGCGTCCAGCGCGGCATCCGCCTCGTCACTGGAAACAACTGCAAGGACACGGCCTTCGCAGGCGAGGTAATAAGGATCATAACCGAGCATGTCGCAAACAGACTGAACCTGTTCCTTTACCGGTATGGTTGCTGCAAGCCGGACGCCCAGCCCTGTAGCCCGCAGGATTTCGTGAGCGACCGAGGCAATGCCGCCACGTGTCGGGTCACGCATGAATCGCAGGCCATCGAATGCCATTAATGATGCGGTCAGCTCAAAAACGCTGGCCGCATCTGACCGTAAATCGCCACGCAATCCGAAGTCTTCCCGGGCGAGCATTACCGCTGTACCGTGATCACCGACAGAGCCGCTGATCAGCATCACATCTCCAACCTGAATCCGGTTCATGGCTGGCGGTACTCCAGGCAGGCGGACACCGACTCCGGTAGTCGCCAGGTAGAGTCCACCGCCCTCGCCTCGCCTCAATACTTTCGTGTCGCCGGCAACTACGGTGACGCCAATTTCCTTAGCCGCCTTCGCCATGCTCTGCACAATTCGATCAAGCACGACCACCTCAAGGCCTTCCTCGATGAACGCATTCAGGGTCAGGTACAAAGGCCGCGCACCCGCAACGGCGAGATCATTTGTTGTTCCATGCACCGCTAATGATCCAATATCGCCGCCAGGAAATTCCAGTGGCTGCACGGTAAAACCATCGGTCGTAATCATGATCTCACCGCCGTTTAGCGATAATGGTACGGCATCGGCCTCAACATCCAGGGCGGCATGAGAAAGATGGCGCGCAAACACCTCTTCAATCAGCTCACGCATGAAGCGGCCGCCATTACCGTGTGCAAGCGTTATTCTGTCATCTTCCATTAGTTTTCCAGTTCGCGGGCAGCGAGTTCCGCCGCCTGGCCCAGGCCGAGTGCGGCGTCGTTGCACGGTAATTTACTACCGAAATATACGTCAAAGCCGTCCGCTTCCAACAATGCGATAACCTGTTCCGTCAGCACCCTGTTCTGAAATACGCCGCCGGTTAATCCAACATGGTCGACATGCCGACTAGCGCGAACCTGTCTTGCCTGCTCGAGTAGAGCTGTCGCCATGCTGCTATGAAATATCTCCGCTCGGCGGGCCGGTTCCAGACCGCTGTTGCAAAGCTCGGCAAGCAACGGCTCCCAGTCAGTCCGCAATATACCATTGTGATCTTTGCTCAGCGGTAACGCGATGGGTTTGCCAGCATCCCGGCACATAGATTCGAGTTGCATCGGGCCCTGTGCTTCGAAACTTGAATACTGCACGCCGCAGACCAGCGCTGCAGCCGCATCGAACAGCCTGCCTACCGCACTGGTTGCGGGACAGTTCAGACCCTGCTGCCATGCTGATCGCGCCAGCCCGTCCGGATCCGGACAGTCCGGCCACTCCCGGCCAGCCTCCCAATGCAGAGCAGCGGCGCTCCGCCATGGCTCTCTTCCGGCACGTTCGCCACCAGGCAGCCGAAATGGCCGCATACTGCAGACGCGGCGCCAGTGACCCGGCTCGCCCAGCAAGGCCTCGCCACCCCATAGTAACCCATCTTCGCCCATGCCTGTTCCGTCCCAGGTAAATACCAGCCAGGAACCCGAGGCTGCGACTTCTGCTACCAGGGCGGATGCATGTGCATGATGATGCCACACAGTTTCAACAGGAAGATTTTGCTGTCTCGCCCAGCGGTGTGTCGTGTAACCACGATGCGCATCGCAGACGATTCTTTCGGCGCGAACGCCGTAAAGCGCCTGCAGGTCCTCGGCCACCTGTTCGAAAACTGCCAGGCTACGCGGGCTATCCATTTCGCCCACGTGTGGAGACACCACCACCCGATCATCCCAACTCAACGTAACCGTTGCTTTCATTTGTCCACCGACAGCAAGCAATGGCTGGCGTTGCTCCCAGGGCCATCGCAATTCACGCGGGGCTGAACCGCGGCCC
>PVMK01122780.1_pt1 | contig 50522 bp, 50 predicted proteins | sample 1853481 | NCBI WGS metagenome assembly PVMK01 (sample SAMN08533507, study PRJNA380276) | Marine sediment metagenome, whole genome shotgun sequencing project.
ATGGGTCGGGCGTCATGCAGCACTTTTTGCTCAGTCCTCAGTCCTCAGCACGCAGTCCTTATTTTTCCTGATACCTGAAACCAACAAAAAGACAAACAGAATAGAGCCAAAATCAGCCCATTACTTTAGAGATGACCTTGAGGGCCTGATCGATATCCGCTGATGTAATGTGATAGTGGGTGACGGCTCTTACGGTATTTGGTCCTGTTGGCACCACCAGCATGCGAATTCCTTCGGCATCGATTCGCTGTACGAATTCTGCAGGGGTCATATCCTCGCGGGTGACCTCAAAAAAAACGATATTGGTTCGTATCTGATGCGGGTCAATTGAAATACCCGGCACTTCCGCCAGACCCATCGCCAGTTTATGGGCATTGGCGTGATCGTCTGCCAAACGATCGACCATTTCGTTAAGTGCCACGATTCCGGCGGCGGCCAATATACCCGCCTGCCGCATGCCGCCGCCGACCACTTTCCTTGCCCGCCGGGCCGCACCGATAAAATCCTGCGTGCCGCAGATCACCGATCCCACCGGTGCCGCCAGGCCTTTACTTAAGCAGAAAGAGACCGAGTCGGCTTCTTCAGCCAAATCTTTTGGATCCACGTTTAAGGCCACGGCCGCATTAAAAAACCGGGCCCCATCCACGTGGATTTTTAATTTATGATGGCTGGCAATTTTTCCCACCGCCTTCATATAATCGATGTTCAGCGGGCAGCCGCTGCAAAGGTTGTGGGTATTTTCCAGAATAATCAGCCGGCTTATCGGAAAATGAACATTATCACTGCGAATAGCGGCTTCAATATCTGCAAGTGCCAGCTTGCCATCCGGTTGGTTTGGAATGGTTCGCGGATGAATGCCGCCGACGGCAGCCGAACCGCCCTGTTCGAAAAAAAATGTGTGCGAGTGGCTCCCCAATATGATTTCATCTCCGCGACCGCAGTGTGCCAGCTGGCTGACCAGGTTTCCCATCGTGCCGCTGGATACATATAAAGCGGCTTCTTTTCCCAGCCGTTCGGCGGCCATTTCTTCCAGATGATTCACCGTCGGGTCCTCACCAAACACATCATCGCCCACCTCCGCCTCTGCCATTGCCCGACGCATGGTCTCTGTCGGTTGGGTCATCGTGTCAGATCGCAGATCAATAATTCGCATGCGCATTCTCCTTTAAAATAAAAAAACGTGGTTATCCAGAAAGAACAAGTGGTATTGAATGTGGGAGCGGCTTCCAGCCGCGACAGTCGAATTCGCGGCTGGAAGCCGCTCCCACAGAGAGTGTATCTAATGGTAACTTGGACTTTCCAGATAAGCAGGTAAAAAAAAATTAAACCGGTACTGAAAGTTCATTTATTTTAGCCGGGTTGATTTATTTCAACTCAACGAGTCTAACTAATATCTGAAATCGAAATCGCCTTCAAGAATTAAAGTTTCAAATTGTCTATATCTTTATGGCATTTTCTTGACTAATTAATGGCGTTAAAGGTAAAGACATTATTAAGTTCTTGATTGCAAACGCGATTATTCCTGCATGTGTTCTGATGGTATTTTATTCTAACAGCGAAAACCTGGTCATTTGAGCCAGGTCAGAGATAAAAGGCTCTGCTTTTCCACCATTCCATAATTTCATGGTTTGGTTAACGCCAAACACCACCCATCTGGGGTGATATCAAAGCCTGATCTTCTGTGCTGGAATTCTTTACCATAAAGGGGGTTGATTATGGCCAAATTATTATGGGAACCTTCTGAGAAGCAAATTAAAGAATCCAATATGTACCGCTTCATGACGTTCATTAATGAAACGTATAACCAGAGTTTTAGTGAATTTAGTTCCCTTTACGACTGGTCTATTGAGAATCTTCCTGAGTTCTGGGCCGCTTTCTGGAAATACGCCGACATCATTCACTCCAAACCCTATGATCAGGTAATCGATGACGTTTCAAAAATGCCGGGAGCCAAGTGGTTTTCAGGCGCTGAGCTCAATTTTGCCGAAAACCTGCTTCGATACCGGGATGATCGGGTAGCAATAATCTTCAAAGGGGAAGGTCAGCCTTCCACCCGGATGGCTTATGCCCAGCTTTATGACGAAGTCGCGCGTCTTGCGAAGTCTTTAAGGGATCTGGGAATCCAGCCGGGCGATCGGGTGGTGGGGTTCATGCCCAATATGCCTGAATCCCTTATTGCCATGCTGGCTGCCACCAGCATTGGCGCAACCTGGTCATCATGCTCGCCGGATTTCGGCATTAAAGGCGTGCTGGATCGATTTGGACAGATCAAGCCCCGGGTTCTGTTTACTGCCAACGGCTATTCCTTTAAAGGTAAAAAATTGGATTCACTGGAGCGCATTGCAAATATTCTCAAAGAATTGCCGTCAATTGAGAAAGTCGTCGTAGTTCCTTACACCGAGCCGCGAGCCGATATCAACAAGGTCCCCAACGCAGTTCATTATAACGATTTCCGATCATCAGAATCCGGCTTGGAGATTGAATTTGAACAACTGCCGTTTGAGCACCCCCTGTACATCATGTATTCCTCTGGAACTACCGGTTTGCCCAAATGTATGGTGCAAAGTGCCGGTGGCATTCTGGTCCATCAGTTAAAGGAACATATACTGCATACCAACTTAAAACGCGAGGATACCCTTTTTTATTTTACCACCTGCGGTTGGATGATGTGGAATTGGCTGACCTGTGCACTGGGGGTTGGGGCGACCCTGGTCCTGTATGACGGCAATCCGTTTCACCCCCACCCCGGTGCGCTGTGGGAAATGGCCCAGGATGAAAAAATTACCGTATTTGGAACCAGTGCGGGGTACATCGCCGCGCTTCAAAATGCGGGCGTCAAACCGGGAAAAACCTATGACTTAACACCGTTACGAGCCGTTCTTTCCACGGGTTCACCGCTGTCAATCGAAGGGTTCGAATTTATTTATCAGGAAGTCAAGGCCGATTTACAGCTGGCTTCAATTTCCGGGGGCACGGACTTAAACGGCTGCTTTGCCCTTGGAAACCCCATGGAGCCGGTTTATGCCGGTGAGCTCCAGTGCCGGGGGCTGGCCATGGATGTGCGGGCATTTGATGAATTGGGAAACGAACTGATCGATGAGCAGGGAGAGCTGGTGTGCTGCAAGCCGTTTCCGTCCATGCCGATCTATTTCTGGGACGATCCGGATGGAGGTAAATATCACGACGCTTATTTCGACATATTTCCCAATATCTGGCGCCATGGTGATTTTGTTACGGTCACCAAGCGCGGTGGTGTCGTGATGCTCGGAAGATCGGATGCGACGCTTAACCCCGGCGGGGTCCGCATCGGAACTGCTGAAATTTATCGGCAGCTGGAGCAAATGGAGGAAATCGCTGACAGCGTTGTGGTCGGGCAGGATTGGGAAAATGATGTGCGGGTGATCCTCTTTGTCAAGCTGGCAGGCGGTATTGAACTTACCGATGAGTTAAAAGACAAAATAAGGCAAACCATTCGCACCAATGCCTCGCCGCGGCATGTACCCGCCAAGATCATCAGTGTGCCCGGATGTGCCCTATACGCTCAACATGAAGAAAGTGGAACTGGCGGTTAAAAAAGTCATCCAGGGCCAGGAGGTGCTCAACAAAGATGCCTTGAGCAATCCGGAGGCGCTGGATTATTATGCTGATATCAAGGAGCTTCAACAACCCTAAAACTGTTTAGCTTTAAATTAGTAAAATAAACCCTCTGAAACCCGTTTTATAGCGGTTGTCAAAAATTTGTTCCAATTATCTGTCATTGCGAGGAGCTTGCGACGAAGCAATCTTTTGGAAAACCTGAGGGATTGCTTCGCTTCGCTCGCAATGACTTTTGAAAGATTCGCTAACTCAATCGGAACATATTTTTGACAATTACTATAGAAAAAATTAAGCTGTCCTTTTCTTCGAGAAACCTTAATCACTTTCACCGAACTGGAGACAGATGCCATGCTGGAAACATTTCAGGTTTTTCCTGTGGGTGTGGTTAGAAAAAACGAAGAAGGGGCCTGGATTGAAATCTTTGAACCCTATTCCGACGCGCTTCTGGGGTTGGAAGGGTTTTCCCATATTCAGGTGTTTTTTTGGTTTCACGAAAACGATACTGCCGACCGACGTAAAACCCTGAGAGTCCATCCCCGTAAAGATAAAAAAAATCCCCTTAAGTGGTGTGTTTGCCACCCATTCTCCCCTGCGACCGAACCTGATCGGTTTAACCATATGTAAGATAAAATCAATTAAGGGCCGGCATATTGAAATTGAAGACATTGACGCCTTTGATGGCACCCCGGTTATTGATATCAAATGTTATATACCCGGTTCAATCTCATCATCAGATGTGCGGGTTCCGGATTGGGTGTGAATTTGATTTTGGATTGCGGATTGTAGATTGAAATATCAAAGATGTCGTGCATTCAAAATCCGCAATCCGCAATCTGCATTCCGAAATCTTAAGTACTCCAAAGCGAAAGTACTAAGCAAGCGACTCGTTCGGGTGTGTTGCCCACACGTTTTTAACCGCAACCCTAAATCGGACTTTTGTGATGCTTACCGATCTATCGGGTCAGATAGAAAGAATAACCTTCACCAATGAAGAAAACGGTTTTACGATCGCAAAGGTGAAGGTTCAGGGACAGCGGGATTTGGTCACCGTTGTCGGCAATTTGATGGCACCGATGCCCGGTGAAATTATCGAAATGCAGGGCGAGTGGGCCAACCATCCCAAATTTCGGTGAGCAGTTCAAAGTCGTCCAGTTTAAGACAAAAGTTCCGGCAACGGTCTACGGTATTCAAAAATATTTAGGGTCCGGTCTGATCAAAGGCCTGGGCCCGGTCATGGCCGGGCGTATTGTCGATAGGTTCGGCGAAAATACCCTGGACATCATTGAAAGTGAAATTGGTCGTTTGGCCGAAGTTAAGGGCATCGCAGAGAAAAGCATCGCCAGGATCGCAAAAGCTTGGGACGCGCAAAAGGAGATTCGAGATGTGATGATTTTTTTGCAAAGCCATGGTGTCAGCTCAGCTTACGCCACCAAGATTTTTAAACGTTACGGTGATCGATCGATTGCGGTGGTCAAACAAAATCCCTACCGTCTGGCGACAGATATTTTTGGGATCGGATTTCTAAAAGCTGACAGTATTGCCAAAGAACTCGGATTTTCAGATGACTCCAAGGTAAGAGTTGAAGCCGGCGTTATTTATACTTTACATCGGCTTTCAGAAGACGGACATGTATATTTTCCCTATGAGCCGCTGGTCGAACGCTGTCGTGAGATTCTGGGCATAGGGCGGGAGCCCATTGTTCGGGCGATTGGCAGCCTGAGTGCAGACAAACAGATCATTATCGAAGACATAAATGAAGGTATCGAAAATATTAAACAAAACAACAAGGCTGTCTACCTGACCCGATTTCATCAGTGTGAAACCGGCATTTCAAACCGATTGAAGGCATTGCTATCCATACCCAAGTCGACTCGCGAGGTCGATTCTGCCCGGGCGATTCAGTGGGTCCAGCAGCAGCTTTCATTTCAGCCGGCTGAAAATCAGCAGGCGGCCATTCGCTGCGCCCTTGAAAATAAAGTCATGGTCATCACCGGGGGGCCGGGGACGGGCAAAACCACCATCGTTAAAGCGATTTTAAAAATATTTTCGCAAATGAAGATTAATATCATGCTGGCTGCCCCCACCGGCAGAGCGGCCAAACGCATGCGTGAGATGACCGACTATGACGCCAAAACGATTCACCGTCTGCTCGAATACAGCATTCATAAGCAAGGGTTTCAAAGAAACGAAAAGAACCCGCTGAATTGCGATTTGCTGATTATTGATGAAGCTTCGATGATCGACACGATTTTAATGTATCATCTCTTAAAAGCGATTCCGGCAACCGCGACCTGTATTTTTGTCGGTGATGTGAATCAGCTGCCGTCGGTCGGCGCCGGCAATGTGCTTAACGATATGATCGCATGCGGCTCGGTTGCGGTTATTGAGTTGAATGAGATATTCCGCCAGGCCAAAGCCAGCCGGATCATTGTTAATGCGCATAAGATAAATGAAGGCGAACTGCCGACCCTTAGTCAATCTGAGATATTCGATCCCAATAATGATTTTTATTTCATTGAGCAAAATGATGCCGAAAAGGTCTTGGAAATTATTCTGGAACTGGCAAACAGGCGGATTCCCCAACGATTTGGCTTTGATGCCATAGACGATATCCAGGTGCTGACGCCGATGCACAAAGGGGTCGTTGGGGCCGCCAATCTCAACGATCAACTCCAATCCGTATTAAACCCCGGAAATGGAGGTGTCATTCGCGGAGATCGCACTTATCGGATTAACGATAAGGTGATGCAAATCCGCAATAACTATGACAAAGAGGTCTTTAACGGCGATATCGGTCGTATCACCGCTATTCGTTCTGAAGATCGCCAAATAACGATTTCCTTTGACAACCGTGATATTGTCTATGATTTTAGCGAGTTGGATGAAATCATTCTGGCCTATGCGGTTTCCGTACATAAATCTCAGGGCTCGGAGTATCCGGTCGTCATCTTACCGATTCTGACCCAGCACTATATCCTGCTGCAGCGCAACCTGATTTACACTGCTGTAACCCGCGGCCGAAATCTGGTGGTCATGGTTGGAAGCCGAAGGGCGCTGGCCATCGGCGTGAACAACAATAAGACCCAGCAACGATTTACCCGACTGCGTTATCGACTCAGTTGATTTATCGCGGCAAGATGCCGCTCCCACGTTTTAATGAAAGGAGGAGAACATGAAACATTTACTCGCGCTTTTTTGTGGCCTGATGCTTATTGTCGGTTGCCACATGCCCTCTCCGCCGCCCACTCCGGACCCGGATGCCGAGCTGATCGAAAAGGGCAGGCAGATCTTTTTTAATGAAACATTTGAAGGCAACGGCAGAACATGCGGCTCCTGTCATCCGGCTGAAAATAATTTTACCATCGACCCGGCGTTTATCGTCTCGCTGCCGGATGACGACCCGCTTTTTGTGGCTGAATTTAATCTCGCCCTGAAAGAGAATTTTGAAAATCCGCGGCTGATGCGAGAATTCGGCTTAATTATTGAAAACCTGGACGGATTTGACGATCTGGCCAACAAATTCACCCTGCGCGGTGTTCCCCATACCCTCGGGCTGCGAAATACAATTGACAGCCCCCAGGGACCCCGCACGGGGTGGTCGGGTGACGGGTCACCCGGTGATGGCACTCTGCGATCGTTTGCAACCGGTGCAGTCATCCAGCATTTTACCAAAACGTTAGGCCGTGTGCCGGGCGTTGATTTCCGCCTGCCCACAGAGGAAGAGCTCGATGCGCTGGAGGCTTTTCAATTTTCACTGGGACGGCAGCAGGAATTAACACTGCCGTTGCCGCTGAAGGGTACTGTGGCAAAAAGGGGACAGGAGCTGTTTCTGAGCCCGACGGAGGGCAAATGTTTTGCCTGTCATTCCAATGCGGGCGCCAACGGTGACCCGGCGGTTTTCGGTCCCAACGCCGGGAATCTAAATTTCAACACCGGTGTCGAGGATCTTCCGGATCAACCCCAGGATCTAACCGGCGAACGGGTTCCGCCCGATGATGGGTTCGGAATTCCCGGAGATGGAACCTTCAACACCCCGTCAGTGATTGAAGCCGCGGATACAGGGCCGTTTTTTCACAACAACTCGATTGAAACCATCGAAGGATCAGTGGCGTTTTATAACGGAGATGCATTTAATAATTCTCCGGCCGGTCAATTGCTGCAGCAGGCGACCGGCAGCGGCATTAATCTGGACGGCACCCAGGTTGTGGAGGTGGCCGCATTTCTGCGGGTCATCAATGCGCTTGAAAATATCCGGCAAAGCATCGAGATGTTGGAACCGGTGGCCCAAAAATCTCACCAGACGGTCGAAGAGGGCAAGCGGTTGTTTGATCGGGCAGCGGCGGAAACCGAAGACAGTATTATGGTTTTATCCGGTGGCGGGCTTCATCCTGATGCCGTGAAACATTTGAAAGAAGCCCTGCGGCTTACAAACAAAGCCAAACGAAGCATATTTTCTAAAAGTCGCCTGGCCCGTCAGGCCATTGACCAGCAGGAAAAAGCGCGCGACGAACTGGTGGAAATATCCTAATTGATGTTTAAATTATAAGGAGGATGCCAAAATGTCTAAACATTTAACCATAACGGCTATTATCTGTGTCTTGATGATCGGTGCTTTTTCAGTCCAGGCAGAAAAATCCACCGAACTGTATATTCCCATCGGCCAGTCTCCCGGCTTATCCGGTGAGTATACGGTCATGGGGAAGATCGATCAGGTCAATCCCCGGAATCAGAGCATCAAGATGTCGGGACCTTCTGACAGCTATACCGTAAAATTGACCGAACATACTTCTATTTATCTGGATCGGAGCAAAGTTCGGCTCCCCAACACCTATGGAACTCTTGCGGATTGCAAGGTTGGAGATACCGTAGAAGTGAAGTTTGAAGACAATTCCCGCAGCAAACCCATCGAGTGGATCAAGGTACAAAAATCTCAATAGCGCTGACCGCGATTACAGGCAATAAGAGCACCCTTGTGGGGCTCGGGGAGCAGATCCCCGGGCCCCATTTTCTCCTCTCCAATAGAGCAGGTGAATAAATGCCGGGTCTGGTTTGATTTGACATCTGTAGGCATAAAGCCAGTATGCATGAAAACTAGTGAGCAGGCTCACATAGGGATGGTCTTGACTGAAACGGGGGGGCTCCGCGTCGCCAGCGGTTCATGCCCTCCTGCTGGTTTTTGAGCACCGCAGTAAGACCCAACGGGTAAACCATCTATATCCGAAAGTTCAGGAGCGGCTTTCCATTTCCACCAGCCGTTGTCGTGATATTGATAAGAATAAATTTGCTATCTAGCTTAGAACCTTTATCGCTGAATCAATTGACAAATAACATTTTGCGTACTATATAATTAACGGATTGTTACTAACAAAAAATTTATATTAATTTCCCATAAAATTACTAACAACTAATATAAGCATGGAAAACCCTTTCAGTTATACCGGCATTGTAAGAGGGGACGCATTTTGTAACCGGCAAACCGAGCAGACGGAGTTGCTGAAGTTTATAAAAGGGTCTCAAAATGTGCTCCTATATTCTCACCGCCGTTATGGAAAAAGCTCGCTCATATATAAACTTTTTAAGCGACTGGAGCGACAGCGACCCCCAATAAATCCGTTTTACGTTGAATTATATGGTACTTTGTCCGAAAAGGATTTCGTAGCCGCCATCCTGGCTGGCCTGAATCAAATCGAATCCAAGCTTGAAAAGCTTGTAAAACTGGTTCGAAGCGCTATTAGATCAGTTAAGTTAGGAATGTCGATCGACCCGATCACGGGTTCAGCGGGCGTTTCAGTTTCATTTGATTCCGGCTACAATGAAGCGATGTTGAGCAATGTTCTGGGGCTGCTTGGCAGTTTTTCAGAAAAACGCAAACTCATGGTGGTGTTTGATGAGTTTCAGGAAATTGCCGGTTACAAGCAGGAGGGATTTGAAAAAAGGCTTAGAGCGATAATCCAGCAGCACGAAAATATCAGTTACTTTTTTTGCGGCAGCCAGCGCCACATTCTCACTGAAATTTTTACCAATAAGAACCGTGCATTTTATAAGCTGGCCCAAAGTTACCCGCTATCTAAAATTCAGACCGGCCAATATGTACCCTGGGCGCAAAAGCTCTTTTTGAAAACAGGCAACAAGATCGAAGCGCAACTCGTCGAGGAGATCGTCTCCCGGTGTGAAAATCACCCCATGTATGTGCAGCAATTTTTATTCTATCTATGGGAAGAGAAAGTTACGGAGCTCTCTATAGACACAGTCGATGAGATAGAACTAAGAATTCTTCAAAGCAGCCAGAACGAATTTTTGAATCTTTGGGATTCCTTGACTTTGAACCAGAAAAAAACGCTCAAACTGATCATTCTCACCGGTGGCAAGGAAATGTTTTATGCCAATGCTCTGCAGGCCGTTGACCTAAACGCCGGTTCACAAGTTACGCGGTCTTTAGAGAAGCTCATCGGTGAGGACATAGTGCTTAAAAACGATGATTATAAAATCCAGGATGTGATGTTTAAAAAGTGGATCCAGACCTTTTTGTTGAAATAAGAAGCGAGCAAGCAAAAAATATGGTTTTTATTCCAGTAAATTGCTTCAGACAGATCTTCTTCCTTTAATTGACTCTTGGTCATTTGTTGTTTATGATTAAAAGTACAAATGATGATCCGACAAAGATGTTGCGAAATGAATGATTCATTTTCAAATAAGGAGGATGAATATGAATGCTTATAATAAATTCCTCGTATTGGGCTTATTGGTTCTTTTCGCCGGTTGTGCGACGACTGTTGAGATCCCCAAAGGTGTTAACTCTGATTATAATGTAAATTTCGATCTTACCAAACTGAGATCATATGATTTAAATCCGATTCCAACAACAGTCGAGATAGACCACCTGATGATGGAGCGAATTAAAACCGCTATTCACACTCAATTACAGGCCAAAAATGTAAAAAGGACATCAAACAATCCTGACTTTTTAGTCACGATTTATGGCGTTCGGTCGAAAATATTTACGACGGCCTGGAGAGGACCTGACTCTGATCTAATTGTCGAAAAGGGTAAGCTTATCCTCCAATCTGTTAATCCTAAAACGAATCGGATCATATGGTGGGGTGAGACCCGGGCGATATTGGATCCCAATAGGGATCCGGCAGTTGAAACCAAAATGGTAAACGATGTTGTCCATCGAATTCTTCAAAAGTTTCCACCGGCGTCTTCGTGAGAATCTTTTGAACCCATTTTTTTAGTGCGTTGGGACGTGATCTACTATTTTTAAGATAGGTTCTAGTTTTTTTGGGTCTTCCGGGGGTTTAATAATTTTTTCTTTATTTTTTTATAATATTCAACCGCCTTATTTTTGATGGTTACAATCAGAGGCGGTTTGATGTGTTTATATCCTTTGTCCTTGTAAACATTTCTGGCATTTTCCGGCGGAGGAATGTCTGAAAAGTGCTTGTTTCCCTCTGCATCCGTCCAATAATACAGCGTAATGCTGGGTTCAAGCTTCTGCTCTTTGGTTTTATCGTACCAATCCCATCCAAGATAGCCGCCCGCACCCATCATTATAATGATGATGACAATTAATGCTTTCCGCATTTAGGGATCCCCCTCACTTACGAAACGCCGATCCAGGCGAAAATTGCAATACCCACAAAAAATATCCACTGGAATAATTTAACCACACCATTTGGGATGTTTGAAGTGGCGGCGATGACAATCTGGGTAATTGCAAAGAGAAAATAGTTGATGGCAATGAATTTTACCAGCAACGCGTTCTCCGTGCCGAAGCTGAATCCCAATCCGATTGCAATCAGTGCGATCGTCGATAAGATCAAATAGGCGGATATGTAATGAAACACACAATGCATGACTTTTTTGGGTACATCATCAAAGTCTGCCTGTAACATTGGTTTAAGAAACTGTTTGCTGCCGACTGTAAAATGCCCTAACGTGGCAAATCCTGCTGCCAGACCTGATATTAAGATCATCCAATTCATCGTATTATTCTCCCGGATTTTTTATTGATGGTTACGTTATTCGGTTTCACCAATGCGCCTTCTGACATATCGCTTCAAAATGATCGGGGCTTAAAGCAAGCTTTCTTAAGCGCATAAAATAAGCCGGAAAGCGGGTTATTGTCAAATCTTTAAGGCACCTAGTGTGCGTCTCGCAAGTAATTTAAAAAACACGGATTGACTTTATCAATCTTCCTTTTTAAAAATAAAACAGGACTAAAATATACCACACGACTTTTGTAACATATTTGGGGGACATGACACTAGTTTTGGCGGCTTGACACGGCATATGCATTTGCCTATACTTCACTGGTGCTCACCTATCTTTCAGATCCCATAAATATGAAATTGGTACGAAGCCTCCCATGAAATTTTCAAACTTAGAAGCCATTTCACCGGTTGATGGTCGCTATCGGCGCGCGGTCGCCCAGCTCGGAAATTATTTTTCAGAAGGAGCACTGATCAATTATCGGGTGCGAATCGAGATCGAATATTTCATTGCACTGTGCCGTCTCCCGCTGCCACCGCTTAAAGGTGTCGACAAAAAGTCGTTTGATTCGCTGCGGCGAATCTATAAAGATTTTTCCCTGGAAGATGCCGGCAAAGTCAAGGAAATCGAAAAGATAACCAATCATGACGTCAAAGCCGTTGAATATTATTTAAAGGATAAATTTGATGAACTGGGTTTGGAATCCTATAAAGAGTTTATTCACTTCGGATTGACATCCCAGGACATCAACAACACGGCTTTGCCGCTATTACTGAAAGAAGCCTATTTGGAGGTGCTCAAACCGGCGCTGGATGACGTTAGCGAAAATCTTCAATCCAAAGCCGCTGAATGGGCAAATGTTCCCATGCTGGCACGCACCCACGGCCAGCCGGCTTCACCCACGACGGTGGGGAAGGAAATCTACGTGTTTGTTGACCGCCTCAGGGTTCAGACCGATCTTTTAAAAACCATTCCTTTTTCAGCCAAGTTTGGCGGTGCCACCGGAAACTTCAATGCCCATCAGGTCGCGTATCCCGGTATCGATTGGATTGCATTTGCAGATAACCTGGTCAATAAAACACTGGGTCTTTCGCGCTCCAGAGTCACGACTCAGATTGACCATTATGACAATCTGGCTGCATTTTGCGACAACCTCAAGCGGATTAATACGATCCTGATCGACCTGAATCGTGATATATGGGCTTATATTTCACTGAATTATTTCAAGCAGAAAATAAAAAAGGGAGAAGTCGGTTCCTCGACCATGCCCCATAAGGTCAACCCCATTGATTTTGAAAATTCTGAAGGCAATCTGGGCGTTGCCAATGCGATATTCGAACATCTGGCGGGCAAGCTTCCCATTTCAAGACTCCAGAGGGACCTGACGGACTCGACCGTAACTCGAAATATCGGTGTGCCGTTTGCCCATACCCTCATTGGATTGAAATCATTGATGAGGGGGTTGAATAAATTGATTCTAAATGCGGATGTGATCCGTGCAGATCTAAAAAACAACTGGGCGGTGGTGGCAGAAGCCATCCAGACCATCCTGCGCCGGGAAGGCTATCCACAGCCTTATGAAGCCTTGAAAACCTTAACCCGCACCCATAAAAACATCGACTCCAAGGCAATTGCCGAATTTATTGACTCCCTCGATGTTTCCCAAACCATCAAAGATGAATTGCTGAAAATTACGCCTGAAAATTATATTGGAATCACGAAGTTTTGATTGCGAGGGCGGATGTATGCGATCTAAACTGATTCTTTTCGTACTCGTCCTCGTCCTCGTGAATCAGAATTTTATAGGGGACGAGGGACGAGGACGAGTACGAGCACGAAGGCGAAAAAACTGGAATCCGAAGCACCCTATCCGACCTCTGTTATCTGTCATCTGACCTCTGACTTCTGTCCTCTTACGCCTGCAGCAGGGCGGTGGAAACCCTGCTGACCAACCCCCAGATCACATCCGCCGAGAACACTTCTTCAATCGATCGATCAAACAGAACCGAGATTCGGGGATCAAATTCATCATCACCCTGCCAGAATAAATAATACACCGGAACCCGTGGAAAGGGTAACAGCTGATAGGCCGCATCCGCCATGTCCACGGGCCGGCCTTCCAAAAATTCCGCGGTGTTTTTGAAACCTTCCAAATCCCGGTCGTAGCGCTTTATCAGGGGATCGACCTGTAGCGCGTGCGGCCCCTGGAAAAAATGAGCCTCTTTGAGATCTTTGACGCCCACAATTTCTTTGCCAAGGGGATGTAGCATATTGACGCGATTCAGATAAACCACGGTAACCAGCTCAAGCAGTGGATCCTGTGTGCTTTTCCATCCCTGGCCCTCGTCGCGTTTCAGGCAGCGCGCGTCGAAGTCCACCAGTACATCTTCATTTAAAAAATGAAATACCATCTGACGAGGAGTGACCATGCTGAAAAGGGTCAGGTTGCAAAGGGTGTTCAAGTCCTTTTTTTGCAGGTCGTCCCAAAAATGCGGCGGTACGTCCACCGGGGATTTATCGGGAGCAAATGCCGGTGGATTTTGCTCGCGGCGACGCTGTTGCATCTGAAGGTATCCCTGGCTAAACGGGTAAGGGCCTTGAGAAAAATTATCGCAGGGAAATTGACGGCAATCCCGCAGGCAGTATTCAATTTGATTCATTTTGGCACATGCCAGAATGGCGCAGGTACTGCCAAATAACTTGTGCTGTGCGGCCAGCTTTTGTTCGGCTTCCAGACTTTTGCCTGACCCGCAGCTTGAGCACGTACCTAGCAGGTTCAATTTACAAACATCACAATGAATACCACAGGCTCCGGTTGGCATTGTTTTACCTCAAATTTTATTGTTTTTCGAGGACATGAATCATTTTTCTAAATCCTACTCGTCCTCGTTCTCGTACTCGTCCTCGTTATTCATGCAACTATAACAAAGAGATACTATGTAAAGTATAATGCCGAGTACGAGAACGACGACGAGTACGAGGACGATATTACATTCGCCTCATTTCACTTGTATTCGTTCTCTGGTGCCGTTCAATAATAGTTTTACAGGTTTCAGAGACCAGACGTCAGTTAGGTTTGTATTATCTGTTTTCCGACCCCTGTCCTCTAATCTCTGAAACCTGACACCTGGGACAGATGTGCGTACTGCGCTGGCCGACGATGATTCTCTGGATTTTCGTTTGGCATCGCGGACAGGGCCGATCGGTTCGTCGAAATACCTTCAACTCATCGCGGTTACGTCCCTGATGTTTGGCGATGGAATAAAAGTTAGCTTTGCCGGTTCCCAGTGAGGTGCCCAGGTTTCTCAATCCCTGCTTCAGCACTCTGGGGATCGCCCGATGAAGCGCCCGAATCTCGGGCTCAGTCAGGGATGCCGCAACCCGGCGGGGGTGAATCTTTGATTCCCACAGGGCTTCATCGACGTATATATTGCCGAGTCCGGCAATAAAGGTCTGGTCCAGCAGCAGCGGTTTTAACAGGCGCCGGCGCAAGCTTAATCGTCGATCCAAAATTTTGCGGGTAAACCCGGCTGCCAGCGGTTCCAGCCCTAACCGGCCTAAGATTTTTTCCGCATCGGATGTCAAATATATTCGGCCAAATTTGCGGGTATCATGAAACCGCAGCTGCTTTCCGCCCTTAAAGCTTAAAATCACATGTTCATGCTTTTTGCGGGGCAACTCCTGAGCGACCAGATGCAGGCGGCCTGACATGCGAAGATGCATCAGCATATGCTCTCCATTTTTGAAATCAAAAACAATAAATTTGCCGCGACGGCGAATCGCTGATATCTTTTTGCCTTTGATCCGGCTGCAAAATGCGCTTGCCGATGGTTCTGCGATCGTGCGTGGCCAGAAAACCTTTGCACCGGTTATGACGGCACCTTCAATGCCGGCTGCTTTTAGGTCGCTGACAATCGTCTGTACTTCTGGAAGTTCGGGCATCTTTAATCAGCCTACAGAAAACAGAGGACAGATGTCAGATGACAAATGTCTGAGGGCAGATGAAAAAAAGAAAGAGGGTCCAATTTGAGGAAACAATACCCTATTTGTCTTGTTTTTTCTATCATCTGTCCTCTGTCGTCTGTTTTCTGTTATCCGACCTCTGACCTTTGCAATAACGATTGACAATAGGGGGCCCTGGTCTTATAAAATGGGCCATCTTCACGGATACTATACCATAACTCCGCTTTTAAAAAAATAATCGATCTGTAAACATAATCTATAACCATCGTCTTACCGATTTTAAAAGGAGTGCTTATGGATTTTAGCCTATCGACCGACCATGAAATTTTACGCGAATCCGTACGCAGTTTCGCTGAAAAGGAGATCAAGCCGCTTGCCAGGGAGTTGGATGAAAAAGAAGAATTCTCTTATGAAACCATGCAGAAAATGGCTGAACTGGGGCTTTTCGGAATTTTTGTCTCCGATGAATACGGCGGTCAGGCCATGGATTACCTTTCTTATATCATTGCGGTTGAGGAGATCGCCCGGGTTGATGGATCACATGCCGCCACCGTTGCTGCTGAGAACTCATTGGGTATTGGCCCGCTTTATTATTTCGGCAATGAGAAACAAAAAAAGAAATATCTGCCGAAGCTATGCAGCGGAGAGGCGCTGTGGGGGTTTGGCCTGACAGAGCCCAATGCCGGTTCAGACGCAGGCAATACCCAGACCAACGCGGTTTTGGACGGTAATGAATGGGTGATCAACGGAAGTAAAATCTTCATTACCAATGCCGCCACCGATATCACTACCGGGGTGACCGTATTAACACGCACCGGTGTCAGAGATGACGGCAAACCCGAACTGTCATGCATCATCGTTGAATCGGGCACAGCCGGATTTACAGCCAAAGAAATGCATGGCAAGCTCATGTGGCGCGCGTCAAATACCAGTGAGCTCTATTTTGAAGACTGCCGCGTTCCCAAAGACAACCTGGTAGGCCCCAGGGGGCAGGGATTCCACCAGATGATGCAGACACTGGACGGCGGCCGGCTATCCATCGGCGCCATGGGCCTTGGGGGCGCTCAGGGTTGCCTTGATATGGCAATGAAATACAGTCAGGAACGCGAGCAGTTCGGCAGAGCGATTGCGACCTTTCAGGTCAATGCCTTCAAACTGGCCGATATGGCCACGGAAATCGAATGCGCCCGACTGCTGCTATACAAAGCATGCTGGCTGCATGATAATGCCTTGCCCTATGCCAAAGAAGCAGCCATGGCGAAGCTGTATTGCTCCGAAGTGATGTATCGAGCCGCCAACCATGCCGTCCAGCTTCACGGTGGATACGGATTGATGAAAGAGTATGATGTCGAGCGGTTTTACCGAGATCAGAAGCTTCTTGAAATTGGTGAAGGAACATCCGAGGTCCAGCGGCTTGTCATTGCCAGGTACTTGGGAGCAAAATGCATGTAGAAGCCACCCCAAAAATGTCTTTTGGCCCAATATCTTTGTTGGAGCCTCGTTTCAAATCTTCGATCCGCCTCAGGCGGACCTCCGGATTGCGACCCACAGGGCGTATAAGATCAGACGGGGAATCCAGCAGCGCTGGAAAACTCGGCTCCGCCGCGATCTTGAACCAAAATCCTATTTTTGAGATGGCTTCTAGCAAACTACTCAATTCGAAAATGACAATAAAATTTTTTATAAGGAGATAAAATGCACGAGAAAACAAAAAAACCGCATTTTGATTTTGACTTTTTTGAAGATTTGACCGGCGTTATACCGTTGGAACCACCAAAGAGCGTGGATGACGTCGGGGGGCGTATCATGAAGATCAGGAAAGAAAAGGATCTTTCACTTGACGAGATTTCCAAGATGACCGGATTCGACGTCGAATTTTTATCTAAAATTGAAAATAAGGAACTGCAGCCCCAACTGGGCACGGTGATCAGACTGTCAAAGGCTCTGGACAGTGCCTTCGGACGACTGGTTTCAGGGGTCGGCGATAAACTTTACTCCATCACCCGCAAAGACGAGCGCCGCACGATTTCACGTTCCACATCCAAAAAAGGCCAGAAGCAGATCTATACTTACAAAAGCCTGGCGCCGGATGTGAAAGGGCGTCACATGGAGGCTTTTCTGGTCCTGCTTGAGGAAGATCCCCGAAAAAGAAATCTCGCTGCACGAAGGCGAAGAGTTTATCTTCGTTCTGGATGGGGAGGTCATTTTAGAAATCGGGGAAGATAAGTTTGAGCTGGAGCCGGGGGACAGTGCCTATTACCTGTCGACGACCGCTCATCATATCGCTGCTAAAAAGGGTAAAGCTACCATACTGGCAGTGATGTACGATTCCTGATGATGAGTAACCGGCTTGTCCGGGTTAGTATCTTAGTTGTTATTTTTGTGCATTTTGTTGCAAAAAAATTGTATTGGAATATTTTCACTGTCTTGTAACGATTGAATATTTTCGATTGAATATTGAAGATTTAAGCCTCCGGCTCGTAGATCCTACGGCTCGGAGAGGAATTCTTTCCATTTTAAAAAGGACGGAGCGACACGCGGCGCAAGCGCCTGCGCTGCGCGAGCGACATCCACAAATATTCAATTTGCAATCTTCAATTTGCAATCCCGGCTTGTCCGGGTTAGGGATTGAACATGCGTTTTGTCAAAATAATTAAATTCGGTTTGTTGCTGCTGTTGCTGATCGGAAATGCCTGCCTGGCATCGAGCTCCCCGGTTGACATTAAACTTGACGTGAAAGAATTCCGGCTTGAAAACGGCATGGTGTTTCTGGTTGTCGAACGACCGGCGACACCCCAGGTGGCCTGCCGGCTGGCGATTCGTGCGGGGTCGGCCCTTGAGCAATCGGGCAAAACCGGTATTGCCCATATGCTGGAACATATGATGTTTAAAGGGACCAAGAATTTCGGCACCCTGGATGTTGCCAAAGATCAGAAGCTGCAGAAACAAATCGAGGAAGCCTATCAAACCATTCTCAGTGAAAAGCAGAAGCGCAACCCCAACCCGGAGCTGATCAAAGAAAAACGCGCCGAGATGGAAAAGCTGCGGGCGGAAGTCCAAAAAATTTATGTATCTCAAGCTTTTTCCTCCCAGCTGGGTAAAAACGGGGCCGTCGGGGTCAATGCGTTTACCACCAAAGATCAGACCCAGTATATGACATCGGTGCCCTCGGATATGCTCGAACAGTGGTTCTCCATCGTCAGTGAGCAGTTGTTTGAGCCTTCCTGGCGGGAATTTTACGTTGAAAAAGATGTGGTTCAGCGGGAATGGGCCTTTCGGTACATCAATGATCCCGGCGGGGCCGCCTGGCTGGATCTGAGCGCCACAGCCTTTACCGCGCATCCCTATCGCAATCCCACGATTGGGTGGAAAAGCGATATGGAAAAATTCAGCACCCGGGATGCCATCGAATTTCATCAAAAATATTATAATCCGGCCAACTCAGTTTGTGTCCTTGTTGGAGACGTTACCTTAAAAGAGGCCAAAAGACTGGCTGAAACATACTTCGCGCGTTATCCCACCGGCCGGCGAGCCACAGAAACGGTTACGCATGAGCCGCCCCAGCAGGGGCCCCGCAAGAGTATTCGTTTTTTAAAAGGGGCCCGGACCCCCTTGGTTCGAGTCGGGTATCACAGTGCTCCAAATGGGGACCCGGGATTTTTATGCGCTGGATGCCATGATCATGGTACTCAGTCATGGGCGCGGCGCCCGGATGACCCAGAATATCATCAACAAAGGTCTGGGAGTAGAAGCCTGGGCCTACAATCCCGATAACCGCTACGGCGGCATGCTCATCCTGGGCGGGTCCCCCAATGAGCCGCAAGACCTGAAAATGGCTGCCGGTCAGGTCAGCGCAGAGGAGAAACGCAAGGCCTATCTGAAGGCCTGTGAAAAACTTGAAACCCTCCTGGTTGAGGAAGTTGAAAAATTTAAAACCGAGCTGGTATCGTCCCGGGAACTTCAGCGCATCAAAAAACTGAATCAGCGTGACTTTTTGGATAGAATGCGCAGCAATGAAAGCCTGGCGGGAACACTGGCAACCCTTGAGGTTCAGTTCGGCTGGCGCTATATGACGCATTACCTGGAGCGCCTCGATGCCGTTACCCCGGAAGATATCCGTGAAGCCGCCAAAAAATATATTCGCAAAAATAATCAAACCACTGTTTATGTTATTCCGGGCGGGACCACCCGAGAACCCGCCCGAAAAATACACCGAAATTCGGACCATTAGCGGCAGCGCAGCGGCAAATTTCGAATATAAGGGCGACCTGAAAAACAGATCTGAATATGCCACCCCCGATGGATGGGAGCATCCACTGTCCTTCCGGCGGGTTCCTCAAAAAATTAAATATCCGCCGCCGCAGATATTTGATGTTGAAAAGGTCAAGGTGTTTTATCTGCCGGATAGCGAGCTGCCCTTGATTGACCTGACGATTTTAATCAAGGCCGGTTCCGTGGATGTGGATGTATCCAAGACCGGCTTAACCGACATTCTCAACAGCTCCATTGTTCGCGGGGGAACGCAGACATTGTCACCCAATGAACTGGCCCTGGTGCTCGATGAGAATGCGATTCAGCTTGGGGTTTCGGTGGATGAAGAGCAGACAACGGTTCATCTTTCAGTGATGAAAGCGGACTGGGACAAGGGATTAAACCTTTTGCAGGCGGTCTTAACCCGGCCCGGGATTTGATCCCGGCGTGTTGCAGGTTGTCAAAGACCAGGAATTGGTGTCGCTCAAAAGACAGGGCGGCGATGCGCAGTCAGTGGCCATGCGTGAAAGCAAAATCCGGCATTTTAAAAACCACCCCGTATGGCCGCGATCCACTGGTGGGTTTACAGACGATTCCCACCGTTACCCGGGCGGATCTAAAACGCTTTCTGAAAACATATTTTGTCCCCGACAACATGACCGTTGCCATCGCCGGCGATATCGACAGAGATAAAATAATCGCCGGATTGAAGAAGTTCCTGCAGGCTTTTCCGAAAACCAAAGCACCGCAACGCAAATTAAAGGACCCGGCGGTTACCCCACCGGTCCTGGCACTGATCAACAAACCCGGTCAGGTCCAATCCCAGATTATCCTCAGCCTGCCGGGCAACAAACGGACCCATCCCGATTACTGGAAAACAAGCCTTTTGATGAACATATTCGGCGGTAATGATTCTTTAATGTATAAACGCTTGCGGGATGATCTGGGGATAGTCTATTCCGCCGGCTTTTTTCAAACCTATAAATGGAGAGCCGGTCAGCTTTTAGGCTACATCGGGTGCAAAGGAGATCAGACCGGTGCTGCCATTATCGAAGCTTTAAAAATTATGGATGCGCTGCGCAAGGATATTCCTGAAACAGAGCTGGAATTAAAGCGGCTGGATGCGCTTAACAGCTTTGTTTTTAACGTGGATACCAAATCAGAACTGGTGGACGTCTATGGCCGCTACCATCTGCGCAAAGAACCGCTCGATACCCTCGAAAGAATTCAAGATGCCTATATGCGCACGACTAAAGAAGAACTTCACCGCATTGCCGGAGAACTGCTTGACCCCCGCAAAATCCAAATTTTTGTTGTGGCGGATAAAAACATCAGCGTGCCGTCGCCAGACGGCAAAACGGTTACCCTGGAAGAAGATCTCAAGACCCTGGCGCACAAACTCGACTTGCCGTTCCAGGAAATAAAGCTGCGATAAGATCACCTGACCTGATTGAAATCAACGGGATATTTTATCTCGAAGCCCAGGGAGAGGATACGCTGATCAAAAAAGTATAATTACTTGTTAGGCCATCAACAACCTCTTGAGGAAGGAGAACGATTATATCTGAAGTAAACCGCATCTGGCGGCTCCGCAAACGGCCCATCGGCGACATTACCGACGATGTCCTGAGTTTTGAAGAAGAATCTATCCCCTGAACCCAGCGATGGTGAGTTCCTGTTTCGCCTGAATTACCTGTCGCTCGACCCGACCAATCGGATCTGGATGAGCGATATGGATCAATACATGCCGCCGGTCGAACTCAACGCTCCAATGCGTGGTGTTGTCTGCGGCACCGTTGTCAAATCTCACCATCCAGACTATGCCGAAGGCGCTATCGTAGGCGGTCTCGGCGTATGGGCGGACTATCAGATCGGTACCCCCCCGAGCGTGAACTTGATGGGTGATACCGGGCCGATTCCGGTCGTCGATGCGTTCAGCACGTTTGCCGTTGTCGGCCCTACTGCCTATTTTGGACTGCTTGATTTCGGTGAGCCCAAGGAGGGCGAAACCGTCGTGGTTTCAGCCGCTGCTGGTGCTGTCGGTTCGATTGTCGGCCAAATCGCGAAGATCAAGGGTTGCCGTGTTGTCGGGCTCGCAGGAACCAATGAAAAATGCGCCTGGATTAAGGACGACCTCGGCTTCAACGTGGCGATCAATTACCGAACAGAAGACGTGCCCAAAACGCTCGCCGCTGCATGTCCGGACGGCATTGACGTCTATTTCGACAACGTGGGTGGCAAGATCCTCGATGCGTGTCTTAAGCTGATGAATTTCAAAGGCCGCATTCCGACTTGTGGCCTGATTTCTCAGTACAATGCCACCGAACCCGTACCTGGGCCATACAACTATGGGATGATCTTGATGCAGCGCTTGCATGTAGAAGGCTTTATCGTGCTGGATTTCGGTGAGCGCTACCCAGAAGCGATCGCCGCGCTTAGTCAATGGATGGCCGAAGGCAAGATCAAGGTGCGCACCGAGATCGTTGACGGCCTAGAAAATGCGCTTCAAACGTTGAAGAAAATCTTCACGGGAGCCAACACGGGTAAACTGATAATTCGCGTGAAGGACGTATAACGAGTTCATAGCGAACGAATGGGGTCAGACTCAACTGCAAAAGGGGATGGAGGTGGAGTTTGCCATATCGTTCCTGGCCTAAGGCCCTCCAACCGACATTCAAAGCGACGCGGCTTTTGTGCAAAGTGATTGAAGCAACAGAAGAACCCGATTATTTCGGCTTTTATTCACCCGATCTTGAAGGATTTTCAGGTATAGGCAATTCGGTGGGGGATTGTATTTATAAGGCAAAATGGGGAATGAAAGAATATATTGATTTGTTAAAGGACCAAAACCTTCCAGTTCCGCCGAAGAATGCAATTCACTGTTGGACGGGACGAAGTGGCAACCGCGATCGAAGTCCATCCAAAGAGGAGCTACGCAACTGTAAACATTGGTGGGTCAAGGCATTACAGGTTGTACAGCCGCGCGTTTTGGTGCCCTTAGGCAAGCCTGCTTCCGAAGCCTTTGCCACGGTGTGCGGTATTAAAGCTTGGTTTGCTGAGTTGCTCCAACGGCAGAATCAGACAATGATGTTTGGGAGGCTCAGTCTGCAACGGTTTGTACTTCCTCATCCGACAGCGCCTTTCCCGGGAAAGTCAGAACTCTACGGATATGTTTTTGGAAAAATTAGTCGCCTTCTTGAAAAATGATACTGTGCCCAACAGGATAGTGCACTTGACGCCAAAAGCCGAGGCACTAGAGATTTTGAGAGGTTTTTTCAATGTTTCGGTTTAATCAAGCATTGTGGCAGCTTTCTGCGCAAGTGACCCCGCTCCCTTCGGTCGCGGCTTTGCTTCGCTCGGTCGGCCGGCACGGTAAGTTGCATTAAAATGCAATTTTCGCCCCCAGCCGACGGCGGCTCATCTCGCAGCCCGTTATGCTGCATTTCTGATATCAATTACAAGTTTTTTACCAAGGCATGTTAGGGCGCGAACGAGCTGGGAAAGGCTGGTATTATGATCGAGGTCCAATATACGACGAACTTGGCGGCCATCAACTCCAATACATTCACCCAATACTGCCTGTGTTACGCCTTGATCTCGCATACCTTGATAAATAGCAAGTTTCATGGCAACCTGTGGCGGAAGATGTACGATTTTCTGGCCCCTCTTTCGTTTTGAGGGTCGGGGAATATCGCGTCTTTCTTCTATATAACCGGTTAGTGCGACAACAAGTGCATCCTGTGCCCATTCAAGTGCATTGCTTTCGTCAGAACCAACGGTCATCGCCTCTGGTATATCAGGGAATTGTGCAATGACCGTTTCGTTTTCATCAGGGGTTAGTATTACGGGATAGCTTTGTAACATTATCGCCTCCGTTTAAAGGATATCATCTGGATTAATACCGAGTTGTTTGCAAATCATTTTAACGAAATGAGGGCCAAGGTCAGCGTCACCATGCACTGGAATGGTAGTTTGTTTTCCTCGATACCTTGCGAGTTGGTGGCCTCCTTTGCCTCGACCTTTAATAAATTCAACGCCACGCTTTCTTAGCTTTCTAATAAGCTCTTTGGCTTTCATGAATTAGATGTTAGGACATTATTGTCCTATTGTCAACTAATAATTGGATTCTTCGCCTAACAAGTCATTTGAGCAGACGCCTAAAACTTGCGCGTATTAAGCAGCTCAGGCTTCAAGATATATAGTTGCTTAAGATAGGTATATTAGTCTTTTACGGCACTGTTCAATTCTAACGATTTACCTCAGTAAGATATAAATTTTGAGATATTTATATATTTATGGGCGTTATCGCTTTTCTTGAGGGTAAATTTTCAAAATAGTTTGACATATGACGTAATAGAGTCTATATTAGGTCAGAATTATGACCTAAACTAAAGGTGAATAATATGAAGCTAAGTCAAGACCTCAAGCCGGTCAGCTATTTTAAAAACAACATGGCCGCAGTGCTCCGTAAACTGAACGAAAACCAGGGCACCATGATCATTACCCAAAATGGTGAAGCCAAGGCCGCACTCATGGATATCAAAGCGTACGAAGATCTGCAAGAAACCCTGGCCATGCTGGAAATGATAGCTCAAGGCAATAAAAACTTGACCGAAAGGCGATACCGGCCTGCTGAGCAAGTGCTGAAAGAATTTGAAGAGCGCATCGAAAAGGATTTTTCCTGATGCCGTATACGGTTTTATTGCTCGAAGAGGCCGTAAAGGACATCGAAGCAATCTACCGATACATCCGAAAGTCCGGGAATAAAAAGGCTGCAAAGGATATGGTCATAACTATCCGCAAAGCCTGCGACAGCCTTTCGGAGAATCCCGAGCGCGGGCACATCCCCGCTGAACTTTCACAGATCGGTCAATTTGAATACCGGCAGATCATCGCAAAAAAATATCGTATTATTTACCAACTCGCCAAACCCAACATTTTTGTCTTTGGTATCATCCACGGCAATCGCAATATCAGCGAGGTTTTAAGACAGCGCATGCTGCTATGAAATCCGACCGCGCTCCTTGAATTACCGGAACCCATATCTATATTTACAGAAGGCACATAACTTTAAATGTTAACCATTCCGATTGATCTTCAATTTAAATTCAAATCGGCTGCTAAAGAACGCAACAGGAGATTACTGTGAGATTACTTACCCGATCGGATTTTGACGGCTCGGTGTGTACGGCGATTCTTGAAGAGTTGGGGCTCATCGATGATATTCTTTATGTTCACCCCAAAGATATGCAAGACAATAAAATTGCAGTAACCCAAAATGATATTCTTGCCAATGTGCCGTTCGTTAACGGTTGCGGATTGTGGTTTGATCATCATTCCAGCGAGCGCGAGCGTTTGCAGCTGGATGACAAATTTAAGGGCGCCAGCAAAAGCGCTCCCAGTGCGGCTCAGGTCGTTTACGATTACTATAAACAGGATAAAGCCTATGCCGACAAGTTAAGAAAATTTAAAGAACTGATTCAAATTGCCGGTAAAGCCGATTCCGCTAAATTTACCAAAGAAGATATTCTGCGTCCAAAGGGATGGATCATGCTTGCATTTATTGCTGACCCGCGTACCGGCCTGGGATATAAGCGCAGCTTTACCATCAGCAATTTTGAGCTTATGAAAAAATTGCCGCAATTGTTGCGCACCAAAAAGGTGGAAGAAATCTTAAGACTATCTGATTTCCAGGAGCGGGTGAGGCTGTATCATGAAGAAAATAAAAAATATGAACAGTTGATCACCCAGTCGGCCAGAACCGAGGGAGATGCAATTGTGATTGACCTGCGCAATTGTGAGGCCATACCGGTGGGCAACCGCTTTCTGGAATATGTTTTGTATCCCGAGCAGAATATATCGATCCGGATTGTAGACGGCAAAAATAAAGAGTTTGCCATGATATCTGTCGGGCACAGCATCATTAACCCAACATCCTCGATCGATGTGGGCGTCTTAACCCTCAATTACGGCGGGGGCGGGCATAAACGGGTCGGTACCTGCCAGGTCGCATACGAAGAGGTAGACACGGTTGTTGCCGAAATGCTCGACTTTATTAACGCATCTTAAAAAAAAGTGCCTAAAATGCCTAAAATGATCTAAAGTGCCTAAAGTTATGGTGTCGCTGCGCTCCATCTTTTCATAAAAACGGCAGTATTCCATAACTTTAGTCACTTTAGCGCACTTCTAACTTTAGTGCACTTGTTAAAATAGCTTCCATGATCGTATCCACCAACCAGCCTTACTTCTCTCCCTTTGCGGGATTTTTTTACAAAGCGCATTTATCAGATGTTTTTGTTGTTCTCGATACCGTGCAGTTTCCCCGGGGTTCGAGCTGGGTCAACCGCAATCGATTCAAAAACGATCAAGGCGCGTTGTGGTTAACCGTTCCGGTCTGGAAAAAGGGGCTGGGTCTGCAGCGGATCCATGAAGTCAGAATCTGCCATGAGTTTCGCTGGGTCGCCAAACATCTGACAGGCCTGAAATCAGCCTATGCAAAAGCACCGTATTTTGCCGATCATCTGCCGTTTATTGAAAACACCTATCGGGCACGGTTTGAAAAACTCATCGAGTTGAATATGGCGCTTATGCGCTATTTATTCCGTCAGCTTAAAATTGAAACCGAGATTAAATTGCTATCCGAACTCGGAATTCATGCAGCGGGCAATCAGATGCTGGTTGAAATATGCCGGTGCCTGGGGGCTTCAGTCTATCTGGCTCAGCATGCCGCGGCAAAATACCTGGATCCAGGGCCATTCCAACGAGAAGGGGTTGAGGTTCAATTCGTTAAACCGCCTGCCTGCGTCTATCCACAGTTATGGGGCGCTTTTGTTTCCAACTTATCGACCTTCGATCTGCTCTTCAACTGCGGCCCCAAAGCGTATGATATTATGACCGCAGCTTAAAGTTATTTCGCCCTGTCTGATGAACTAAAGCTTTTGAGAAAATCGAGAAAGAAAAGTCTCCATGCCGGGATGCGGCGGGGGCTGTTGTGCGGGATGAGGCCCGGGGGTGTAGCCCTTTACTCTCAAACGATCCAGGAGCTGTTTGTTGCGGCTGATCACATGAACCGGAACCGACCAGGTGCTGTCGGGACCGGTTATCTGAACATTGGGTTGATGATCACCGAGTATGATGATGAGCGTATCATTTTTAATATATTGTTCGATAAAGTTTTTTAGAACTTTTATCTCATAGATAATGGATGTCACATAGGCCTCCGACGCATTCGTCAAATCCGGCCAGACCACCGGAAAGGTAACCGCTTCTCTGCGATGATAAATACTTCCGTCTCCAATTTGTGACCAGTTTTTGATATAAGGCGGCTGGCGGTGGAAAGGGGCATGACTGCTGATGAGCACAAACTCAATAAATAACGGCTGCGTGCGCGCTAAAATTTCTTTCTGGTAAATATATTGGAGAACATATTGATCGGCCATCGGCGACCAGCCGAACTGAGGCCCGTTGTATTCGAAATCCCGTGCAAAATAGTGTTTTTGATAACCGAAAAATTTTCCCTCGGGCCAGGGCCACAGAGTACCCGGCATAGCGCTGACGGTCCGGTATCCGGCCCTGTTGAATATATGCCCAATTGTTGTGGCGTCTGAGGTGACCAGCAGATCATAGACCAATTGACTGGAGAGCGCCACACCGCTCGCAATGGTGCCGTGGGCCAGCCATGAGCTGCCGCCGAATGTGGGCGATTTTAAAAAACCGGAGTATACCGAAAAGCCCTGAGCGGACAGGTCGTTTTCATATTGTTGCAGAAAAGGCTTAATTAAGTGAAAGTGGCGTTTATCCTCAAATACCGTATACCCGTAAGATTCGACAAAAATTAAATACACATCTACGCCGGCTAATCTATCCAATGATGATGGTGCCTGCTCAAGCCGGCGGGTGGTTTTTTTAATGACTCGAAGTTTTTGGGTTCGGTAACCTTTAACATGAAGGATAAAATCTGTTTCTTCTACAATTCGATGATAAAATCCCTTGTGAAATATCGGTGATAATTTCTTGAACTCAGCACCTGAAAACAGAAGCAGTAGTCCTAGGACAACGATTGCTGTACCCGGAATAATCCCTCCCTTATTTAACCCGGCGAGATATTGATGGATTGTTTTGAAGGACAACCAAATGCCCAGAAAGATCCCCACCGTCAGCAGAAGGCTTAAAACACTGTAAATAATAAACGTTTTCAAAGGCAGGGTATGATAAAGCAGATGGATGAGGTCCGGTAAGAATTGTGAGTCGATGTACAGATTAAATGGACGGAAGAAATACATCGGTACGAGTTCATCTGCCACCCGAAAAAGTCGGAAAAAGATTACTTGGATGGTAAGCGGCAAATAAATACCCCAATGATAAGGCATCCCCAGCCAGATCGCTGCACCTATAATCCCAACCAGAAATAAAATTTCCGGAGAAATCGTCAGCAATGATATCAGGTGCTCCTGCGGGGCCGGATAATTGATATTCATCAGGATATTTAAAAAGAGCCAGGCACCAATGAAAGCTAAAGCTGGTTTTATTTTATCCCCAATGCCATTTGAGCTGGCTTGCGCTTCGGTCTGGCTGCCTGCCGGTTCCCGATGTTTTAGCAAAAAATTCACCTTCCGGGCTCCAAATTTGATGATTTATACAGCTGGCCCTTTTGGAATATCCTGTTCTCAATCGCCGATTCAACCGGGAGCATTATCGCTCCTGTGTGGGAATTTGCGCTAAAAAGTCGAACTGCTTGGCAATAAAGATGAGTTCGCTGTTATCGATTTGAGAATGGCGCTTATGAATCCAATTTTCAAAATCACTGTCATTCAATAAGCGGTGATCCTTAAGCTCGGTATGCATCGTGTGAATGATAAAATGCAGAAAATAGGCTTCATCAGGGGAGTAACCCTTTACGCCTGGAAACACGATCCAATCGGAACTTCCGGCCGTCAAAAGCTTTGCATCGGCTTTATTTAGACGGTTAAACAGATGGCGGCCGGTCTGACTATCACCGGATTTCCGACCATCTATTGTTCTCTCATCCATGCTTTGATTATACAGGCGAATGATGTGCTTATCCAGACAAGGGTCTAACGTCGGCATTAAAATGGTTTCACCGTCATAATTGAGTGTCAGATATAAAAAACCGCCCGGTTTAATTACCGCACAAAATTGAGGTAAAACATCTTCAGGGTTGACCAGATCCATAAAGGCATGGGCCAATCCCAGGTCCCATTTTTGATTGAAATCATCGTTTTTAAAAAAATCAAAAATATTGGCTTGCACAAACTTGAGAGTGAATTGATCGTTTTCTTTTTGGAGGAAAGCAGTATTCTTTGAGCTCCAGCTGAGTTCAAAGTTTTCACGTGCAGTCCAGTTTATTACCTTTTGGCGGGACTCGGCTGTAAGTACCGCTTCAATTTCTACCGATGTATAATCCGCATGAGTGAGTCTGCCCGCCTCGATCATACGCTCGGCCATCGTGCCAATACCGCCCCCCAGTTCCAGTATCCTTAAAGGTCTTTTTTTATCAGAGCGAGGCAAAACCGTCCAGAGATGATTCCAGACAGTCCGGTTCAACGCACGGTCGTCAATACTTTTTTTGGCCGATAGATACCGCACAAAGCTCAAATTTTCATTGATGAGCATATTGGCCCCTTCAAATTTATCTTTGAACAAGTTTTTTTTAAAAACACATGGATCGATTCCAAGCTGTCATTCCATTTTGGCAGGGTTTTATAGGTCTTTAAAGCAGCCAGGCTCATTCTTAAAAGCTTGTCTCTGTTTGTAAACAAATCTTCTATCAGAGTACACAGGGTGTTGGCAGCATCGGAGGCTATCAAAAAGCCATTTTGACCCGGTTGAATGTACTCCTTCACGGCTCCAGCGGTTGAGGCCAATACCGGCAAACCAAAGGCCAGCGCCTCAAGGCAGGCGATGCCGAATCCTTCATGGGAAAATGGCATTACAAATAGATGGCTATTGGTTAAAATATTTATTAATTCGTTTCCGTCCAGCGGGCCGATTAGATGTACCTGTCGGCTGACATTTTTGACCGAAATCAGCTTTTTTACCTTACGGACGTATCCGCGGTCCATGGAGAGGCTTCCCACAACCGTCAAGCGCCAGATTTCCGGCGGCAACAGCGCCAGATTTTCAATAATCGGAACCAGGCCCTTTATCGGGGTGAGGTTGCCAACAAATACCAATTCTAATGGCCCTGTCCGAAACGTTCTGGCTTTTATTTTTTCGACTTGCCCTATTTGGCCCAACCGGTCCCCACCGGGGTTGGCAACAATTGAGGGACCTGTCACCTTAATCAGGCGCTGCACATTGCCGCGGGTCGTTTCACTGTTGAAGATAAACGCGTCGATGGATGCGAGATAAATTTTTTCAATTGCTTTAAATAATTTGTTCATCCAGAATTCGCGGGGCTGGAAAGCGAGCACCTGATGAACAATGGATACAATCGGAACGCCATTGTATTTTTGTAATTGATTATTCAGCCAAAAAAGGGAAGGGTGGTTGAGTTCATCCTGTAAGATTAGGTCATAGGTTTTGTGGGTGAGCTTTGATCTGAGTTTCCCTGAGAAATTATCCAACAGATGCTGGCCATAACGCCGCCAGGGAATCGAAACGATATCAATTTTATGACCTTTACGGCGTAAATGCTCCACCAGGAATTTATCATAAAGAAAACCGCCGGTCAGTGCATCCAGCCGGCCATATATGATCAAACACATACGCATTATAGATCTTTCATATATGCGGCCCAGGCGATGTCATTTTCCCAGAGCGTTACTGTGATCGATTTTAAAATCTGTGTTTGGATGTTTTTCGAAATCGCATCGCAAATAATTCTGGCAAAATGTTCCAGACTCGGATTCAATCCTTCAAACTCCGCTAAGCGGTTAAGGGTTTTATCCCGATACTGATCAACAAGCGTATCAAGAACGGCTTCAATTTCACAGATGTCGACCAAATATCCGTGGTGGTCCAATTCCGGGCCGTCAAACCGGGCTTCCACAATATAATGATGGGCATGGGTCTCATTTTCAGGCCCCCAGTCTCCGCCTGTCAAAAAATGGTTTGCAATAAAATTGCGCCGAACAGTTACTGAATACATAATAACCTCCTGATTTTAGATTTTGGAATTTGGATTGCGGATTGAAAATATTGAAGGCCAATTATTTGGCTGACCGGTCTGTTCTTAAATCCAAAATCCGAATTCTAAAATCTAAATTGTGAATAACCCTTCTATGAGTTTTTGGATATCAGCGATTTAACTCCCTTGTGGATTTTTGGAAAGTACTTGCCAACGGTATTCTTGTACTGAACATAATCATCGCTGAAGGTTCTCTCCAGATAAACTTCTTCCATCTTAATGCGGTAGTTTGAATTCAACAGAAAGATACAAAATCCAATGAGCATGACAACCGATAGCCGTGCCAGCACAAAACCCGTAAAAATAGCGGCCAGCCCCAGTGTAATGGGATTGCGGATATGCCGATAGATTCCTGCAGTATGCAACTGGGCCGTTTCTCCAAATTCATGAAAACGCACATGAGCCTTCAGGGTGGCAACGGCGATATAAGTTAGGCTGTTTCCCGATATCAACAGGCAAGCACTGATGATTGACAGACCTGACGAAGGCGTTTTAATCAGCGGAAGGAGATAGGGGTTGAGTTTAGGAAATAACAGCGTCAGGATCGGGATCATTGACGCCACCAGGACAGCCAGCGTGGCTGCTACTGTGATGAAAATCTTGGGTTTGGATTGAATGACAGCTGCAGCCGGATGGTGGTTGAAAGACGTCGGTTTCGGCTTTAAAATAAAAAGCATTTCACAGGTGGAACCGGCGCTGGGGACCGAATAAAAAAAGATCTGGATAATTTGGGCGACATAGGTTCCGATGATGAAATAGTCTATCCAGGGCAAGCTCATGCTGATATCTTCCTTGCGCCATGTTTATTTAATCGTACTTGCTCCCAGGTGTCAGGAATAAGTAGGTTTCAGGTGTCAGGTGTCAGGTTTCAGGAAAAAAGACCAGGGTTAGGTGTCAGGTGTCAAGGGTTCAAAAGTTCAGGGTTCAAGGTTCAGGGGTTCAAGGAAAAACGACTTGTTCCATTGGTTCGCTTTAACAAATACAACTAATAAAACCAATCAAACCAATAAAACAGTTTCATCAATCAAACCAATTAAACAGTCGTAACGCCTGCCATCTGACTGACACCTGACACCTGACACCCGACACCTGAAACCTCTAATTTTTAACCTTGGAACCTCTGAACCCTGAACCTTTGAACCCTACTCCTCATAAGTGATAACAACCTGAATCGCTTCCCCCGGATTTTTATCCAACAATTCAAATGCTTTATTTGCCTGGCGGACCGGGTATTGATGGGTGATAAATTGCGCGGGTCGTATTTTCCGAATCATATTCCAGGCGGTTGCCAGGCGTCTCTTTTTCGTCCACCGTCCTGAAAATTCCGGTGGTATCGTACTGACCTGGCTGCTGATGAGCCGTATGCGGTTGCGATGAAAATGTCCGCCCAGGTCCAGATTGGCCGGTTTGGTGCCATACCAGGAGCCGATGACAACCCGGGCAGCGAAGCCGGCAATGGAGATGGCCTGGTTCAACGCCTGCGGATTGCCCGACAATTCGTACACCAGATCCGCGAAGCCCGTCGCCGAATCTGTGTTCAGCAATGCCGCCAGATCTGACAATAGCGTTGCACTCTCGGGATCCAACGCATCGTGGGCGCCCATATCCAAAGAAGCCCGGCGCCGAATTGCATAACGGTCCAGGGTAACCAGCTTATTTAAAGGGAATTGCGCCAGCAAAGCGGCTGTCAGCAGGCCCACAATCCCCTGTCCGAAGATAACCGCTCGCTCACCGATTACCGGTCGGCCATCCATCATGAAATTGACAGCAGTTTCCATATTGGCCAAAAAGAGGGCTTCCATCAGATCGATATCTTCAGGAATCGGAATTATTTCATTTAGCGCTGCTGTGTAATGGCTTTCATGGGGATGAAAACAGAAGACCAGCCGGCCCAGCCAATCTTTTTTAACTGCCGAACCCACCGTAACCACTTCACCGACAGAGATATAGCCATACTTTAACGGATATCGAAACGTTTCTGAAAGGGCTTTGATTTCAGCATCAACCGGCAGCTGGGGAGGGAACTCGCCCCGATAAACCAGCAGTTCGGACCCCGGACTGATTGCCGAAAATTTAGTTTTGATAAGGACTTCTTTGGCCGCCGGCTCGCTTAAGGGTTCCGTTTGCAGGACGACCGTGTAGGGTTTCTCAAAAATTACCGATGCCCGTTTCATTTGGCCTCCCACTCCGGACGGGCCCACATGATGATATCATTGTCCAGATGCTGATAATGAATTTGTTTAAGATCAAAATAGGGTGCGGCGTCAAGGCCCTTGGAATTCAGGACCTGCAATCCGCCCACCAGTTTGGGGGTGATGGTAATAATGAACTGGTCGACCAGCCGTGAATTCACAAAGCTGGTGATTACCTGGGCTCCGCCCTCTACCATCATACTGTTAATTTTCATCTCGGACAGCAGGTTCATCAGCGCAAATAGATCGATTTTGCCGTCATGACCCGTTGAACACCGCAACGGCTTTGCTCCGGCTCTTTTAAGCGCCTGTATTCTCTCATTTGAATGGTTTTGTCCGTTTATGATCCAGGGACTCAAATCTTTTCTTTGAACCAATTTTGAATCCAGGGGGATCCGGAGGCGGGTATCCAGAATGATCGGTTGAGGATTTTGACCTTCAACCTTTCTGACCGATAATTGGGGATTATCTGCCAGTACCGTGCCGATACCGATTAAAATGCAATCACAACAGGCGCGAATCTGATGGGTAAGTACCAATGATCTAGGACCGCTCAGGGCAATAGGCTCTTTTTTCCGGGAGGCGATGCTGCCATCGATACTCTGGGCGTAGCTAACCGTGATAAATGGTCTTTTATACTTGGCCCGGAATGCCGCTGTATCCTGCAACTGAACTTTCAGGTCTTCAATCGACTGAATCCGTGTTTCGGCGCACTTGTCACCCCTTTTGCCCGCATCTGCTGAAACCGGACCGTTTTTGACGCTTTCCGCATGTAATCTCTTATCCGATGGCATTATTCACCCCCGGGTCTCTGTGTGGGTCCCGCGTATCCGTCTTTCGCCGGACAGTTACCCCCACCAGCTTAGCCTTGCCTTTCCAGCAGCAGCGTATCTTCCGGATGCCAGGTTGATAGGAAGCCTGAACCGGTTAGCATGAGTGCGGCGGCGCATGAAAACAGGAAAAAAAGGCCTGGCGGTGAATTCCAGGTCGTCAGGGTGCCGGCCAGGAATATGCTGATTAACAAAGCCGCGATGCGTGTGATGATTCCAAAAGCAACCATCAAGACGGCGGTTGCCGTGATCAGCAACTCATGCAGATCGTAAGGTTTGGATAAATACAGCTGTGTGCTGGAAACGATCTCCCGGCCTGTAAACATTGTTGTGACGGTATGGTAAAAGAAAAAGATGCCGGCAACACCAATGACGAACCGTAAAAAAACCGGAAGAAGTTTAGTTATCAACAAATCGATCGGGTGGTCCCAGCGCGTTTGTTGAAGATGGTTAACTTCAACGTAACTGCAGACAACCAGCCAGTCTCTGAGAAACCCGGCTAAAAGGGGTATCATAAAAATAAGGGCTGCAATCGTCATCACCGGCCCGGAAAACACGGGAAGCAGTGCAAGGGCCACCAGGCCCATTTGGAAGCCGGCAATCATGCGTTTGGCCGGATGCGGCTCCAGTTTTATAACCTGTCTGCCGTTTTTCTTGCGATACCAGACGCCGAATTGAAACAGATAGTAAGCTAAACTGACCGCGATATAGAAAATGGGAAGTCGTCCATACCCGATGGCCAATACCGGCGCGACCAACAATCCCAATGCATCGATTTTCGTATCGAGCCACTCTCCCAGCCGGGTTTCATGTTTGGTGATTCTGGCAACATATCCGTCGAAGTAATCCAAAACAGCTGCTATAATATAAATGGCGCCGGGTGTCCAGGCAAGCCAGTTGGATCTTTCAGCAGTTATGGGTGTTGTTTGAAACAGAAACCCGGCCAATGTGCCGATCAAAAACCCCCGCAATAACGTAAGCCAGTTGGCATAACCTAAATCAGGCAGCAGGATCTTCGTCAGCGGGTGATAGTTTTTTTTTAATGCTTTCCACAACAGCCACAACACATAGGCATTGACCGCAGCAGCCGGCAGCAGCCATTTTAGAGCCCCTGTGGGCTGCCAGGCGATAGCGAGGCCGCTAAACCAACCCATGATAAGGATCAGGTAAAACAGAAATACTGCCCACCACACTTTTTGCAAGCGCTGCAGGGTGAAAACATCATCGAACGCAGTGCGCCGGTTTATGAATTCTCTATTTGCCATTTTCGAAAGAATTCGGATTTTCCTTCCTTGACAAGACTTGCGGTTTATCTTTAAAGAAGGTAATGCGTCTTTTTTTATTGGCAATCCGTTCGGCTGTTTTCCATATTGGTAATCGCCTCACGGTCATGCAAGATTTTGGTTCAATTTAAAAAAGAAGATCAAAAGATGGGTGATCAAAAATTTTATGAGCAGAACTGCAAATTGTTGGATGAGATGGAGGCGCTGCTCAACAGCCAGGGTGTTATGTCCCACAAGTAATTTATAAAAACCAGATTGAGTTTATTAATGTTAATTCGTTTTATTTTAGGTATCAGGCACCTGGCTACTGGCTTCTTGCTTCTGGTCTCTGGCCTAAACTTCACTGAGCAGTTCGGGCGTCTTCGACCCTGTGGTTTAGGCCCGAAGGAAGCTTACGTCGGAAACGGGTCGATAGTTGCTGGCCACTGGCTACTAGCCAGCAGCCAGAAGCGAGAAGCCAGCGACCAAAACGCTGACACCTGAACACTGACACCTGAAACCATAGACATGGTGTTGTTTAAAGAACTCAACTGAACTAAAATATACCACACGACTTTTGTAACATTTTTGTGGGACATGGCACAAGGGCCCAACGGTATGAAAAGACAAAATTGCTGGGAATACATGAAATGCGGCCGCCAGCCCGGGGGTGATAATGCGGCCGATCTGGGTGTTTGTCCGGCGGCTGACGATAGCTCCTACGATGGGATCAATTGCGGCAAGAATGCGGGTCGGTTTTGCTGGGCCGTAGCAGGGACTTTTTGTGGGGGAAATGTTCAGGGCACATTTGCCGATAAACGCGAATCCTGCCTCAGCTGTGGTTTTTTTAATAAGGTGCGGGCTGAAGAAGGGACGGCCAATTTGCGCACGAAATTCCTGCGCTTTATTTCAAAAGATGCCGACGGCCCCGTTTTTAAAAGCATGCGTTATCAACATATCCCGGCCGGTAAACGGTTTATCACCCAGGGGCAGGATGGAGATGCGGCCTATATCATCCAGAGGGGCTCCTGTCAGCTGATTGTCGAAAAAGACGACGAAATGCACCCTGTTGGGCATCGCGGCGAAGGCGATATTGTCGGCGTCATGGCCATTTTAACCGGCGAACCCCGCAGCGCCCATGTTGAAGCCGAAACCGATATGGAGGTGTGGGTTTTAAATCGAGATCAATTCGAACATATCTCAAAGGAACAACCGGGTTTGTTGAGCTTTCTTACAGAGCTGGTGGCCGATCGATTTGATTCCAGAAGACCGATTGCCGACCGGACCATCGGAAAATATGTCGCTACCGATATCATCGGGCGCGGCGGATTCAGCATTATATACAAAGGCATGCATCTGGGGCTGAATATGCCCGTGGCCATTAAAATGATGCGGCACGATCTGGCCTTGGATCCTGATTTTTTGCGCAATTTTCGAAACGAAGCCAAAACCATTGCCAGTTTGAACCATGAAAACATCATCAAGGTTTACGACATTGAGGAACGGTTTCAGACCGTTTTTTTAATCATGGAATATCTTGAAGGCGAACCTTTGATCAAAATACTGAAGCGTCTGAAAGTCATTTCGCCAAGTCTAGCGGTCCGCTATTTAATTCAAATCTGTTCCGGCCTTCAATATGCTCATAGTCGCGGTATTATCCACCGCGATATCAATTCGTCAAACATCGTCATCCAGCGAGACGACCAATTAAAAATTCTGGACTTCGGGCTGGCCTGCCCGATCGGTACGCATGATTTCAGTTCTCTCGGTACCCTGGCTTATATGGCACCGGAACAGATTCAAGGTGATCCGATGGATCAGCGCACCGATATCTATGCCGTGGGAATTACCGCTTATGAAATACTGGTGGGGAAGAGACCGTTTCCCGAGGACGATGCACAGGCCCTGGCGGATATGCACTTGAATCATGACATTCCGGATCCGTTGGCAAGCGTTGCGGATCTGTCGAAAGGCCTGCAGCGCTTCATCATCAAATCCTGCCAGCGCGACCCCAACCTTCGCTATGACGATTTCAAGCAGGTCCTGACCGATTTAAAGCGCATCTCCAGAGAGCACAGGGTTGCCCACAAAAATATAGCAGCACCGAAACGTAAACACGCGACACTTATGCTTTCCTTTGAAGATAAAAATCAGCTTGAGCTGCAACAGCTAATGGAAGAATTTAGCGCCAGAGCGCGCCAAATCGGTGTGGATCTAACAATTCCCGATCTGCCGGAAGATTAGTGCGCCTGGCGGATTAGCGTAATTGTCAAAAATATGTTCCGATTGACTTAGCGAATCTTTCACAAGTCATTGCGAGCGAAGCGAAGCAATCTCTCCGGTTTTCCAAAAGATTGCTTCGTCGCTAAGCTCCTCGCAATGACAGGTTATCGGAACAAACTTTTGACAACCGCTATAAGCGCCGTGGACGCATATAGTGGTTGTCAAAAAAACATTCCGGTATTCAAACGTTTTTTTCTACAACCGTACAATCGTGCAAGCGTTTATACCGCAATTCCGTATTTCGGAACATTATTATGAAAAGCGGTATAAAATACGTTTTGGGGACAGCTTCTAAAAATCGTCACCAATCGACAATTGCCTGCCTGCTTTTCTCTTCGGAAAATTGCTTTTTATATAATTTTGCAGATCGTCCAATAATTTCATCTGATTTGTGTCGAGTCCTCCGGATTGTTTGAGGCGCCTGATTTCTGCCAGAGCGGCGGATGGTGTCATCCGGGGCACCCCTCTGTAATCGACGATGGCATCATCTTCACGGGTCGGGTTTGCCTGGCGCAGATAGGCTTCAAATTCAGCGGCCAAATCTCCCGATATCTGTTGCGGATAATTTCTGCAGAGTAATCGGACGGCCAGCTTTCGGGCATCCTGGCTTTTGAGACGGTTGGCGATGGCTTTTTTTTCGTCTAATGGTGCTGTTTGAAATTCTTTGAATAATTTTTCATCGGAACGGGTGAAAAAACCGATCTGATAAAGGGCTGCGTCAGGGTCCAGATTCGGAATAAAAGGATACGTGTATTCCCGGTGATAATTTACAATTTGTTGAAATTTTGAGGGGTTGGACTGCAACCATTTTAGATTTTCGGCAACGACAGCCTTGCGCTCATCGCTTAAAAACTTCAAATATCGTTGATTGGGCGGCAGTAAAATGCCGGGTTCGCCATATCGTTTGCGCACAATCCATGTGGATTCAGCGATGGTGTCGGCCTTCGTTTCTTTGAGTGCCGGCAGGTCAAGTCGCAGCCACAGGGTTTGATTTGAATAGGGGATCGAGTTCCCAATTGACAGCACGGGTACCTGATACATTTGCTGGGGGCCATATTCACTGCTTACCATCAATCCCTTGCGGTGTTCGCCCAGCGCACTTTGAAAGGAGGCCGGAATGTCGGCAATCCGATGCACATCCGTCTCTTTTTCAAAATAACCCATCAGATAGTTCCACATTTTCTTGTTTTTGAAAAACCTGCGGGCCAACTCCACGGTTGCTGCCACATCGACGGTGGCATCATGGGAAGGGCCGCTGACAAGCTGATTGGCTTCCCGGATATGTTCCAGTTTCAAAGACGGTTTTGAATGAATTTGGGGCCAGGTGATGACGTTCCGTTTATAAAGCCAAAACATGACGGCTATGGGGAGCAGATCCATTCGACGGCAGCCGTTTTTGAACTGATGGGTATAGGGAGGCAGCAGATTGCGATGAAATGAAAACCGTAAAAATTCATCATCAAAGCTCAGGGAGTTATATCCCAGACTGATGGTTTCACGCTGATTCATTAATTCATGGATTTGGCGAATCGCTTCAAATTCACACAGGCCGGATGCTAAATCCGCAACTGACAGACGATTTGTAATTATCGCTCCGGGAGATGGAATCACATCCGGGCGCAGCTGCACATTTAGTTTGTAACGTTCAATTTTATTAAGCTGCCGGTCTGTGCGGATTGCGGCAAACCGCAGAACCTGGTCAAAGGCTTTATTCAGCCCGGTCGTTTCGATATCGTAGAAAAGATACGTCTTTTTCATTGTCTTGTAACGATTGAATATTTTCGATTGAATATTGAATATTTAAGGAACCCCTATCAATAGTATATCCAAACGATCTTCAATTTTCAATTCCCCGATAAACCGGGATTTCCGCTTCGCTCCAACCCCGCGAGCGGGATCTCCGCTACGCTACGACCGGCTAAGCTTGTCCGGGTTAGGGAGGGTGAAATCAGATCTTCTGTTCAGCCATGATACCCATCGTACTTTAAATTCATCTTCTAAGTTCAATTTGTCAAGCGGATTTGATATTTGGGATTTGAGATTTAAGAAATTTGGTGCAGGGCGTTATTTGACCGTTATGGTTAATTCAGCGGCGTCATAACCAAATTCGGTCAGCAGGCTTCTGGAGGTTTTTACAATTTCATCAGGGCCGAGTTTGGTTTCGACATAGATATCGGCACCTTTAATTTTTTCAGGGATCCGCAATTGATCCGAGTAACGGGAGAAAATAGGTTTTATCCTCGCCTGAAATCCAGAGAACTTTTTCAAAATCTTTCGAATGGATAGCCGCAAAATAGTCACAAAGTTTGGTCAGCAGATCTTCCCAGTAGCGGACCGGGTTGGTTTTGCCGTTAAACGTAAATGATTTGATTTCTTTGTCGGTGTAGCTTTCCGGTTTATTCGCCGGTTTTTTGGGCGGGGGCGCTGAAAATTTCGGTACGGTTTTATTCTCCAGGTTTGAAACTTCAATAACTTTGGGCGGTGGTGCAGCGCTGGTTGTCGGACGGCTGGTGATTAACCATTGGTCCAGATGTTTTTCTAAAAATCGTTCAACCAGCCTCGCCTCTACCCGGCACCCGCAAATTTTTTCGGTGGATTCTCTCAATAATTCCACAAATATCATATTGGGCCGGGAGATAATCTTATTCCAGGCTTCAGGAATCACATTCGATGCCATTTTTTGATTTTTATTCTGGTTCAGGGTTTTGGCAGCCTTTAATGCCTGGCCCTTGGCGACTTTATTTTTACTGAGCAGATCGATTAATTGGGGAACAAAGGAATCTTCTTTTTGTTTTAACAGGTCGGCTGAATAAAACCATTTTTCCTGTGAACTTCCGGTTGCTTTTGGCAGATAAAACCACCACAGGACCCCGTTGGTCAAAATGGAGATGTCAACTTTTTCGCGGGATGCGAAGTTCAGCAAAGGCTTCTGATAATTATCCAGTTTTTCCTGGGTCCGCTTTACTTCAATGAATATTTTATTATTGTTTTTCACTCGCAGGGCATAGGAGGCGCTGAAAGAATTTACGGAATAGTCCGGATAGACTTCATCGACGTTGAAGATGTCCCAGCCCAAGAATGAAAGCAATCTCAGGACCACCGCCTGTTTTGTAGAGGCCTCATCAAACGTGTCCAGTTTTTTATTCGATTTCAGATCCTTAATAAACGTAACAATCTCTTTTTTCATGCTGTCCTCAAATATAGTGGTATTGAATCTCGGGTTATTTTTGTAATGGTTGTATAGTCCTATATCGGCCCGGAGGTCGCCGGACTTGAATTAGTTTCCATCCATAAATGGTCTTTTTCCCGCCGGGCTGCGTTCTCCGCGGGTTTGCGGCTGCGACGTACAGGAAGTACGTCTCGCCACAAACCCTTGTGCGCTTGATGAACACATTGATGTAAAAAATCAAGACGTGAAATCCCGCCGCATGGCGGGGCCCAACGGAAAAAATCCTCATTTATGAATTGGAAACTTGATAGAGCCATCCACAATTCGTGGATGGGTGCTAATTAAAGTTTCCTGGCATAGCGGCCGATAATACCCACAGGGGCCAAGGTTTTTGGAATGAAAAAGTAACACCGCGAAACGGAATAAGGATGATGAAAATTAAGCTATTGTTGTTGAGTGCCGTTATTTTTTTGCTTCTGGGGTGGAACACAAAAGATGGGGTATTATTTTTTTTCTTCGCCGTTCATCTTTTCACCCTGACCATTGGCGTTTTTCTTTCTAAATATGACCAAAAGCACCACCCTGCACGGACCCTCGATCCCCTCCCCGCCTCCGATTCTTCAGAGTCATAACTTAGCTCGCTTCGCTCACAACTGGAATGATGGAATTGTGGAATATTAGATTTTTTTTCGGATTTTGAAATCATTCAAAATCCAAACCGGTGGGAAATGATTTACCCAACTGACAATTTTTTGACATTTTTTTTGACAACATTTGTCACATTTTGCCTATCGAAAATAGTGGTAACTTCATAAGTATTTGAAAATATGCGAATTAAAAAAATAGGCAGAATTGGCATGATAGTTGTATAGGTATGTAGTCAGGTTGCCTGAAATAAATCTAAAGATCGGCGCCCAATAGCCGATAAAAAGATCATAAGGCACGCGCAATACCGGCCAGCAACAAAAACCTCAAATGATAAGGTGCTAAAAATGTTAGACAAAGCGGCAGATAATCACAATTTCGATTTCAACATTGGTCATCTGGTAAAAAGTCCCTGCAAAGCATGTCCGACAAGAGAGGATTTTCCGGGTTGTATGGAAGATTGTGAGCTTTTGGATCAAATTCAAACGGTTTTGTCTGATTCCATTTCCAGCGCCAATAATTACTCTGTTGAGGAGACATTTGACATACCCTCACAGGTGCTGGATCAGATTTAAAATTTAAATCCGCAATCGACTCGACTGCCTTCGATAAACTCAGGCCCTGAGCTTGCCGATGGGAGCTCGTCGCAGGCCGCAATCCAAAATAGGTTAATGCCCGTCAATGTACCTGATACCCATATAAGAAAAGGTATCCTGAGCAGTGGTAATTTTAGATATGTCCGGATCAACCTGATGATCTTCTCCCAAAATGCTACCATGCCCGATAATCTCGGGCGACACATGCTCATCCATGGTTTTTGAAAAATCCAATTCTGCTCTCCAGATCAGCGAAGGCTGGCCGTTGTCACCACTGTATCCGGCCGCCCCTTTTTGCTTCGAATAATACGCATTGTAATCAAAAGAGTTGTTGGCTTCTATGAAAACCTCAACCTGTTTGTTTCGTAAATGCTGGGGAACCTGCCAGTGGATGACAGCGGTTTCACCGGAAGGTGTGACACCGGTGATCGCATCAATACTCAAGTTTTCTTCAACCTGTTCTTTTTGCCTGACGCCATACCAGACCGGCACTGATTCCGGTCGCGCTTCTGCCAGTAGCCATTTGTTTTTTCCAGCTTTTGCGGTGACATAAATCGTTTGAATGGCACCGGAATTCTTTTCTTGCAACCAGATCGCAAAGGTCGGCTGGGATTTTGGCAAAAAAAAAGATGGTTTTTCGTAAACATCATAATTATAGGTAAACTTGAATTCTAAATACGGCAGGTTAAAATCAATTTTCAGCTCATCATTTTGCACCGGTGCTGATGCGCATCCCAGCATGATCAACACCGGTAATCCAAAGCAGAACATTGCCCGCTTCATAGCTCCTCCCTCAAATATGTTTTTTGCAGGAATTTAACTTTTGGACATCAAATTTGCGATAATAGTTCATAAAAACCGCTCTTTCAAGCTTGACTTTAAGATTCAGCTTCTCTATTTGTGCTGGGATATTGAACCCATCATTTGATAAAAAGGATTCAGAATGAAAAAACAGACGAATGAAACTCCGGCGCTTTTGATCATCGATATGGTAAAAGACAATTTTATTGAAAACCGCAATCTGCCGATCACCCCATTTGCCAGAGCGTCTATCGAACCGCTTAATAAATTGATTGAAGTCTTTCGAGGTCAAAAATGGCCGATTGTTTTTTCCACCGATGCGTTTCATGAAGATGATTTTATATTCAAAGGACGGATGCATCCCCACTCATTGGAAGGCACCGAAGGCGCTGAGGTCATCGATGCCCTGGATATGCAGGACGATGATTTGTGGTTGCCCAAACCCAGATTTTCGGCCTTTTTTAATACCGGTTTGGAGAAGTGGTTACGGGAGAGGGGGGTGAGCCTCTGTGCCGTCGGCGGCATTGCCACCCATTTTTGTGTCCTGACCACTGTCCTGGATGCGATTTGTCACGATTTCAAGTCGGTGCTGCTTGAAGATTGTTCGGCAACATTTTCAAAACAGGTTCACGAACAGACCCTGGACAGTTACCGGCGCAATCCCCTTTACCCTTTATTGCGAGTAGCCAAATCTACCGATCTGATTGGCGAGCTCTTGGAAAAATCTTAAAAAATCAATCAGGAAAGCGCTAAAGCCGGGAGGCAATTAAAGCTCGTAGCTCATAGCGCGTAGCGGTTAGCTTTTACTATGAGCCATGAGCTATCAGCTATGAGCTAATATTGCCTGCCGGCTGTCAAGCTTCCTGGCCCATTTTGTGCTTTCGTGATTAATTATTTGTTCTGGTTCGCTCGGTTAGCCATTATTGAGACGGTTTTCCCAGTCATACTCAGCTGACGTAACGATGTGCTCCATGCGCTGGATGCGGCGCAGCAAATTTTCATATCTCCTTTTTAACCGCTGTACCGCACCCTGCCTCGAGTACGTATAGCTGTCATAAAATTCTTTTTCCGCCGAGTTCCCGATCGGAATAACCGGTTCGGGTTTCATCAGCAAGCCTGCCAGCAGGTATAACCCGATGACCGGCAAGAAGCCGGCGACAAACAGAAAAATCACGGCGATCACTCGAGTCCAAAAGACTGAAAAATCAAAATGCTCGGCCAATCCTTTGCATACGCCCAAAATCATGCCGCTGCGGGAGCGATAGATACCGTTGCGGGAACTGCGGTAATAGCTTTTCATGGCTTAGCTTCCTTTCCTTTCTGCGCTTTTCCGCTTTTCGTGATCCAACATGATGGTCTCCAGCGCCTCAACGCGTTCTTCCATGCGGGAAAGGCCTTTATAAATCTCCTGAATCATTTTAGCTTCCTCGGCTTGATCGTCTGCGGATTGACCGCCGCGAAAAAATTTGATGGCTAGTAGAATCGTTCCCGGGATGATGGCCAGCGCAAACACGATGCTTCCGAATACGATGGCTACAATTATTACTTCATTCATCTTTGGCTTTACCTCGGCTTAATTACACGATTTTTAATGAATCGTCGAATGTACTTCCCAATCCTGGAAAAGGTTATAGAATTATCTCTGTCGGCCGATCAATAAAAATCTCATCTGAATCCCAAACACGCTGGTTTTTAATCGGAAGATTGCATTTCATCCGGTTTTGATACCGGTGTTTTCAGGGCCTGCAATTCTTTTTCGATTTCTTCATCCACACCCAGGGTGTCGAATTCAGCTTCCAAAGCGGTCTTTTTTCCAAAATTAACCAGATCGCCTTCGGCTTCCATGCGTTCGATCCGGTTCTCAAGTTCATCAAATTTCAGCATGGCCTCGGAACTATCAACCCGCCGGATCTCTTCCTGGGCCTGTCTTTTTCGATTGGCATGAATATGCCGCTGGACAAGCAAACGCTGTTTGTCGCGGGCTGATTTCAATTTATCTTCCAGCTGACGAATATGATCCTGATATTGTTCGATGAGAAGATTGTGTTCGGTTATCTCGTTTTCAAGACCATCCACCCGGCGGGTATAACGGCGTTTTTCAACCAGGGCTTCACGTGCCAGATTATCCCTGCCTTTTTTAATCGCGAGCTCGGCCTTTTCTTCCCAGTACCGGATCCGGTCATGCAATGTGTCCAGCTGGCGTTGAACTTTTTTGTTGCTGGCCATTGCGCCGGCACAGGCGGCCTTGATTTCAACAAGCGTATCTTCCATTTCTCTGATCATAAGTTTGATCAATTTTTCGGGATCTTCCGCTTTGTCGAGAATGGCATTGATGTTGGAGCTAATGATGTCGCGAAAGCGTGTAAAAATACCCATGATGACCCTCCTGTCTGATATTTAAGCGTTTAACCATAAGACCAGCATTAATCGTGCCATCGCTAAAATTAGTTCTAACATCCTGATATTATGCTAAATTCTAGTAAAAATATCCGCTTGACATATTGGTAAAAATAGCTAATATATAGTATAATAATCTAAATATAGGTAAAATTAACCATGAATCGATCAATCGACTTAAGACAAAAAAGTCTGGGCTCCGGGACTCCGGCGGTTGTCACCGAAGCCCTGGGGCAATCCGAGGCGTTTTTAGCATTTCAGGAGCAGCTATCACGGGTGGCACCGGTTAACCGGCCGGTGCTGTTGTTCGGAGAGAGAGGCACCGGCAAAGAACTGGCCGCGGCGCGACTGCACTATCTTTCAAATCGATGGCAGGCCCCGATGGTGGCGCTAAACTGTTCGGCGCTGTCGCCGTCTTTGATCGAATCAGAATTGTTCGGTTATGAAAAAGGTGCATTTACCGGAGCCCTTCAGAGACGGTTTGGCAGGTTTGAGTCAGCCGATCGCGGAACGCTCTTTTTAGATGAAATCGGAAGCATTCCGATGGAAGTTCAGGAGAAAATTTTACGGGTCGTGGAATACAATATTTTTGAGCGGGTCGGCAGTTCGGAAAGCGTTGAGGTGGATGTCCGCATCATTGCCGCTACCAATGCCGATTTAAACGACCTGGCCCGCAAAAACCGTTTCAAACAGGATCTGTTGGATCGGCTTTCGTTTGAAGTTTTGTTTCTGCCGCCGTTAAGAGAGCGCAAAGAAGATATTGCCCTGATTGCCGGTCATTTTGCCGGAAGAATGGCCCTGGAACTCGGATGGGATGAAATCGCGGTCTTCAGTGATGAAGCCATTGAGGCTCTTGAGAAGCACCTGTGGCCCGGAAATATCCGTGAGCTTAAAAATGTAGTTGAACGTGCGGTCTATCGCTCCGATGCTGCAACCATTACCGATATTGACTTTCATCCCTTTCATTCACCCTATGCCCGGATTGCGTCGTCGCTGCCAGAAGAGACCCCTGGAGCTGAAACCGGAATTGATAATCAGAGCCCTTTGCTGAGCCGGCCGCTCAAGGAAGCCGTGCGGGAATTAAAGGGTACGATGATGGCGGCCGCCCTGCAAAAAGCAAAATACAATCAGAAAAAAGCCGCCCGGATTTTAGGGCTGACCTATCATCAATTTCGAGGCTTGTATCGCCAGTATAAAGCAGTCAATAATGCCGCGGATTCTCCTTAAAACCGATTCATTCTTTGTGTTATTTGGTGCCTGGAATTTTCTCGATTCAAGAACTCAGCCGAATATTCCTGATTGAGAAAGGCGAAAACAACGGCTGCATTTTGTTCCTCATTCAGGTCTTAAAATCAATTTGTCCTTGTAATGTTGGCGGATTTCAATTTGGCTCATCATCTGGCGTCGAAATCTTCCGGCATTAAATAATTTTGCCTGGTCATCGTAATGGTCGCTGAAAAAATATCCGGATTGCCCGGTTGGGATCACGCTAAACGCTTCGTCATCATTGGAAAAATCCACGATAAAGCGCATGGCCGGACCGAAATAAACGGGATAATATCCTGCGGTATTCAGCCGAAACCCGGTATTGACAATCACTTCATTGCCACCCATTGCCGGAAATGGTCCGACATTGAAAATCTTGTCCAGCGGTTTTTTTAAGCCGAGCGGGTGCCCGTGTTCCAGGGTGTGGACTTTCCCCCAGTGCCAGTCGGACATATCACTGCCGAACTGCTTTTTCAGATCCTGCAATGTCTGGTCAAATGATTCGGCGAAGATCATCTTGCGCGTTTCTTGAATGTCCTTGGTATCGGTTTTATCCCACCACAACGACGAATCATTATCAATAATGACGGGTAGGGTACGTTTCATCAGATGGCTGGAAACAAAAGCATTAAAGACATCCTTTCCTAACTCGTCGCCAAATGTATTTTTGACGATATAAGATAAAAGTTTGTAATAAATAACGGGCGCCACATCATCAATTTGATGGTCGCCATCCCATGTCAGAAGGAGTCGATATGCGTGTTCATGATTCGGTGATTTTTTCAGGACGTTCTCATTTTGAATCGTTGCTAAAATTTTTTTTGCGATCTCAGGGAACACCAGCGATACGCAATCGATGCTCATTTTTTTAACGGCTTCAACCGACCCAATCGTATCTGACGCCATCAATTCCAGAATGCGTCTGGCACGATTATCCGGGAGATAATAACCGGGATACAAAATGCCGGCTATGCGGTCCGGTTGGTTGTTGGCCGAATACACAAAGCCGGCTGGCGGATTTTCCGATTGGGGATTATCCTTAAAATCATAATAACCCAGCGGCTCATCCTTACCGCTGGCTCCGTCAAGAAACAGCTTTGAGTTGACATGGTCGGGACGCTTTATGAGTTTTGCTGCCGCCCACCAGGCAATATTACCCTCCCGATCCCCATACATAACATTTACACCAAACGCATCAATCATTGATACCGCCTGGCGGGCCGCGTCGATATTTTGGGCATGCGCCAGCCGATAAAATGCCTCGATCACTGTCGTCGTTAGTTTATTAAACAGCCACCAAACTGCAATCGGATCCTGACCCGTTTGCGCAACCAGTTCATCGACAGTATTGATAATAGGTCCATGGCGCGAGGTGCGCACTTCAAAAATGACGTCCGCCGCGCCCTTGACCTTGATGGTTTCCTTGCGGATTTTTAGATCCTGCCAGTGGTCGTCGGCCCAAACCTGATCGGGATTCTCAGGATTGACGCGTTCTTTATAAAAATCCACATCGTCATTTTCAAACATGGTCAGACCCCATGCCATCCAACGATTACGGCCGATAAGCCCGAAGGGTATCCCGGCAGCATGATATCCGTAAAAACTGAACCCGGGACATTCCAGGTGGGCTTCATACCACACCGACGGTTGGGCGTACCCCATATGGGTATCATTGGCAAGGATGACTTTGCCGGTTTTCGTTTTTTTCCCGGAAATAACCCAGCCGTTGCTGCCGATCCACCTGCCTATCGGTAGATTATCGATAATCTGGTGGATGGCCGTCCCCAACGTTTCCGCCGCATTTGTGTCATTGGAACGATAAACCGGGATTTTTTGTGCGCCCGCAGGCCAGCCGATGATCCAGTCTTCGAGGTATTTCCATCCCAATTTATGATGGGTTGCGGCCACCAGGGGATCCATTTGAAATCCCCCTGCGAAACCGAACCCTATAAAGGCGCCAATGAGATAAATATCTTTGGGCGTGAATTTTTCTTTGGGTATGCCAAGGATCCGAAATTCTATCGGTGTGGCTCCTTTTTCGATAAACTGATTTATGCCCGCGAGATAGGCCAGGGCCGCTTTTTGAAAAGATGCGGATGGGTCTTTAAAATATCGGGCGGCATTTCTTGCGGCTGCCTGAGAGATACCGATGGTTCGGAAAAATTTATCGGTTTTGACCAGCTCTTCTCCTAAAATTTCTGCCAGCCGTCCGGCCCCGATCCGCCGCATAATTTCCATCTGGAAAAGGCGCTCCTGGGCATGGACATATCCTAAAGCAAAATAGACGTCTTCTTCGTTCTGGCCATAAATATGAGGGACGCCGTAATGATCAAAAATGACTTCCACCGATTGCTGAAGGCCCGGCAGAGTCAACTCCCCCGAATATTGAGGTTTCAGTTGCTGCAGATAAATGATACAGCCTGCTGCGAGGATCACCATCAGTTGAAATATGCCTAAAATGATTTTGTAAAAAAGCTTCATGTTAACGTTTCCGATTATCCGTGGAGCGCTTGACGCTCAACACCGTTTTCTCTATAATCCCATGGACCCAAAGGAATATCTCGGGTTTTGTATAACTGTTTGAAATAAAGTAGCTTTTACCATGTTGCTTTGCGATGCGCAAGGATATACCCTTGCATTCAATATTATACCGCTTTCCATAATAATGTTTCGAATTACGGAAGTGCGGTATAAACGCTTGCACGATTGTACGGTTGTAGAAAAAAACGTTTGAATACCGGAACGTTTTTTTGACAACCACTATAAAGGGAGCCGGAATGCCAAACATCCTTCTTATATTGGTCAGTGTGACGCTGGCAGCTGTGCTTTTGGTGCTGATCATTTTGACTCGGCGCAGAGATGATGACGCCTCGTTAAAATCGCAGGAATTTTTTGCGACCCTTGAAAAACAACAGGAACGCACCGAACATATGGTTAAAGACGAGTTTGCACGTAACCGTCAGGAATCGGCCGGCAGCGCCAGACAGACCCGGGAGGAAATCGGCAGCACCCTAAAGTCCGCCAGCGATTCTCAGCTCAAGCAGATGAGCGAGGTTGCCGGCATGCAGAAAGATCAGCTCGATAGTTTTTCCAAGCAGCTGCTGGAGATGACCAAGCTCAATGAAAATAAACTTGAAACTCTGCGCAAAACCGTTGAAAACCAGCTGCGAACCATGCAGGAGGACAACAGCCGAAAGCTGGAGCAGATGCGCTCGGTCGTGGATGAAAAACTGCAGTCGACGCTGGAAAAACGGCTGGGAGAATCGTTCAAACAGGTCAGTGAGCGCCTTGAGCAGGTTTACAAAGGTCTGGGTGAGATGAGAAGTCTGGCCACCGGTGTGGGCGATCTTAAAAAAGTATTGACCAACGTCAAGACCCGCGGCACCTGGGGTGAAGTTCAGCTCAGTCATATTCTGGAACAGATTTTGACACCGGACCAATATGAGGTCAATGTGGCCACCAAGCAAACCAGCAGCGAGCGGGTGGAATTTGCCATAAAGCTGCCGGGGCAGGGGTCCCATAAAGAAAAGGTTGTCTGGCTGCCCATTGACTCTAAATTTCCCCAGGAGGATTATCAACGCTTGCTGGATGCTCAGGAAGCGGGCGATAAAGTCATGGCGGAAAAATCGGTCAAAAACCTGGAAATTCGCATTAAAGTCGAAGCCAAAGCGATCCGCGAAAAATATATCGATCCGCCCAATACCACCGATTTTGGAATTATGTTTTTGCCGGTCGAGGGCCTGTATGCCGAAGTTTTAAGGCGACCGGGTTTGTGCGACAGTCTCCAAAGGGATTATCGAATTGTGGTCACCGGACCGACAACTTTAGCTGCACTGTTAAACAGTCTTCAAATGGGATTCCGCACGCTGGCCGTTGAAAAGCGATCCAGTGAAGTCTGGGAACTGCTGGGTGCCGTAAAAACCCAGTTCAGCAAATTTGGTGAGGTGCTGGCAAAAACCAAAAAGAAACTTCAGGAGGCCAGCAATACAATTGGCCAAGCCGAAGTCCGCACCCGGGTCATCACGCGCAAGCTCAGCAAAGTCCAGGAACTGCCGCAGACCGATTCGGCAAAGCGGATCGAGCCGGCAGCAAACGATGATGATGACCTGGTGGATGATAGCTCATAAAA